>Ga0315284_10008584_pt1 | contig 14590 bp, 22 predicted proteins | sample YL17G09_16_MG_FD_203696 | JGI IMG/M metagenome (GOLD analysis project Ga0315284, IMG submission 203696) | Sediment microbial communities from Yellowstone Lake, YNP, Wyoming, USA - YL17G09_16 | ecosystem: Environmental > Aquatic > Freshwater > Lake > Sediment | place: USA: Wyoming | collected... | reverse complement strand
AAACCCGCTACATCAGATAGGTGTTAGCATTTAAATCTAAATTTTTCATATTTTTATTTTTTAGTTGTATCTTTTACTGATTCTGTACTTGTTGTAACTGCGCTAATAGTATCTACTTTAGCTGTACAAACTGCAACGGTATCTTTTTTACAAGTATCTTCTGCTTGACAACAGAAACATTTTTCATAAGTGAAGTAAGCTATAAATCCAATTACGACAAGTACGATTAGGGTAATAATTTTCTTTTTCATTTTTTATTTTTTATTTTTTTAATTATTTATTATTTTATTTATTTTTTATGTAAGACTGTCTGTATTTATTATTTTTTTAGTTAATGATTTTATTTGACCGCCCATCTCTTTAATTTTTGCACCAGCTTCATTAATTTTAGCTTCAGCGTCAATAATTTTTTTATGCGCTGATGCAATTAATTCCTGATGGGTTTTGTTGCTTTTATAAATATAAACTGCAATTCCAATGACTGCGCCTGCAAAGGCTAAACCGACTAAATTTTTCATGCTCTATTTTTTATTTGTTGTTTATTTGTAATTATAGGTTTTTCAATTATCTCCTCCTCTTGAATTTTTTTATCAGCTTCAAATGCAGATAATTTTCCTTTATTAAATATTAAAGTCATTAATGCCTTGCCGTCTTTTGTTGCATCAACCAAAGGAATTTTCATTGTTATTGGTTGAGGCTGTGCTATTCCGTAACTGAATATTATGTTTGGCTGAAGTGCATTTTTAATATGAAGATAAATTTGTTTTTTACCTAATTCAATTCTTGTTATGTCAAATGCAGGTTTAATCTCATCCATAACAGGGTGAAGTTTATCCAAGATTCTTCTTAACTCATCCATATTTTCAACGTTAGCAGATTTGTATGCGCTTAATAAAGTTTTTTGTTCTTTTTCGCTTAAATTAAATATTACATCTTCTAATTTACGTTTCTCATCTGCCGTTAATTGCTCGGATATATTCGTGTAATTTTTTTCAATGAACAATTGAATTAATCTCTTTCTATCATGGCGTGGCTTCCAATGCAAATATGCTAACGCACTTATCCCGATAGTAGCAAGACCAACGCCTATGATTATTTTTTTATCCATTAAATTTTTAAGCATTAATTTTAGTAACTGCTTGTTTAAGCGCATAAGACGCAATTAATAGTGTCAATGTTCCGATAGCAATTGTTTTTGCTTTTCTCGACTTGATACCTTGATAAGTTGCTATCGCTGCCGAAATTCCAACTGCAAGACTTGAAACTATAACAACTCCGTCCACGACTTTTGAACCTGTTTTGATTATGCTCATTTTTTATTTTTTTTTAATTAATTAATTATTTATTTTATTTATAATCAGGTAAAGCTTGTAAGTATTTAGCAATAAATGGATTCCAATTTCCTTTGCTTAAAAAAGGAATTGATTTTAATATAGTATTATCATCATTGAAAAATGCATTACCTGAATTGTACAATGCGTACTCATCTTTCATTGCTTCAAATAAACCTTCTTTAAATAAGACTTTATAAACCGCATCAACAAAAGCCATTGTATTTTTATTTTTTATTCGATAAAATGCGCTATAAAACAATTTAGTATCCGTACTTCCACCTTGCATAGAAGTCCTCAAATCCGTTACCGTTTTTGCAATAGCATCTCTTATTGCAGTAGTCTTAGAGTTACCGAATAAACTTCCTATGCGAATTTTATTCGGGTCTATTTTTATATTTCCTATGTTTGTGATAGCCTCATCACCACCTGTGGAAAGATTTGTTTGAGTATAAGTACCATCAATATAATCAGTCAAAGCCGACACTTCCTTGCCCCCTCTATATTTTCTATAAACGAGATAAGAAATTCCACCAACTACAACGAGTGCTGATATTATTGCTATGTTAGATTTTTTTGACATTTTTATTTTTTAATTTTTATCTTTTTCCCATTGGATTAACAGGCACTTTACCTGTTCTAATCACATTAATTATTACCGACAATGTTGCGAGTAAAATAACCCCTCCTATAACAGCGACAGTTATTTTACCTGCTTTAAAAATCCCACTCGCTGTCCTTCCTATTCCTGCACCTACATCCGCAACTTTATTAAAAATAGATTCGTTAATTTCAATCTTATATTTTTTACTTAACTCATGTCTAAGGGCAGCAGTGTTAGCTTCTTGACTTCCTCTTTTTGCCCAAAGTTTTAAAAATAAAGTTGTAGCGCTATCCTCACCATATTTCGATACAAGCGCTTTCATCCAAGCAAGCCAAGCCGTATCCTTACTTTTTAAAGTAGGCATATTTTTGTATGCTGTTAATTTTGTTACATCTACTACGCTCATCTTAATTATTTTTTAAACTTTTTTAATTTTTTAATTTTACCGCCTGTTGCTAATTTTTTCAATATTTTTTTTGCTATATCATAATCTTCATTTCTTTCTTTTTGATTTGCGTAAAAATAACTACTATCATTGATAGTTAAAATATAAGGGTAATCTTCATTTACATCTGCATCGTGCTCTCTTGATATTTTAATTTCATCTGCTGATTGATGTTTTGCCCAATCATTTCGTAAATCTCCATTATTAGCATAAACACTTTTAATTTTACCGCCTGTTGCTAATTTTTTATTAGACTTAGAATAATTTTCCATTCCTTTATTATAGTTAGCCATTGCCCTATTTACGTCTCCAACATATTTATCTTCATGGAATCCTGCCCAATGTTTCATAAACATATAAAGATAATCACGTCCTTTATTTCCTGAGCCATTTACTTTTTTTCTAAAGTCATCATTATGTTCGTATGTACTATTAGCTCTACGAACTAAATAATCGGAAATTTCAGCTACTTTACTCAAATATTTTTCGTCTAATTTTTTTCTTTCTTCTGCATTTAAATCAGCCCATTTATCAAGTTCTGTTTTCATTAAATTAGCTGCGGAATTTTCAGATATGCCCTGTGCAATTACATCAGTCATAAGGTCTGTATCGGCTTCAATATCTTTTACTTTTCCGCCTTTTTTCATTAATTCCTTCCCTTTTATATGAGTACCGTCCTTTAAAATAACTTCATCTATTGCTTTGTGCATAGACTTTACTTTTTTAATGAATTTCTTTTTTCCACCAACACTTCCACCTGTGGCGTATTTAAAAACACGACCACCCCTAATTGATATTTTACCATCGTAAGTTTCTACATCTGGCATTTCGCCAAGAGCTTTCGCTCCTTTGGTTAATTTTTCTTCAACATCTTTATCAAGATTTCGGTCAAAAAATCCTACACCGTGTCCTGCCCTTGCGTACCAAATATCACCTCCGATTGAAGACAAACTAAGACCGCTTTCAGAAATAGCTTCTTTATTCTCTGAATAAAATTTACGCAACAAATCTTTGCTTGACTTTATTGTTTTTTCATCAAAATCAGATATTGAATAATTAGAGTCAAGCGATTCTTCTGTGTCTGAATCTGTTTCAGAAAATAAAACAGCACTTGCGTATCCGTTCCATAATTCTTCAACCTCGCCAACCCCACCGCCCTTAGCGTATTCTTCTACATTGGCATATTTTGCTTCTAATTTAATTTTTACATTTTTAGGGAGAAAATTATACGCCTTGCCAACTAATATTTCTTGACTTCTTGGTGTTATTTGTGGAGTAAAATTTTCATATAAGAAATTAATTTTTTCGGAACTACTTAATTTTCTCCATACTAACTCTCCTTTGCCTACATGACCGCCTTGAGCGTATTGACCTTCTGATTTATGTTCTTTTAACGCTTCTTTAATTGCAGTTGGCAATTCAAAATATAAATAAGTAGCCCATTCGTATGCATTTATTTCAGTATTTGTGTTACCTTCTTTTTCATGTATTTCATTTATACGACCTTCGTGGTCAGTTAAAAAATGTCTTCTTTGGCTTACAGTCCAATCAGCCCAAAGAGCTGATTCTGGCAAGCCTTTATATTGGTCTTTAATTGAACCTCCTGTTTTGTATGTTTTGTGAGAGCATCCGCATCCAACTCCACCGCCTGTGGCGTATTTATTTCTTTTGAAATCATTGTAAACATCCATTCTCAATGATTGGTCATTAGCAATATATTCATACAGCATTTCTGCATCTGCGTCTTTAACTTCTTCTTCTGCATTTGCTACTGAAATACCATAATGATTAGCGATATTTTTTAATATTTTGGATTTTTTATCATCAGAAGTAGTATCTAAATATTTACCGTTAATACTACCACCGTTAGCGTATTCTTTTTTGAAGTTATCCATAATCATATTAAGGGTATCACGTTTACTTGAGTAGTTACGAGGCATCCTTGTACCCATATTATCAATAATAAATATTTGCACATCAACTTCTTTTTTACCGACAAAGAATTTCATCTTCACTTGCTTTCCATTCACTGTTTCGTTAACAAAATGCCATTGATTTTCTTTTTTTAAAAGGTCTTTTATTTTATTTTCAAATGCAGTTACCTCATCAACCCCACCGCCATTAGCGTATGATTTATTTGGCTTTGATAATGTTCTTTTTTTATTTTTCATCAAATTATTTTTTAAAAAAATTAAAATATTAAACTGTTGGTGCGCCTAAATTATTATCCGAAGATACAAGTATAGGTGGTGGCGTTGGTTCAGGAGTAGAAGTTACAATTGGTGCAGGCGCAGATTCAATTATAGGCGCAGGAGTAGCTTCAATTTTAGTCTCGTCCTTAACATCACATTCTGTTTTAACAGGCTTATAGAAAGGCAACATATAACATTTCTCATAAACTTTTCCGTTCAGTGAAAACATATCATCTTTCCACCAATGTAATTTACGTCCTAATTTTTCTTCACACTGAACAATGGTCAACCAACCTTCTCTTTCATTAACTTTGGTAACTTTTCCGCCCTCATCAAATTTCTTTGAAGGCTTATCATCTGAATGCGTTCTGTCTTGTCTTCTTTCGTGATAAACTTCTTTCACTTTATTAGGATAAGAACCGTCAGGATTTTTTTTATATTTTTCAATTTCAGCAATAGTAGGTCTTTTGTAATGTAATTTTTTAGCTAACTTACTTTCTTTACCATCTTTATTTTTTAAGTGGTCTGTTTTAAATCTATAACCTGTATGCTTAGATTTTCTTGCCAAATCTTTTGTGTTAGGTTTTCTCGGTTTCAATAATTTTTTAGCTTTAACCTTTCCGCCTTTTTTATATTTTTTCGCAACCATTTCTTCAGCTCCTTTAAGAGCAATTTTATCTTTAGGTGAAGAAACTTTATCTTTTGTATCATCAATAACTTCTAAAGCAACTTTCTTTTTTTGGTCATGAATTTTATCTTTAGTGTATTTTTTTGTTTTGTCAAATCCTTCTTTAGCATAACTTTTTGCTTTGCTAAAAAATTTACCAACTCCGCCACCAACTTTAAGCTTAGGTTTTTCAAGGCTAAATTTATTAACAGGTCTCCAAAGAGGTTTAGCTTCTTTATCTCCAACCATAGCTTTAATCCCATCGGCTCTTTCAACCAAAACTCTTCCGCCAAATTTTTTATCATATTCCAATACCTTCACTGGCACACCTGTATTTGCATACAAGATAGTTCCAACTTTAATTTCACCAATTTTATTTTTTGGCTCGATTTTTTTTGTATTTGCCATTGAGTATTGTTTTTAAATTATTAAAATTTTAAAAAACTAAACAGGCAGTTTTTAATTACCTGTTTAATTTATTTATACTTAGTGGGTTGGACAAGGCTTAGAGGATTGATATGGATTCCCTTTGCTGTCGATGCAAACCCATCCTTTAACTGTCGCTCCTGGGATGCTACTCGCCCTTCTTCCTTTTTCATAAAATTGAGGTACATAATGCCTTGGCAACGCTACTCCTGTTCCTGAAGCAAAACCATATTTAATTAATGATGGATTTGGATAAAGACCGTCAAAATGTCTTTGACTTCCTGTGTCTTTCTCATTACGGAGTCCCAATCCTTCGCTTAGTCCACTTTTAAATACAGGAGAAGTATTTCTTACAGTGCCAAGGAATTTTCTTCCCCCAACGCCATAAGTTTCATCTTCTCCTTCTGCGCCATAATCATCTTCTCCTTCTGCGCCATAATGTAATGAAACTTTTCCTGCATATCCTCCTTCATAATCGCCTTCTGCTCCGTAGTATCCGCCATTAGCGCCACTTCCCAAATCTACTTCAGTTCCTATTGCGCCCTTTTGGATGTCAACATCTAAAGGCTTTCCGCTTTGACCATTTGTAAAATCCCCTTCTACACCTGACGTTTTAGTAGGAGCAGTAGCAGGAGGCGTAGCAGGTTTAGAGGCTAACGCTTTTTTCTTTTTTTCCTTTTGATACCATTTGTACCCAAAGTATGAGGCTATACCCACTATTGCGAGTGCGCCTAACGTGATGTGATGTTTTTTCATTTTATTTGTTTTGTGTTTTTTGAGATTTATAATTAATTTTTAATTATTTATTTTTTATCTGTTTTGAATTGGTATTATTGTTGGTTCGTAAAACCCAACGACGTTAGACAAATCCATATCACTTCCTTCAACGGATAAATCAATATCAGAACCGCCATCAAATTTATAAACAACCCTCCCACCGTGAAGTAATATAGCTTTTACTTTATTTACTGGTTGTGGTGGCGCACTATAATAAGTTGCTCCTCTTGCGTTAAGAAATTCCCCTCCACCATATATTTTAAAAAATTGTGGATATTCGTTTCCGCTTACATTATTATACTGCCATTGACCACCTATACCTTTTTTTATTCCTCTTGGGTCTATTCCTTTTGCCATTTTAATTATTTTTTTTGGATAATATATCCTGTGGTCTTCAGATGCCATTTTATTTAGTTTTTTTATTATTTTTTAATATGGGTAATCGTAATCACAAAAAGTGGCTACTATATTTCCAACTGCATCTCTCTTATAGCAAAGCGACTCGTTATATCCGCCCCAATACGGGTATCCATAACCACCCCAACCGCCACCCCAAAATCTGCCTCGTCCGCCTCGTCCGCCTCGTCCGCCTCGTCCGCCATGACCGCCATGACCGCCTCCACCATGAGCGTTAGACACTTCTTGTTCTTCTTTTTGCGAAGGTAGCTTTTCAATTACTCCACGCACTTCATCAGAAGAGCCGTCAGCACCTACTTTTATTTTAGTTGCGTCAGGTAGTTTATTTTTTTTATTATGGGCATAAATCCCAAACGCTAAACCTGCAACAGCAAGTACGCCTAATCCGATGTATAAATTTTTATTTTCCATTTTATTTTGTTTTAAATTATAATTTTATCCTAAATCTATTTGTGAACCACAATTTACAAGCATTTTAATTCCATTTGCATCTGTATGCCAACATTGAGGTGGGCTATAAATTGGATAACCAAATCCACCGTATCCGCCCCATCCACCATAACCTAAACCGCCATATCCAAAAAACGGATTTGGAGGAGAAGGTAATATTGATGAACCACCACCAACAGGAGTAAAACTACCACCTCCCGAAACAACACCAGCTGGCGGAGCGCCAACGGGTGAAGGAAACGACTGAGCGCCAACACCCATAAGTGGTGCGCCCCCCGCTGGCATTCCTGCTTGTGGAGCGCCTACGTAATTAGAATTTTCTTCTGAACTGTCTACTCCTGATTTTTTATTTTTCTTTCTTGTACAAAAATAAATTCCAAGTCCTGCGACGGTCAAAATTCCTAAAGTGATATATAAATTTTTATTTTTCATTTTATTAAAATATTTTTATAAATCAACACTACCTGAAACGCCCAAATCTATTTCCGAACCGCAACCTGTCATTATTGAAACTCCATTGGCATCTGTTTGCAAACAATTTGCTTGATACGGATAACCATAAAGTCCCATACTTGCCATACCAAAAGGATTCACAAAAGTTGGAATCGAAGGAGCAGGTGACGGAGATGGTGCAGGAGGGGCGGGAGGTGCAGGAGGAGGCATTGGCGGAGGCATTGGTGGCTTCGGCATCGGCATCGGCATTGGAGGAATAATGTTTGATTTTTCCTCATTTGGATTTGAGCCATCGCAACCATCTGCGCTTGATTTCTTAGATTTTTTAATTTTATAAACCATTGCTAATCCAAAAATTGCGATTGCTATTCCTGCTAATCCTAAATAAACTGGGGTGTTTTTATTTTTCATTTTATTTTTTATTTAAAAAAATTATGTTTTTTTATTTTCGTTTATTCCGTCTTTTATCGCACCAATCTCATCATGAATCTTCGCTTCTAATCTCGCATCTGCCTTTTCTCTTAATTTGTAATTAATGAAAGCGCCAATGGCAATCCCAAGTAAAGTAAATAAAATGGCATCAATCTCGAAAGCTGATTTTTTTATTACGATATTTTCTGCCATTTTATTAATTAATTTTATTTTTTATTCGCCCACGCTTTTTTTGTAGCCTCACTGTACTTCTTGTACTTACCTGTTGCCCATAATTTTTTCGCTTCTTTTGTAACTTCTAAAAAGTTTTTTTGTGCAGGTGTTAATGTTTTTTTTGCCATGATTTTGAATTTTTAGTTTGATTAATTTATTTATTTTTAAATATTTTTTAAATATAACATTAATTATCTTTTGAAATAATTTTATTTCATTATTTTTTTAGCTTTTTATTGTTGAAAACCTTATTAAATTCTCCGAAATCAAACGGAGAAATCAAGTTTCCTCTTAAATGTTTGAGTTTTGAGTATATTTTTGTGTTTAATGGGACAAAAAAATCGTAATCTCCTGCCTGTGATTCGTTGATAGCCTTTTTGCTTATCGTTTGTGGCTGATTAGCATGATTCATGTCCATAGTACTTTCTAATGAAGACTTGTTCACTAAAAGTGCAGATTTGTCGATTTGTTTGTACGCAAGAACCATAGTTGTACTTGTAAATGCAGGCACTATAAAACTTGAAAACCACTGATTTATTCCGAGCACGAGCTCGTTATTTGGAAAATCTAACATTGAAATTCCTATTTGTACTTGGTATTCACCAACACTTATTCGGGGGATTAAAGGAAAATTAATTAAAACTCCTTCAGCATTTTTATATGTACCGTTAACAACTTGTTGTAAAGTTCTGTTTCCTGTATAAAAAACAATTCTTCTTGTCCATGCAGGAGAATTTTGAATGTCCAAAACAAATTTATTATAATCTGATGAACCACTTATATAAAAAACCAACGCATTAGAAATGATAGAATTTAATATTGGCGCTGATGACGAAGAAAAATAAACAATATTTTCGGAAGTATTTAAAGTAAGCGTACTCGAAGTTCCTGCAAAAGGAACGGTTGCGAAAAGCACACCGAAAGCATCAAGAACATAAACAACATTTGCAACAGGGTCAAGAATATATATTTTATCTGTACCTGCATAATATTGAAAATCCGTTGCTCTTGCCAATGGAAGAACGTTTACTATTGGTAAATTTGTAGTGGGATTAAATATCCAAACTCCTGCTGTAACATCGCTTCCAACATAACCAAAATTATCAACAGGGTTTATTCCTAATGCAAAAGGAGCAACAACAGGAGATGCGTAAGTAATGAATGTGTTTGTGGCGCAATCCATTTTTACGATAGTATTATTTCCGTTACCCGCAGTAAGCATTTGATTTGTATTCACGTTAAATGCCATTCTTTGCGGAACAGTTCCTAACGGTAACGGGATTGTAGCAACAACTGAATTTGTAACTGCGCTAATCTCTAAAATAAAATCAGCACCAATAGTTGAGGCGTACCAACTGTCTTTTATCGAATTATATTCAACCCAATTAAAACCTGCAAAAGCAAGAGATAAATCTACTATAACGGTCTCCGTAGTGGCGTTTAAAATAGTTATGAATCCATTTAAATTACAAACAGCAATTACTTTATTACTTGCGGGACTAAAAGATAATGCTGATATATTTGATTGAACAGTAGGAATAATATTATACGTTGGAAAGATTGACGGAGGTGTATCATTATATGTATAAAGATTTGAACCAACCGCTTGTCCTGCCCAAACTTTATTATTTACTGTATCGTAGATTACGGCTGACGAAGTAAAGGGTGCAGAAGTAACAGCCTGATAAGTATTTGGAGCAATGTCAGGTGTAGGAATAGGCGCAGGATTACCTGTAATAGGGTCTATGGGAGCAAGCCCGTATGGTGTATTTGCTACTTGGTTAAATGTATTTGGGTTGAATAAATCTAAAACAACAGCAGAACCCGTTGGATTTACGAGGTCGAATTGAATTAAATTCCACTCGTTACCAAGTTGCCATTCTGCTTTTGCCTTTTTTGTAAGTCCCATTTCATTTTAGTGCGTTAACCGTGTGTTTCTTTAAGCTGCTTGTTTTATTCTATAATCCGTAACACAATTATTTGCAAGTTGACCGTTTGCAAATTTACGAGTAAAATCTGTAATTATTTTTAGCCTTTTTGCGTTGAAAGAATTGTTGGCGGTTCTGAATACAATGGCAAACGCCATCAAAAATTCAAGCGAACTAAAACCTCGTGATAAAAAAATATTAGCTCCAAAAATATCCGCTCCAATTTCATCACCTGTTGCTCTATTTACTAATCCATTTTGATATTTATGTGAGAACTCATGGCACAAAATTGCAAATCTCATAGGTATGCTGTACTTTAAAAAATCCGCCTGACTCACTTCTATTATTCCTGAAGAGTGTCCCACACGGGCTGGGGTCGATACGAAACCAAACCCCGCTTGTTTGTTTGGTATTTTTTTATAATAATCAATACAAAATTTTCCGTTGTTACTTCTATATATGCAAGGCTTTACATCACCCGCAGAAATAACCCCTGCATTCTGACAAAATTCTTCAGCAAACTCTACGAAGCTTGATATATCGTCACTCTGCCACATAGGGCAAGTTTTTAACTTCTGAACACTTAGGTCTACTATTTTAAAAGTTGGGTCTTGGTCATTTTTTAAATTTCCGTTTCGTGTATTAAAAATAAATAGAGACATTGTTGTGGGTGAAAGTGGAAATTTTAATGTGAACAACCGAAATCCATTGACGATTGCTTTGCGAACAATATAATCAGAGTTTGGTTTTGAGTAATCTCTCGCAACTATTTTTATTTCTTGCGGTGAAGTAGTACGTATGCCAACTACCAAAGAGAACGGAAGTTTATTAGATGGAATTGTAAAAAGCATGGTCTATTTTTTATTTTAAAATTTAGTTTTTATTTTCGTTAACAGTAATGTAAGTTATTATTATTCCTGTCAAAGCTATTTTTGCTATGGCTGCTCTCATTAAAAAATTTTGTCTCTCTCTTGTTACAAATGGTTTTTTTGCTGATGAATCTTTTTCAGATTTAATTAATCTGCTATCATTCATAACAATAAAACCAAGAGCAATGGCTGTTATTCCCAATCCTACTAATGCTATTTTTTCAGTTTTTCTCACGTTACAATTTTTTAACCTTGATTACTTTGACCGCCTTTAATTAATTTATAAGCGATAAATCCGCCAATTAAAAGAAATGCACTCACCCCTATTATTAATGGCGTGTTTGATTTCTTTTTTGGTGCAGGTTTTGGCGTATTATCTATGATTGTATCGGCAGGTGTTGGTGACGGAGCTACTTCAGGCTTTGATAGAGAATTATCAATCGCTTTTTGTTTTTCAACAAGGGCTGATTGAATTGCTTGTGCGTTAGCTAACGTTGCCTGTAAAGCTAACCTATCTGCTTCCGCTCGTAATGTTGCGTCTTGTTGAGCCTGTAATGCAACCCTATCTGCTATTACTTTTGCTTTCACTGCGCCAAGTAAATCTGCTTTACATTTATTATAAACATTTCTTCTTTTTCCAATCCAAAAAGGTTTTTTTCCGCAATGAGCTTTTATATCATTTGGTGAAACTGTTCCGCTACCAAAGTGAAAATCCGTAACGCATCTTCCCCACGCATGTCCCTTTACAGAGTTTGTAATTTTCGGTCTCTTACCACAATGAATTATTTCATCAAGAGTTCCGCCTTTTGGACTTCCTTTTGCGTTTGAAAATTCTCCCCCATCAAACCCATAATTGTAATCGTCATCAAGTCGGCTTCCAATTGGTAATCTCTGAGGAGCTGTTAACTCTTCACCTGAAGGAACAAACAGCGGTGTATTATATCTAACCATCAAGTTAGGAAAATCAACGTTGTCAGAGTTATTTAAGTCTAAGTTCATATTTTTATTTTTTAATTATTTTTATTAACATAATTCATATTCGTTCCACTCTATATTTTGACCAAGTTCTATTAATTCTTTTTCTTGTCTGATTGTTTCTTCAAGCATCATTTCTTGTTCTAATTTTGCGACGAGTCTTACTTCTCTATTTCTCCTTTTTGTTTCTTTTATTTTTTCTATTGATTCAACAGAGTGTTTTCTGCCAGACATAGGATTTTTATCTCCTGTAACTGATAGGCTTTTTTTAAGGCTTATAGCGTCTTTTTCTTCTTGAGATTTTTCACTTTTTGTTTGAAGCCCTTTTAATATTGATGCGTCTCTTTCTTCTTGTGGTTTTTTACTGTTTGTTTCAAGCATTTTATCTATTGATTTTTGACTCTTCTTCCTTCCGTAATTATGACATTTATCACCTTTTTTCCCAAAATTCCAACTATTCTCTCCGCTATTTTTTTCTCTTATAATATTTTTTGTTTCATCTGTGTGTTGTTTGCCAAAAAAAGAATTATTCTCAGGAATAGCACATCTTATTTTAGCTTTTTCACTTATTTTTCTTTTTGTTATTTCTGACCTCTCTCCTCTATCACCACCTCTCGTCAAATTCATACCAAACTCACGATTATCATCACAAAAAGAATTATATTCTTTAATATAGTTTACTTCTAATTTTAATAATTCATCTACTATTTCGGATTTTGTCAAATTTCCTTTTTCAAAAATATGTATCATTTCAAAAGTGTGATTTTCAAATCCATATTTTTTTAATGAATTATATAATATTTTTTGGTTTTTACAAGATAATCTGTTGTAATATGATTGTCTTGTGTCTCTATCGGTAGTATATCCTATATAAATTCCTCCACTCGGAGAAGTGATTTTATAAATACCTATTATAATTTCCCTTTTTTTCATTGTTGTTTTACGACTGATTTTTTAAAAATTAAAGCTAAAATTCCTAAAGCTAAAATTGCGCCACCAATGTAAACAGCAGTTTTTGGTATTCCTAAAATCGTATCTCCTGAAATTGCTAACGCAGGGTCAGTATGTACTGAAACTAAAGTTGGGTCTGTACCTTTATTTTCTGCTTTTGTAATTGCGTTCATCTCGTCCGCAATTTTAGCTAACACTTTTGGGTCAGTTGGTAAATTAGGATTTATAACGTCAGGATTAAATCCTGTTGGTAATGTATTTGATGATGGCGTTCCTGTTGGTGAAATTACTGGTGCTGGCGGTGGTATATTATCTACTTGTGATGGTGGAACTCCTTTGTCTTTTGCGTAAGATTTAAATATAGGGGAAAGACCAACAAGCGCTCCGCTACCTGCGATTGTAACGCCACCTGGCACTGCGAGTGCTGGTCCAGTTGCTACCATAGCCGCTCCTACAACTCCTCCAACAGCCCCCGTTACAGCAAGAGCTAATCCAACATTAGTAGCAATCTTTCCGCCTGCATTAGAATATCCATCAAATCCATGTTTGCGCCTTAATTTATCCATTATCCCTTGAGCAAGAGGCTTTTTATTTTTTCCTTTTTCAACAGATTTTGCAATGTGTTTTTTGTTTCCACCCCACATCCAAAATTTCTGCATTATTTCATTCCAATGTTTTTGATTATTGTCATTCTTTATTACAGACATATTGGTTGCCACGCCAATTATGTTAGAGTTTAGCATCCCTAATAGACCCCCTCTCATTAAAACCATAGCAGGGTTAAATTTATTCACAGCATGAACCGCTTTTCCTCCGCCTAATTTATCTCCAATTTTTTTTCCTACATTATGAAAAGCCTTTTTTATTTTGGCTCTTCGTTTTTTCTGTTTTTCGGTTATTTTTCCAATTCCAAATGCCCTGAAATTGGAATATTCAGCATCAATGCCTGAAATATCAATTTCTCCATCAAATCCTAAATCTATATTACGAAATTCTTGTAGCGCCATTTTTTTTAATCTAATATTAAAATTAATCCTAAAACTAAAACCCCTGCGCCTATTAAAAATTTATGTTTTTCAATACCCATGATTTTACTATCCGCCTTCTCTTGCTCTATTTTTTGTAATCTTTCTTTTTCAATTTGTTCGTTCTTAACCTTTTCTTCTGACGTTTTTTTTTCTGCCTCTGCAATTGTTTGTATTGGTTGTAAATCTGTGTTTATATTTATTGGTGATGATGTTGTTGGCGTTGTTTGCGCCTGTGTATTTTTGTCAATCAGCGCACTGTCTAAAAGTTCACCTTTTTGTGAAAGCATATTGAAAGAAGTAGTAACGGGTAAGTCTGCTACTACTCCTTGCCAACTTCTTGTAAAAAAATCGTCATCAGCAAATTGGTCTGCCAATTCAACATTAGTTACATCGAGGTTTTGTAAGTTCACGACTTCTTAATTATACGTTTAC
>Ga0315284_10008582_pt1 | contig 14593 bp, 8 predicted proteins | sample YL17G09_16_MG_FD_203696 | JGI IMG/M metagenome (GOLD analysis project Ga0315284, IMG submission 203696) | Sediment microbial communities from Yellowstone Lake, YNP, Wyoming, USA - YL17G09_16 | ecosystem: Environmental > Aquatic > Freshwater > Lake > Sediment | place: USA: Wyoming | collected... | reverse complement strand
ATCTTTCAAATACATCTGGGTATTATGATTTTGCAACCAACAGTAATAATGGTTCTCAATATGCATCATTTAGAGGTTATTTGAATGATACAAGTTACAACCAACCAAAACATTCATATTTCTTTTATTTTGGTATTAACGATGGTAATACCGCATTGGAAAAAATGAATCAGAATTTTTTTACTGAGTGTAAAGAAATAAAAAATAATGAATTCCTAATTAAAATAAATTCATCCCCGACTGGTATTAATTCATCTACAGGTAGTATTTCATTTTTCTTTATTGGTGGTACTGGCCCATACACATATACAATTGAAGGTATTAATGGTGTAACATATAATAATAGTGGTTCAGTACCTAAAATTTCTTCTGGACAACTATCAAATACAACTACGGTAAATGGTTTAGATTCTGGCAGTTATTTAATAACTTCTACTGATTCTATTGGTTACGTTGTAAGTGAAACAATATCAGTTTCTGAACCACCACCATTGACTTCCAGCGTTTCCGTTAGAAGAAATGCTACAAGTAGTACTTCTACTGATGGAGAATTAATAATAGATTATGTTGGTGGTGGATTGGGGCCATATACATATAGTCTAATTTCACCAAATGGGTTGGTTGGTCCATCAACACCAATTAATGGGACACTTATATTAACTGGTTTAGAAGGTGATAATACTAATGATTATACTGTAATAGTAACAGATAGTGCTGGTTCTACTGATGTAACTAATGGATTAATAATAAGTAAACCAATAGCTTTAACCGTAACAACAACTGTAACACCAACAACATGTTATAATGGTAATGATGGCTCTATAAGTATAAACATAAATGGTGGACTTAAACCATTATCTTCAATAAGAACAACTGGTCCAAACACTAACATAGAAGGTGTTTTAGCAATAAATTTAGGTGTTGGTAATTACATAACAACAGTAACAGATGCAAACTCAGTTTCAGTAAATATTACATCAGTAATACCATCATTAAATCCACAAATGGTTATTTCAACAGCCTCACAATTTGATACTGAAAAACAATGTGACCCAAATAATTATAATGTTCCGTTTATAATAACAAATGGTGTTACTTCTGGTCCAGTTAATATTCAATATTTAATTGATAGTAATGATTGGGTTGATACCGTTATGACATACGCTACACAAATGATACTAACAATACCATCTGGAGATATAAATAATAGACTTAAAATTAGATTTAAAAATAATGATGGTAGTTGTTATAGTAATGAAATAAATATAGATAAAACATCTATGGAATTACCACCTAATACTTTAGCAATAACTCCAGATGCAACATTCAATATAAAACAATGTACAGCTGGTTCAGTTAGTTTCAGATTTAATATTAGTCATTTAGTAAGAGCACCATATAGTGTAACTTATAGCGTAAATGGTGGTACACCACAAACTTCATCAACAAGTAGTAACCCGACAACAATTACAAGTTCAGTTGTCGGTAATACCGCTAATATTGTGTTATCTGTAACAGATAATAAAGGTTGTGTTGCTAATAGTAATTTTTCAATAACAATACCTAGCACTACATTGACTGGTACAATAACTAGAACTGGTAGTTCAGCACCATATACATATACTGTCACTGGAAGTGGTGGTATAGGAAGTATTAGTGGTACTGGTACATTTACAAGTAATAATACAACATATACAACAATAATAACTGATAGTGTGGGTTGTACAAAAACATTAACTTATTAATTAAATGGATACTAATAGAATAAAACAGAGATTAAATTCTGAAACTTCAAAACAATCGGTTAATACTGATACGTTCTTAAAGATTAATCTTGATGGAGAGGAAAGACTATTACCACCAGATGAAATAAATAAGGTAGTTAATGTAGGTGATAGATTTAATGAAGAAAGACAGCGAAGTAAATTTTATAGAATACTGGGAACGATAAATCCTACAATATCTAATCCTTTATTTAATCTAAATGATGGTTCTATGTCGAATAATTGTACATGGTCAGTGTTTAATAATTTTTTAGATACTTCTTACCCTATCGATGGAACCCCAGATATAACATATAGTGATAGTATTAAATCACATTTAAAAGAAATAAATGGATGGTTTGGCTACAAAAATCCAAATATTAGTGATATTGGTTTGTGTAACTTTATTGATATGGAACCAAAAAGAGAACGATTATCTTTTGTTCCAGATATAACCCCATATCACAATCCAAGCGCATATCCAGTTAAAAATTGGGAATTAACAATTACTTATCCTAAAATAATGGATAAAACACATAATATGGTTAATGGTGGGTTACTAATAGTTGAGGATGTTTCGGTTATCGTTTCATCAAGACAAATGACTGCAATAGGTATGGCTTGTTTACATAATCTTATCATTGGGGATATTGTTAAAGTAAGTGGGACTAACGGTTACGATGGTGAACACGTTATAGTTAGAACAGGGTTAGATAATGGAGATTTAAAAGGGTATTATTTCGTAATAGATATCCCACCAACAATAGGCGGTGGTATAGGTGGTAATTCAAGGATAAAAAGAATGTTCGGAGGTCAAGAATCGGAATATTATTTCAGAAAATTTAGAAAAATTAAAACTAGAAATGCTTCAGTAATAGAATCTGATGACTATGAAACTTATAAATTAGCTTTTAGTGAAAATATTTATACTGATGACATCACTCAATTTGTTTTTAACGATGATATAGATATAAGTAATTTAACTGATAATTTAGGTAGACCACTAAGTGAGTTATATCTAACAATAATAAAAACATCTAGTTCAGTTAATAGTAGTGACTTATTATTTGGTGATATATCTTCTGGTATTGAAACTCCATTCATAAGTGAATTAACCAATATATCAATACCAGCTATAAATAAAATTCATAATGGTAATGGTTTACCATTTATTAGTCATGTACCATTAGAACAAAAAGTTAGTATTGATAATAATAATTTAATACAAAATAATATTGATTATTATGGTGATTTAGTGGAATATAATAAAATTGAAGTTAAAGAAACTATACTAGCTGAAGTATCACATAGATTTAACACTTTTAATAGGGAAACATCACAAACTTTTGGTCCAAGACAAGAAGGTTATTTTTATAAAGCACATAATTTAATTAAAATTAGAGAATACTCTAATTATGTTGAACAAGGTGATAAATTTACTGAAGGTATTCCAGATTATGCTGTTGATTTGGGTGATGGACGATTTTTATGGAGAGATTTATTAGATATAGGTTTTAATGAAACTAATGATAAAGCACTCGATTATCCATTTTTAAATAATTCTCATTATATGTATGATAACTATTGTTTTTATTTAAGAAGACAAGACCCTTTTGCTAACTGGGGATTATATTACTATGATTTTCCAAGCGACCCAATTGGGGATAAAATAACTGATAAATTTACAACTAACACAGAAGATTATGTTTGTTAATAAATACCAAATAAATCTATCAACCATAGCCACTGGTACAACTGCCACTACTATTAATATTCCTATTAGTATGGAGTATCAATTAGTTGACCAATCTGAATTAATAGAAAGGGTATTTGTTGATACTGAAGTGGAAAAATCTATTAATCCAATTTTAGATTATGAGAAAGTTAGGTTTTTACCAATTGATTCAAATAATGTTCATATTAATAATATCATTTATTCAATAAATTTAGATGGTAATACTAACTATGGAGCTATTGGTTTTACTGATGATGATATTAAATTTGAAAAGAATAATTTTAAAGAAAGTTTTGTTAATTTATCTTTTTATGATAGTGATAATGCCCTTACTCAAAATCTTGTTAATAATATAACAATTTTTTCTAGAATAACATATAGTGATTTACTTCCTAATGGTCAACCAAAACCAGCTAACCAAATACCTTTAACTTTCGTATTATCTAACCCTATATTAAACCCTAGAGGTTTTTCTGAAGGGTATCATATATATGATTATAAAAATGAATTAAAAATTGGTGAATCAAAGTATTTATATATGAGAGGTTCATTTAAAAACGCTAAGACTGGTAAAGCTACTAATTTAATGGTTCAAAATGTTGCTTCTACAATAGATAATTTAGTTAATTTATTATATACTAGATATCGATTGACTAGGACAAATACTGGTTATTATTATGAAATAGATTCATCTTATAATAATCAGACAAATGTGTCCTATTTAACAAATAATGTAAATGTTAGTTTATATCAAATAAAAGCATTGTAATGGAAGTAGTTAAAAAGAAAATTTTACTGGAAGATTCAATAGATAGAGGTAATAATAGCCCAACTTGGGGTATTTTAACCGCATCAACTTTTTATATCAATATTATGATTACTCAAAATATTGATGATATGGGTTTATTTACTGATATTGATTTTATTTCTAGTAATCCACCAACAAATATAGAACCAGATTATACAATATTAATTGATAAATTAAATACAAGTGGTTTTACATTTCCATTTATGTCTGGGGTAGTTCCACAACCAACAACTAATATTACTATAAGTGAAGAAGTAATATTAAGATTACCATCAAAAATAAAATCTGATTTTTATAGTTTTGGTAATTCTCCAATAACTGGAGCTACGGATAGTAAAATTGAGGATGTTAGGTCTTATGACGCAATTAACCCATTTAAACCAGGTTTTAACATCGATTCTCAAACATATATTAATTACGATAATGTATTGGTAAATGGTGTAAGTAGAGTTAAAACGATAGGTGAACCAAAACAATATGTATTTGATACAGAAGATGATATTAATTTAGGTACTGATAACCAAGTTTACGGTTTACAATATTTAGATTATACAGGAACAACAAGAAAAATTACTATTGATGGAGTTACTAATACAATTCCCTTAACAACTCTTAGATATATTGGAGAGGGGTTAAACGAAACCAATACTTCGTTATCAGCATTAACTAAAGAAGAGTATTTATTCGGTATTACATCACCAGCTACTATTCAAAGTGATGTTTTTATTGATAGAGGTATCACAACCGTAATGGATATGCATTTAAGAATGAGTGAAATCAAAGACCTTGCTCAATTAGTTAGATACGGTAATGGATTTTATAAAATAAATAAACAATAAACTATATTTTAAGATATTTATCGTTATATTAATATAAATTAAATAAAAATGGAATCAAACATTAAAAAACAAATTTTAGAATCAATTAATGTTTCAGAAGTAAAGTTAATAGATTTACTAAAAAAATAGATTTATTACAATATGAGAAAATAAAATGGGTTAATGAACACGTTAAACCAATAGAAATATTGGTGGTTGATAAAAGAAATAACAAAATAATTAATAAATAAAAATGGCAACAGGCACTTTTGGTACAATTCGTGGGGCAGACATAACTCCAGATGATGTGGAAATTTTTTATCATTTTACTCCTAGTCGTGATAAAATAGGTAATTCTTCATTAATAAAATTAAATTCAAATGAAGTTTTATTAAAAATAGATAATCCAAATAAAACTCAATCAAACGTAACTGGATTTGAAATTTTTGGTGGTATGTATACTTTAAAATTACCAGTAGCAACATTTGGTAGTAAAGGTTTTTATACAATTATGATAAAACCAGTAGAAATACGTACAAAAATCGTAGATTGTGGTGTTTTATCAGCTTTTCCAGATATTAAAGGTATTTTATTTGATATCGCATCAATCCCAAGTAATTTCACTAATAGATTTGAAAATAATGGCCTTGTAGGTTATAGAATAGAATATTTAAATACAAATACTAGTGCTAGTGATGCCAAAATAAATAATTTTTTCAGGGTGATTACATCTAATAATAGAGCAGAACCAGTTAATCAAAATTTAACTAATTCCAATCAAAAAGCTATTCGTTATAGATTTAATGATAATTCAACCCTAACTTATTGTACAGTATCACCTAGTTCGGCATCTAATGTTAAACCAAATGCCTTACCATTCATAGGTCAACCAAACCAAGAAGTTATAATTACAAATACGTTTTTTAATCCTATAATGATTGAGGTTGAAATGGTGCAACATGATGTTGAAACTCTTGCTTTTGCGTTGTTTGGTAACCAAACAAAATCTCTTGAAGATGGTATTTATACAATCTACAATTTCAACAACGATATTTATAAACAATACAATTTATACGAAATTAAAGATAAATTTACTGGTAAACCATTATTTGAAATTAGGGAGGAAAGAGCCAGTATTGATTTTACTAAAACATTTAGTAACATAACAACTTTATAAATAATATCTATTTTTTATTTATAATTTTTTATGTTGAGTTATATTTATAGATAACTAAAACCATTAAGTGTTTTAATAATTAGAAATTCATGGCAAATGATAGAATAAAGGTAGTTGGGTATGCACAAAAACAATTCTTTGAAAATGGGATTGAATATCGTCCATTCTCCCCAGATTTAGTTGGTCTACAATTAGCGACTGCTGGTGATACACCATTATTCACAATGGGTAATTTCTCCATTACAACAAATATGGAACCCAAAAGTGATAAAACCTTTATTACTAATAAATTTTCTAATTTTGTTTCCTTAAGTGATTTAGATTTAACAGTTTCTCAAACTCAAACATTATTAGATAATAATGCTAGTGTTATACTTAATTTAGATAAAACAAATTTAAATTATTATGCGTTATTTGGTTCTTTAACCGAATTTGCTAGGGTTTCTTTAGAAAATATTATAACAAATTGGCCAGCATCATTATATTTAACACCAATAACACAAAATTCTGCTGGTAATACTATAAGTGGTTATACTTTCCAAGATTATACGTATGATTCTTTAAGTGAAATATCTAGTTTTAAGATAAATGTTAATTTTATAAATAATAAGTTTCAAATTAATTATTTACAAAATGGTACTATCGTTGATACATTCAATTCAACTAACGATTTACGAAATATAACAGTAAATTACGCATCATACTCTATTTTATATAATGGAATAGAATACCCACTATTAAATTTCACTGGTTCAACATATACAACTAATGATTACATATACCTTAACGTAAAGGGTGATGTGTTTTCTGGTTTATCAACAGCATCAACTATTTATTATCATATAAAACCTAATAAATTAAATGAAGAACAATTTTTCAATGCTTTACCAGATTTTGAATACTATCTTTTAAATAGACAGGTCACTCCAATATATACGGCTACATTCAAATACCCTATTAAATCAGATGAAGGTCTTATATTATATATTACAAATTCAATAACTTGGCCAGTATCTGACGGATATAATATAGATTTTGATACAACTGATTATATTAATTATGCGACTAAATTATTAGATATTTCAAATGATTCTGATTTATATCAGAGTAATTTAATGAATAGATTTTTAGTTACTGAATCAATATCAAATTTTGATACAACACCAGTACATTTAGACCCATTAGATGAAGATACATCAGGCCAAAAAATGAATAAATCTTTACAAATATATGGTAGAGCTTTTGATGAAATAAATAATTTTATTAGTGGAATTGCTTTTGCTAATGTTGTTACTTATAATAAACAAGATAACACACCAGACATATATTTAAAAAATTTAGCTAGAGTATTAGGTTGGGAACTAATATCTTCAGTAATGGAGAATGATTTATTAGCAAATTACGTAACTACTTCACCATCTACTTATTCTGGCCAAACTGTTGGATTAACAGCTGTTGAAGCCGATACTGAACTATGGAGAAGATTAATTTTAAATACACCTTGGTTATGGAAATCAAAGGGTGCTAGAAAATCCATAGAATTTTTACTTAAATTCATAGGTGCACCACAAGGTCTTGTTAAATTTAACGAATATATTTATGTTGCTAATTCACCAATAAACATTGATGTCTTCCAAGAAGCATTATCCTTAAATGGTTTAAATACTGATTTATCTTTATACCCAATAGATTCAGAAGGGTTTCCTAACCCCTTACCTGATACATCTGATATGTATTTCCAAAACTACGGTCTTTGGTATAGAGAAACTGGTGGGTCTGGTTCAACAATAGATATACTTACTGGTAATAATCCACACTTAGGGCAATACGATGGTGGGTATAAATATATAAACCAATTTAGGAGTTTAATACCTAATTTTTCAGCTGTAACTATAAGTTCAGAAACAACAACTGTAGGTAGTAGAAATTTATTTACTAATTATACGTTAGGTGGTGTTACTGATTATTCTGGGCCAGTATATGTTGACCCTATGAATAATGATGGCACTGATTTAAGTAATTGTATTGTTGTTACATCAACAGTAGTTACTGACTCACAACCCAAAGTTGTTATTACTGATTGTGGTTGTGACTGTAGCGGTAACGATGAAAATTTAAGTATTTGTATAGAAACTAATGATAATATAACAAGAGAAGCAATAAATCCTTGTTATGAGGGTATGGTCTCTCAACCAACTGAAGATTTAAACACTGGTTATTTTATGTTTAATTATGAACAATATAATCCAGATGGTAGTGTATATAAAGATTCCAATAATCAACCAATAATAAATACATCTAAATTTTTAAAAACATGTTGGTGGGGTTGTGCTAATTTTGGTGGTGTTAATTGGGTTTATAGTGATTCGGTTGATAGAGGATTAGTTTGTTGTAATACGATAGGTAATTGTGGTTGTAGTATTGCTTGTTCGTGGTCAGTTGGTTCGTATCAAAGTATTTACACTTCAAATGATAATGTAAGTTATTTAGTTTTTGATAAACAATTTCCTTCATCGAACTCTCAAAATAATTTAGGTCAAGTTATGACTAACGTTGATGGATGTAATTGTGTAACAACAATAAATAATACGATTAATAATTATGTTACTACTATAGATTCTTCTTGGTTTTTAATTAATAGAGATAAAAGTTATGAATTATATAATTATCTTGGAGATAGATTTGCTTTTACAACAACACAATTCGATGTAAAATCAACTATGATGTCGTTAGTAGATTCGATAAACAATAAAACTCCTAATGGCAGCCCAGTTCCAGTATTTAATTTTAATACTAATTTAGATTATACTGCAACATTTGATAGCGTGAATAATATTATAACAATAAATAAACCACAAATACTAAATGCAAAGTATGTCCGTATTTATATGATGGCTAGGATTCCTAATGTTATTAATTTTGGTAATTATGGATTCATTTTACAACATAATAGTAACACATCCACAAAAACTTATACTATACCAGTTCCAAATATAACAGACCCATTTACTGGTGATGTAGGTTATGCTTGTCAATTAACACAGGATGGTATAGATGATTTAAATAGTAATAATAGTCTATTAAAAACAATATATAATAAAAGAAAAAATGGTCAAATAGGTTGTTCTAGTACATCTTAAAATAATTAAAAATGAGTAATATAAATTTAACATACGCACAAATATATCAAGCTGGTGGAACTGTAGTTGAAGACCAGTATGGTTACGTTTCTGTTTATATGCCAAATAATTTAAATGTATTAGCACCAGTTATATTAAATGCATCAAGTTGTCTTACTATAAAACCAAGTTATACTTGGGATTTTACTAAACAAGGTTGTCAATGGAATAATGAACTTAATTTTGTACAACCAAATCAAGAACCACAAAATTGTGATGTTTTATACCCTATTAAGTTAGTATTAAACCCACAAGGTAATGATGGAACATTATTTTATGTTGAAGAAAATGATAATTGTAAATTAAAAATAGAATTTGATTACTTATTTAAAATCACATGTGAAACAATAATGAATACAAGTAATGGTCTTAATATGTCATCAATATTTGAATCATTAGATGTTTCTGTTACATTAGATGTAGTTACAACAGCAAATACTTTAGAAACAGTATTCGAATATAATTTATTTCCAACAATAGGTGCTGGTAATTTGTATTCATATTTATCTGGAAATACAAATAGTGGATTTTATGTTTGTGGTGACCCAAGTGGTAATGAAACATCTTTTTCTGCTTGTACACCACTTTTATTAAACACTACAAGCGTTAATTTTATTGATTCAAACGTTATGGCTTGTAATCAATTCATGCCTTATTTAGTATATGAGTTATTTAATCAATCTGGTTTGGGTGCACCAATGGAAACAAACACAACATTTAATGATGCCATAAAATCAAACGCTTTCTCATCACCTTGGTTAACTTATTCTACTGAAATAACAGACCCAGATATTCTTAAATCAATAGCTAATAAAAAAATAAAATTAAGTATTAAAATTAATAATTCAATAAGTGATTTTTGTGTCTTATTAGATACTTTAGTTTTAGATAAAGAATGTACACATATTGAAAGTAGTAAAATATTTTTAACTCAATCACCAGGATTCGAATTAGATAGAATTCGTGATAATAAAAAATCGTGGATAGCAAATACGGAATTAACAAATAGAAATTTTAATATTACTAATAATAACGGTGGTAATAGTATAAGGGGAACAAATTATGATGTTAATGACGAAAGGTTAATTATTAATAGTAAAGAAATTGATTTAGATATAAGCTTAGCATCAGCAATAGAAACAGATGTTTGGTGCTATATTAATGATAATCCGTGTATATTAACTGGTATCACTTGTGGTACTAAATCATTTATGGATGATAATTGTTTTATTTTCATGGATAATATATATTATGATTTTGAAGATGCTGATGAAAACACTGGTGATGGTATACCATTTAATGTATTATTAACACAACCATTATCAGCAATTACAACAGTTGAAGATTTCGAATATTTTATATCATCAGAATTAACAGATGTTAAAGATAGACAAACTCTTTCTGGTTACCCAACACTTAGGGCACTTTATGATAGATATATGAATAGTACATTATATTGTAATAGTGAAAGTTCTAAATTTACTTATTTAACTATGGACCAATTTGCTCATTTAGTTGGTAATTATTGGGTTGATATAATTGAACAAGTTGTTCCAGCAACAACTATATGGGGTTCAGTTAAAGTTTATTCTAATACTATATTTGACCAACAAAAATTTAAATATAAAGCTTATACTTCATTATTTAATGGTAATCCTTATAGTGGTTTAACAGTATCAAGCCCAATAAATGGTACTAGTGGGTTTTGTAATACCGTTGATGTTCAAACTAGTGTTATAAATATTAGTGGTATAACAAATACTACTGTTACTAATTACACTAGCATTTGTTTAGCCCAAATGAATAGCAATTCCGAATTTATAGGTAGTGTAAGTATTATTGGTGGGACGGAAAATAATGAAAATGTTATTAATGAAAATTAAAGATATTTATAGATATGCCAATACTAATAAAAAAAATAGAAGGAGAAGTTTTTGAAACTATAATAGGTGATATTATATATGGTTCTTCTTTAACTGGGGAAATTCAAAGTGAAGATTATATAAATTTAAATGGGTTTATAGGTTATTTACAAAATTTTAGTAAGATTGAAGAACTAACAGAATTAACTAAACCAGTAAGTTTTGGTTTAAAAAATAAATATAATATAGGAGTGGTAACACTAGAAATTGATTATTAATGAGATACCAAGAAAGAATATATATACAGAATGATAATAGTGCTGTAAGAAACAAAGACATATTAAATGTTAATATGAGCTCTGATATGTGTGTATTTGAATCTCCTTTATTTACTCTTAGTGGTGCATCTAAATTAGATTGTACTGGGACAACTGGTACATCATACGTTATTAATACTGCAACAACAATACCTTTAACATTTAATTTTACTGCTAATACTAACACATTTAGTGCTACAAATTCTACTTTTAAATACGAAATTTATAAATTTAATACAACATCTAATTCTTTTTTAATTCCTCCAGTTTATAAATCAAATATTATAGATTATTCTGGTTTTAGTGCAACAAGTACTACTACACAATACGTCCCAATTAGTGGTCTATCGTTAGATGGTGATTATTTAATTAAAGGATATTATGAATTTAATGTATGTACTAATTATCTAAATAAACTAGGTAAAAAAATTGATACATTAACCTATAGAACTGGTTCTCAATATGGTTTATATGATAATAATTTAGATTTTTATTTTATTGCTGTTAGAGAAGCTGATATACCTTCTTTGCTAAAAAATGGAGAAAATACACCACCTTCTAATCAGTTATTTCAACAAGTTATTTTACCTGCAAGTGGTACTACTAATTTATTTATAACTAATTATTATTCTGGTTATTTTGCATTAACACTTAATGGGTTAATTTTAGCACCAAATCTTGATTACACATTTACTGGTAATTCAATAACACTTAGTACTGAAACGGTGTCAGATGATATAATAACAGTTATTTATACCACAAGTGGCGGTAATAACTTAATGGGTGATAATATTAATGTTAATTCACCAATAGTTAGTGGTGTGACTAATAATGAATGGTCAAATAACCCTTATTTTGATACTTCGACAGGTAAATACGAGATTTTCACAACGGTTACACCATCAGAAGGTGGTTCAATTATAGTTATGATTAATGGTGCTACACTAGCAAACGGTGTTGATTATTACCAGTCTATTACAAACCCAAAAAGAATAATATTAGAGGGTAATCTCTTAATAAGTGATATAATAACTATAATGTATTTCCCTAAAACAAATGTAATTAACGGATTAAATACAAATGAACCAACAATTATATGGAATATAAGTAACCCACCACAATTAGTAAATGGGGTATTTACTTTAGAAGTTAGTACTGGTAAAACTTTCACTAATTTCTTTTCAACTGGAGATACAAATTACGTTATTGGTCAAACAGTTTATTCAGATTCATTTATTGCTAGTGGTAATGTTGGTACTACTTTATATTATAGAGTTAAAAATGAGAAACAATATGAAACTATATGTGGAGACATTATTTCTTCAATAGCTTATAGTGAAACAATACCTTTAGTTATACAAACTAATGCGATAAATTCATATTAAATTAACTAAAAAAGATATAATAAAAACTAAATATTGTAAAGAAAATAAAATTAATTTGATTAGAGTATCTTATAAAGATAATATTAGGGTTGAATTACAAAAAAAAATAACTATATTATCTTTAAATAATAAATAAAAGGAAAAAACATAATATTTATAAACAAAACAAATAAAATATGAGTTATATAATAAATAGTACAAGCCCATTTGTTTCAATAAAGCTAACAGATACTGGTAGACGTTTACTAAGTTTAGGTCAATTGAATTTCAGTAATTGGGCAATTGGTGATTCTGAAATAAATTATACTAGAGAAGAATTGTTAGACTCTGGTTCAATATCTGGTTCATCAATGGTTATGCGACCATTTGATAACCAACGAAACATTAAAAGTTTTATCACTCCAACTGGGGCTATTTCTCCTTTCCAACCATTGAATAATTCAAATATTAGTGTTGTTAAAGCAATTGCTAATAATGAGGCAATTGAAAGAGGTTTTTTCAGTATTTCTGGTGGTGTTTCAACAACACTTACTGCTACCACATACACACCTTACTACGAGTCAGTATCAAATTCTCAATTAACAGGTGGTACAACATTAAGTTTAGTAACTACAAGCAATATAACTGTTGGTGATATAATTTTAATTAAATTAACAAACAATACAATAGGTTCTATAACGCCAACACAAAATAGTTCACCAATACCTTATTTATGGTTTAAAGTTCAATCTAAAACAAATACTACCGTAACTGTTGATAGAACTTTACCTAATTATTCAAGTTTTACTTCAAATTCTACAATAATAGTTTATAGAGGTGGTGAGGTTTATAATTCAATAGCAACTGGTAACACAACATCTTATTGGGATTCTGGTACTTTATCATTTGATTCATCAAATAATGTAACAAATAGCGATGTTCCAGTGTGGAATATGAATAATGTATGGTGTGAAAATATTGCAGGTATGACTGGTTTAACAAATCCTTCACCAATATATGAAGATTTCACCAAATTTGGTTCTTATCAATTTTTAGGAACTAAAAACCCATATTTAGAATATCTTTGTCAATCAACAGCGAGTACTCTATCTTTTAATTGTAACGGACCAGGGTTTAGTTATTCAGATGACGTTAGTAAATCTATTTCTATATTACATTACACTAATAACACTATTTCTAGTCTTTATGGTGAATTTTTATATATAGATACAACAAATAATAAAACGGTTAAATTATATTTACCAGATTTAATGTATCATAGAAGAAACTATAGCACTTCTAGTGGTACAACTATGGGTATGACATTTATAGCATCTGGTTCCACCAATCTAATTGGTAGTAGTGATATCGAATATCTTGATTTATACGAAGATTCAACACTTATTGCATCTGGTTCGACAGCTTTAATTATAGGTAGAGTCTACCCTCAATTAAAAATGATTGTTATTCATGATGATGAAATAGTATCAGCAATATCTTATAAATCAAATAGAAACTGGACACTTCCAGAATTATCGGCTTCAGTTGTAGCACCAAGTGGCGGTACGTC
>Ga0315284_10008581_pt1 | contig 14593 bp, 14 predicted proteins | sample YL17G09_16_MG_FD_203696 | JGI IMG/M metagenome (GOLD analysis project Ga0315284, IMG submission 203696) | Sediment microbial communities from Yellowstone Lake, YNP, Wyoming, USA - YL17G09_16 | ecosystem: Environmental > Aquatic > Freshwater > Lake > Sediment | place: USA: Wyoming | collected... | reverse complement strand
ACGCCGAGCGGGATCGAGAGCGACCACAGACCGAAGGTAATCCCGGCAACGCGTTGCCAGAATTCGGTCTTGCTGAGCGATCCGCCGACGAGGCGACCCCAGTCGCTCTGCGTCTTCTCACGTTCGGTCTCTTCCATGTCGTCTCCGGCTCACGGTCAGGTTGCGTAATCGGCTGCGGCAGGTAAGGCCAGGGCGTGCGCTGCCAGGTGTAGCGGTCGAAGTTAGACACTGTAAGACCCGGATACCCGTATCACGGATGTATTCGTAAGATGAGTGTCGGACAGCGTTGTGATCGTCCCGCTGAGCGTATGCAGAGACACGTTCGTGCTTGCCGAGTTGATATACCCCTGCAAGACGTTCGCACCACTGCCGGCCGCTAAACTATCAAACCAAAGCGATACAGGGACCGTCTTGTCAGATGCGTATGGAAGCCCCTCGATCAGAATGCTACCCGTACTAGACCCTATGGCAGACAGTGCGACGCCCATATAGAACGTCACGACGCGCCCACATCGCGTAAACACACCTGTCTGGCTTGAATAGGTCATGCCAGTTGCGCCACCGCCAAGCGTCATGGTTGGCGTGAATGTGCCCTCAAGATACCAATCAATCGTAGATGCCGAAGCAAGGTCGACATTGGCGAGCTTCAAACTACCAAGGTCAACCCCCGTCGCTGTGGAAACTGCAAACGCGTTCTTGCCGCCTGCTTTTGTAAAATTTACGCCGTTACTGACAATCGCTCCCGTTCCTACGTCGCAGTCGTAGTAGCCGAATTTAGTCTGGGTGCCACCAGATTCGCCGCCACTGACAACAATATCCCCGCTGATCGCGTAGGCGTAGAGTGTGTAGTTCTGTTCGGGCGCATTCCGCGCAATACCGAATGCTGCGACTACTGCGCAATCTCTACCGGAGATGCGAATGCCGGCCCTTACTACACCAGTCGCCGAAGTCCAGTTATCTTCGACGTGAGGGCTGATGATCGAACTGCCGATTGCTAACGCATACCTGATGCCCTCTTCATAGGCCCCGAGGAATGTCCCGCCATGCGTGTTGACGTTGCTGACAGGGGATGCCGTATAGAGGCCATGCAACCCGCCCCTCGTGTTCAACGAGTACAGGTCAATGCTGCTGACTGTTCCATGCGTGCTGTTGTCAAAGACAAAACCGAAGCCGGTCACGTTGCCAGTCGCAGCCCAGGCGACGCATGAATACAGTTGCGACTCAAAGAACCCCTTTTCCCCGGTGAACCCGTCCCCGGTGAAATCCTCGCACCGAATGTCACGAAACACCGAAGCGTAAATCCACTCCGAACTGGCCGGGTTGCCACCCTCAATGATAATCGAATCGACGCCACCAGTAATAGCAAGGCCCTGAATCGACAGACCGCGCCACAACTTCCCAGTGCCCTCAACCGTGATCTTCAAAGCATGGGATGACGAGGTGCTCACGAACCGAGCCCCATACGCGATGATCGTCTTGCTCTTGGTATGATTCACCGTCGCCGCAACGGTCAGACCTGTGGTGACAGCGTAATCACCAGGGGCAATGTATAGCGTCGAGCTAACGTCGCCATCCTCCCATGCAGCCAACGCATCGCCAAGGGTTGCAAAGTCACTGGCACTGATGTAGTTTTTCAGCTTCTTGACGTTGTTTAGTGCGTTGCTCATGGTAGGCCCTATTGGAGAAACAGGTAAGAAACCTCAATCGCAATCTCGCTGGTGTTCGTGAAATTAGCATCCGTCAGGGCTGCCACCCCTGTAGCTGATGAATTATACATATTTATTACAGGGCCAAGCCCAACACTACCCGACACCGGCCCGACAAGTCCAGCAAGGTCTACAGTATATGCCACATTCCCAGAGTTTGCGATTGAATACGGGGCAGATGTCATCGGAGCCGGAAGACCAGCTATTGTGATAGTGGCAACCCCTGCCGCCACTCCTTTAGCGGTTAAGATAATATGCAGGTAGGCATATACGCGATTACCGATGATTTGATATGCGCTGGCTTGCGTAAAGTATGTAATACCAACCGCTGACCCACCGAATTTTAATACAGGCACTACCGGTATCAGCGAATTTAGCGGATATGTATTTATACTGATGCCGCCAGTAGCAGAGGTTGCAGTATTATTCAGCACCCCGCTGGTTATTGCTCCGCCAAATACCTGCAACGACGCCCAAGTACCGGCAAGCGTAAGACTGCCCACAATAGTGCAATTTGAAATTGTTGCGGAAGAACTGGCGGCTGCGCTGGTTAAACTTGTATTGCCCAAAATCTGCACACTATCCAGATGAAGAAAATTGATTTGTGGCGTAGGTGCCAACGCAAACGCGCCATAAATCAACGTGTTGGAAATCTGCCAAGCATCTATTTGAGTCGCAGCATTGAGCGACAGGAATGGGACACCTGCCGTCATGTTGAAAGTGGTATTGGACACTTGGCATCTTTGTATAAGTGTCCAGCTTGCATCGCTTTTAATTCCGCAACCAGAGGTCTCGATATAACACGTATCGACTTGCCACAACGACGCATCGTTAATAGAGCCAACGAGTCTATCCTTGAATTCAAGCCATGCTGCCGCAGTGTTTGTACCTTGGTTGAACTGGCAAGAGGTGAATATTCCGCTATTGGGTCCGCATGCTGCATTGCTTGTAGAACCGCCCTTAATCCGCACAAACGAATTGCAGGCCACGTCTGCGGCGCCATTGGAACCGAATCGACACAGATCAAAACGAGATTCTGGCACCGAATCAATAACCACATGAGAATCTGTGATCGCGCCAGACCAGAACCGGCAGATCATCGTTGCAATGCCCCTGGTGTGCCGGTCCCCTCGCAGTTCGAGCCCGATTGCATGGCGGAAACTGGCAACGTCTTCTATCGAGACTGCGTAATTGTTCTGGCTCAACAACCCGATTGACCCGGCCGGAACCACACCCGGTTTGCGCGTTATAAGAACCTTGTTGATACCGGACTGCCCGTTGAGGGAAGCAGCCCCACCCAGCGTCACGCATACTGCCGTCGCCAGCGCGAATGTGAAAGACACGCCCCCGCTAGATGGGTTTCCTGGGCACAGTTCTGCACCCTGCACGAGCACGCCAGGCGGAATGGTGATACCGGCCGAGAAATAGTACGTCCCAGGCGACATCGCATAGATGACGTTCGCACCGTTAGCCACGGCCGAATTGAACGGGCCTAGATTGTCTGTTACCCCATCCGCCGAACCGCCGAACTGCTCGAGAGTGACTCCGCCATAGATGCCTGTCGAACTGACAATGAGCCACGTCGTGAGGAAGATGATCTTCTCGCCACCCAGGAATGGCACCGCAAATGTAATTGTCGTGTTGTTTGTCTCGGTGTAGTCGGTAGTCGGCAACATCAGGCCGTCAACCGTGATCGTGACGCCGTCGATGCCCGTCGTATAGACGGGCAAGGTAAATGCGGTTTGCGCTGGTGCTGCGACTTGATCGGATCGCTTGACGACGCTTGGATTGCTGAGGAATGACAACCCGTTTATGTTTTCTACTGTCCAAATAAGCCCACCGGCCGAAGTCTCCAGCCGGACGTTGTAATCGCCACTCCAGAATACCTGCGCCTCACCCCGCGCGTTCAAAATGATAGGATTCGTATTGAGCGCGGTTTCGCCAGCGTCAGTCCAGGTGGCCTTCGGAGTGGTGATGCCAGCCCCGGGCTGCATGGTGAACAGGCGACCACCGTTCAGCGGGTTGCCGCTATCATCGAAGTACTGCTGCCGACCGTTTGCGAGGAGGAATGCCATAATGGAGAGCCTTTGTAAAGCGCTTGCGCCGTTGATTGGTATTTGGCTCTATAGCCTGCTATTTGACAGACTCCGCGGTAGCCGTGCCAGCACCTACGGCAGTGAGTCGCAGCAGCTTCGACAGGTCTTCCACGTCCTTGGCCGACATCTTGGGAGCCACATTTGGCACCTCCGCCGCAAGCGCCTTCGATACCGTGCGATCGTTGCTGATGGCGTTTTGCGCCGCCTTGCCTACCGCGACAACGGCGGGAACCCCGGGGATTCTGCTCGCGATGTTCATAAGCGCACCGAAGTTGCCGGATGTCTGGACCGGGGCAGCGTCTGGGAACTGGTGGATATAAGCCGCGATACGCCCAAGCCGCTCTAACTGCTGGATCTCTGCGTCGCTGTAGAAGGCGCGTAGTTTGTCCGTACCGATGCGGCGCAGTGTTTGCATGTACCGTTCGGCAGAGAATGACTTGTCTCCGGCCACGTTCTGACCGAAGGCAGCCCGGCGCAGTTCATCGCCGATCTGGGCCTTGGCCTGCCCGTAGGCTTCTGGCGCTTCGGCCTTGAGAATCTTCGCCAGGCCGTTCACCTCATCAGTCTTGCCGTTGATGACAAAGCGCTTCACGAAGTCATCCGCCGCCACCTTGCCGCTTTGTGCCGCTTCCAAAGCTGGCACAGCATCGCGCAGCGCGAACAATTCTGCCGCTTTCTTGCGGGCCGGCGCGAAAACGTCTTCGACCCCTGCGTCATCGAGAATCGACTTCTTGACGGCAGAGCGAAGTTCGCTCAAAGCAGACATCACGGCCGGCTCGTTGCTGCCTTGCTTGTTGATCTCCTTCATGAGTTTGTCGGCCTCTTCGACCGTGAACAACTTGCGCTGATTCACTACCTCAGCAGGATCAAGCCCGTACTTGGCAAACTGGCCGCGGATGCCTGACGGCACAGCGGTACGGTAGCGGTCGAAGATGTCGGCCACGTCCTGCCCCAGGCCCTGCATGGGGACGGTGGCGTCTTTGCCGGAGCTTTCCCGCGCAAGTCTGTAAGCCCCCGACACTTCGGCGCTGCGCCGGTTCAGGGCCTTGTCTGCCGCATCGCTGACTATGTTGCCGGCCGGGTAGGCTTCTTTCGACCCCTGCGCCAATGCCCCGACCTTGGCTTGCAGTTGCTTGCCCTGCGTCTCGAAGCGCGCGAGCAGGGGAGCGCCAGTGCCAGGGATTTGCCGCAGGTTGCGCTCATCAGCGTACTGCCGTGCGTCGCGGCCGATCTGCCCGAGCGTGCCCTGCATGCCTTCGGCGCTGAAGTCGGCTTGCCGCGCCAGGGCTGCTGGATCGGCGCCGCTTTTCCCAGCCAATGACATCTTGACTTGCTCGCGCAGTTGATCCTGTACCTGCGGGGCCATGTCTTCCCACTTTGTGCCTGCATCGTCGGAAATCTGCCGCAGCGTACTTTCAAGCCTTGTGATGTCCGTTGCTTGCGATGCTCGGCCGGCTCTCCACCGGCCAAACGCATCGCCCAGCTTGCCGGCGATAGGTGTCAGGATGCCACCGGCCACCGCGCCCAATCCGACCTGGGCCGCTTTCTGCTGCGCGAAGCTGGCGTTAGGGTCTGTCATGTCCACCGGCTGCATGGCCCCCCCAGCAGCGCCGGCGACCAAGCCAGCACCTACCCTGCCAAGCGTCGTCACTGCGGCCGGTAGGCGGGCTGCAACGGCTGCGTTTGCGGGCGACACCACGTTTCCGATGAGGCGCGCAGCGTCGAAGCCTTCCTGGCCCGTTGCAGTACGTGCGGCCTGGTAGTCAGCCTCGCTACCTGCGTTCATCGCATCAACTCGCTTCGCCTCGCGGCCGAAGAAGTCGCTCACGGTGTTGGGGGCAAGTCCGCCCGCGCCGGTCAGGAACTCCAGTCCACGGGGCAGAAGCTGCGCCCCTGCGTCAACGGGGTCGCGGGCGCCTTGCAAGACGCGGCCGGGTACGCTGGCTTGTACCTTCTGGCCGGTGGTTGCGGGAGTCTTTGGCTTCGCCAAGATGCTTTGCACCGTCCGCTGTATGACGGCCGGGTCCGTACCGTCCGGGAACTCCAGACGGGTGCCGTCGTGCATCTCGGCTGTGATGGTCATGGAATGGGCCTGCCCATTGCGTCAAACCGCAGCACGGTCCCTGGCACTGCCGGGGCATCCGTTGCAGGCGTTGGCGGAGTGATCGAATTGCGTTTGCCTTCAGGCACCTCGGCCATCAAGCCAGAGATGGCGAGCTCACGGTTTCGCTTCTTCTGAGCCAGCGTGCCAGGCCGGTCGCTCGGCTGCGGGAAGTATTGCTTCTTCGCGTTGGCAAACTCGCTTGGAGAAATGACGGCGCCAGATTCCCGGCGAAGAACAGCGTTAACGAAGTCTCGCTGCGCCTGTTCTGCACGCTGGGCGGTCTCCGGCAGCATCGCATTGCCAACCATGCCAAGAACCCCGCCAATCAACGGTATTTCTTCGGCCCCTTGCTTGGCGTTGACGGCCGCCGGGGAGTAGGTCAGATTCTCAAGCTCCTTGTTCGCCTCCTGCATCCGCGTCCCGAACAGCAGCGCTTTCGCTTGTGCGTCTGTCAGCGGTTTCGATGATCCAGTTTTCGGTCCGTAACCTCCTACTTGCCTGACATTGCCTTGTTTGTCCTGCTGCACAAGCATCGGCAGGCCATCAGGTCCTGTCACTTCAAACGGCTTCGACATCGTTGCCGCCGTCGATTCTCGCGTCCGATCATCGGTCATGTTCTGACCGCGCATCGTCACCCCGCGATTCGCCGCCCCTTCGCTGCGGGTGCGCGCGTCAGTCATCAGCGCTTCAGGCGTGGCCGTCTTGGCGAAAGCCTGACCGGTGGTGACTTGGCCGGTGAGCTGGTTCGTGTTGAATGCCTGACGCTGCCCACCCTGGTCCTGCATCTCGGTCTTTCCGAGGATCAGGTCAAGCCGCTTTTCTGCCGACTGCGCTTCAAGCGCTTTTTGCAGCAGCAGTTGACGCAGCATGCCGGGATCGGACGGAAGCCTGGCTGCCTCTTGCGCCAGTCGCTGCGCCTGGTCCGGCATCAGCCGAGCTCGCGTGGCAAGAAATGCCACAGCCTTGTCAGTTGTGAGTTGCGGATCTGACAGCAAAGACTGCAATCCTGCGCTAGTGTCGGCCAGCACGTCCTTCTGAAACTTGTACTGCGCGGCCTGGTTTTCACTCGTGGCCTTGCCTAGCTTTGCCTGCTGCTCTTGAAACCCAGGAATGCGAGCGCCCAGGCCCTGTTGCGCCATGCCTTGCATCAGCGCTTGCGGATCGGTGCCGGCGCTGCGGTACAGGTCGGCAAGGGTCTGCTCGTCCGCCCGCTGGCGTTGCGCGCCCTCAAGCTCGAACTGCTGCATCTGCTGGCGGCCCATCAGTGCGGACAGCGTTGCCTGCCTGTTTTGGACAGTCAGGGGGTCATCGAACTGCGGCGCGCGGCCGGCAAGGATGATGTTTGCGTCCAACGACATATCAATCCCCCGATGTTCCGTTGCCGTACCAAAACTGATTCAGGCCAGGCGTACCCCAAGAGCTTCCGCCAGATGAACCAGCCCACCAAGGCTGTCCACCCTGCGGCTGCTGCTGATACCAGTTTCCGATGGTCCCGATGCCCTGATTGATCGCGTTGCCCTGCGCGATGTAGTTCGCCGAGTTGGCGTTGCCTACTGCCATCTGGTTATTGGCAATGTTGTTGCCTGCGTTTCCAGCGGCATTGCTCACATCCCGGGTCGCTGTCTGCCCGATTCCCGCAATCCCGGCCAAGCGGTTGAAGCGCCGATCCCGGTCGGCGTTGAATCGGTTGTAAGCCGCGCCGTACTCTTGACTGCCCGCCTGCTGACCGTAGTTCACCAACGCCTTACCCGCGCCACCCGACAGCAGCCCACCGCGCGCCGCTGCGCTGGATTCAACCGCCCGCTGCCCCTCTTTCATGCGGAAGGCATAGCCCGGGTCGGCGTTGAAGTCCGCCATCGTGAAATCACGATTGAAGTCTCCACCCGCCGCCGTGCCCGAGGTCAGTTGACTCAGCGACCCGATGCCAGCCTGCCGCCACGGCTCTTGAAGTGCGGCCTGCCTGTCGAAAAGCTCGAGCTGGGTCTGCGATGCCGTGTTGGCCGCGTCTTCTTGGGCATTCGCTGCCTTGCCCGCCGATCTTGAGGATACGACTGCACCTACAACGGCGCTCCCAATAACCGCAGCGGCTACGACAGACATACAGCCTCCTCGTGTTCAATGCGCATACGCGTCGGCTCGCACAGCAGGGCCTCTATCTGCTCAACGTCGCACAGATTGTCTGGGTTGTGGTGACAGGTCAGCCAGACCACGGGCGAATGCACGTATCCCACGCGCTTGGTTCCTGGTGCAGCAATAAACGGGTGATAACCCTCTATTCTTTGGATGCTGCCGTTGACAAGCGTTGACATCTCCCCGCTTACCATCGCGCTGAAGTGCTCATGACGATGAACGCGTCCCGTCATCAAAGTATCCGCAGGGACCGTGATCTCACGAATGTACAGTCCAGGCGCAAACCGATGCACCACAGGAATTGGCACTTGCGGCATCTCGAGCATCAAGTCCTCTAACCGCTCAATGTCCTTCAGTGATGGCCGCAGCAGCGCGGCCACGTCATGACGCGGCTTTGTCAGACTGAAGCTGTAACTGAACAGCATCATGCCGTGATCCTATTCACGTAGCCGGTGACGTTGATTGCGCTCGCCGTCGCCGAAAACGCACGCACCACGCTGGCTCCATTAAGCACCTGACCAACTGCAATAGCTATCGGCGCAGAGTTGCCGGCCAAAATAAACCCCTTGACCATATGAGATCCGGGGTCGGTGACTCCGCCCCATTCGACGGTAAGCGTCGCAGCGACCGCCGTCACGTTCGACGCCCAGATATAAACCTCATCGTAAGACGTGGCCCCGGCAACTGCCGTATGAAGCAGCGTGCCAGGCGTTGCGGCGGCTGCGACAGGGATGGGCCGGCCGCTGGTGCTGCCTGAGAGTAACTCACGGGTGAAGGTTGCCATCTAGCGCCTCGCAAAGACTCGCCCGCAGAGAACGCTATTTGCATCCTCCGGGGCCTGAACAGTGGGGGTTACGCGCGGAAGGAATGTTCCCACGTAGCGAACGTCTGCCGGTTCTTGAACGGGTTGCACTCGTCTGCCGAAAACGCCCAGCGCGACCGCATCCACCGCCAATGGCGCGACGTTCCCTCCTACACGCGCAAGAAGCGCATCGAAGTACATTGACCAGGGCCGCGTGATCTTAGCCCGCAGCTTGCCAGTCTGATCGGTCGTGATCTCGCATAGATCTATGCGCGGCGGTTGCGGGATGAGAGCTGTCATGACACGTCAAGCATGGCGCCTGTCATGATCCGCTTCACAGGGTCCGTGATCGTCACCCGGAACACGCGGGACAGGCCGAAGCGGCGCGGTGTCCCAAGCCTGCGCCATCTTACCCGGCGTTGATACTCCCCGACCTTCCCGATTTTGGCTGCGTGCAGGTTGCTCCAGGTATGCCCGCCGTCGTCACTCCACTCCAACTGTGCCACCGGATCATTCCCTGGTGCAACGACGTTGCCAACCCCGGTCTCAAAGTCCACCTGCAGCATGTTGTAAGACCGCGCGCTCACATAAGCACCCGTCCGACGCGAGACGATAGGGTCTCCGTTGTCGGTGTAGGTATTCAGGTCCAACAGGTAGAAATTGCCGTTTTGCCAGTCACCGACGATGGTCTTGTTGGCAAACGCCATCTGGCATTGCCCACGATGCCGGTGCATCGTGCCGTTCACCGGATCGCGCCAGCCCCGTTCGTGCCACAGTCCGACCGATGCGTCATAGCACCACGTGCGGTCACCTACGGTCAGCACGTAGAAGGCATGGCTTTCCTGCTGATACGTCCAAGCTACCGACCCGGAAAGGTCTTCGGTCTGCGCGATGGCATACTCGATGGCTGGAGTGGATACCCGCTGCGGCTCGTATGCCCCGGTGGCCCGCCAGACGGTGCCCTTACCGTTTTCGTCGGCGCCCAGCCAAAAGACGGTGTTGTCCATTTTGGCGACGGAGTTTGCCGCCGCGCAGCCGTGCTCGATGACCGCGCCCTGAATGCGCTGCAGCGGCTGGTTCGCGTCAGTGGTGATCGTAAAGACTTCCGTAGTCGTCTCGTTGAAATACCAGAACTCCAAGTGATCCACGATGCACCCGACGCCATTGTCAGGGCTGGCTTCTGCCGTGAAGAAGCTAAGAGGCTGGATGGCAGTGCTGTACAGGTCGCTGTACTGCGCCCGGCCAGTACCGGGGACATTCCACACGAAATATCCGCTGATAAATCCGACTTGCCCGGCGCCTTGAAAGTCAGCATCGACAATAGGCATCACGGTGTTTGCAACCGGATCAATGACAAACAGGAGCCCGGAACTCGCAATGACGACATTGATCCCGTTGCTCGCCATGCTCACGGGGGACGCGCCGTTTGCAACCGTGCCGATCAGGACCGACGCCCCGGAAGTCGCAAGGCTGTACACGTTCTGACCGACCACGACAAATGCCGTAGAGGCGTTGAACCTGATCTCGCCCCGAACCCCGCCCGCACCTGCAAGCGTAGCCCACAGGGATAGCCCGGGCGTGCCATATAGGGCTGCGACGTCCTTGGACGATCCGACCGTCGAGGTCTCGGGGTAGAGGTTCAGGCAGGTTTCGGCGTTGAAATTGGTTGACCTCGCCCGATACGCGCCGCCGATGAAACCTTGATACGGGACGAGAGCCATCAGTAGCCCCGCTGGAAATAGGCAAACGCAGGCTCGCCCATCAGCGTCGAATCGTATGCCGCAACAACCCGCTTCTTGTTCGCGCGATTGATATCAGCCTTGGATGATGTGGCGATAGCCTGCACGGCAGGCGGTGGGACTACCCCGTACTCAGGCGCCATGTTCGTCGCCAGCGTGTACCGCAAGGCTTTCTCATACCCTGGCGGGAAGGCCAGCACCGTCGCCAGCGTGACCGGGAATGTAAGCACCCGATCCGTGTTCAGGAACAGCGTGCTCGTAGCCTCAGGGACCGGATACAGGATGATCTGGCCCAGCGGGTACTCGTTGATGTAGACGTACCGCTCCGGGATGCCGCCGATGTTCTTGACCGCGACTGCGTTGTATTCGTCAAGGCTCCACTGCTCAACCGGGAAATCGGCACCGTTCACCCGCGTAAACGAGAGCCCGATGCGAATAGGTCGAGTAGCGTTGAAATCACCGCCCGGCCCGATGGTGTAACTCGGCTTGGTCGCCGTCAACGGATACTGATCGTTATCCCCCTGCCAGACGGTCAGATTCTCAGTGCTCCAGTTCTCAAGGATGTCGTTCAGTGACTTCAGTCCGTCCGTCGCCTCGTCCGCTGTGGCGGTTTCGCCGCTCGCCAGCACGGTAGCGAGTCTCAGTGACGATTCAATCAACTGGAGGGCGGAAGTCATTGCACGCCTTCAAAATGCCCCGAGCCGAAGCCCGGGGCGAACTCGTTATGGCAACGAGAGGTATCAAGGAGAACTAGATCGGGCACTCCTCCCACATGAACGATGCGCACATGCTGGCCGCGCCGCAGACTGTGCTGGTGTAGATCGCGGCATATCCACCGGGCGGGATTTCGAGACTTCCCTCCAGGTCATACAGCGCGAACTGCGTGGGCACGGTAGTGACAGCGCCTGTGAGGCCGGATCCGACGACGGTGTGGAGCTGCGGAGTGCCTACCAAAGTGGCCGACAGTGCCGCGCGCCCTTGTCCGCGCTGGCCCGGAAACACCGAGTTCAGGCCGTCAGTCGCGGCCGCGGTGAACGTGGTCGTGCCAAGCGGGCTGTGTCCCGTCATGATGCCCAGCGTCGAAACCGCCGGGAACACGACCAGGAAGCTCAGGCCGACTTTCAGGACCGACAGATTGACGGTGCTGGCTGCCGGGTTGATGAGCGCCAGGCCGGTGTAGGTGGTTGCCAGCGCGACCGTCGTAACCGTAGGCGTTGCGCCGTTGGATCCGACGAAGATTGCGCGCCGGAATGCCGCTTCGCGGTAGTGCCCGTGAAGTTGGCTGGTCAGTACGTCGCCGCCTCGGCCCATGCGAGCAGTGATCGGATTGCCGCCTTCGCCTGCGTTTTGGATGCCGACTTGTCCTTGCAAGAGTGCCATGATGTGCCTTTCAGTTGGTCAGGGAAACAGGGAACAGGGAGAGTTAGAAAGCATTGAGCGGGTATTCACTCCGGGTGATGTCCACCCGCATGTTTTGCAGGTCGTCCTTCATCAGGCCCGGCTGGTTTGCCTCCAGCATGGTTGATAGCAGGCGCAACTCAACCAGGATGTTGAGCATGATCAGCTCATTCGGGCCGAGACCCGGTGGATTTGCACCCACCTCCTGATTGACCCATCGCCCAAGGTCAGGGCGGTACATTTGCATAGGCATGATTTCGCCCTTTCCTTGAGTTGATGGGCTGTTACGAGTACAACTGCATGATCGGAGCCTGCGCCGTCGTGAAGGTCGTTGGCACCGCGATCGAAGCGGCCGACAACGCATTCAGCGAAGCCGCAAACGATGCCGACGCAGCGATGATGCTGCAACGCGGTTCAGCGCCGTTCGCAGACAGCACGTGACGCGGGGTGACCGTCGTACCGTCAACCTGCGCGCCCAGAAAGTAGCGTCCCGGTGACAGCGTGATCGGCGCCGTGAACGCGATCTTCTGAAACACAGACGCCGTGGCGTTGACCGTGCCCGCAATGGTTGTGTATGCCAACATGTCGCCTTCGCTGTTGAACAGCCAATAGACCTGGGTGTCCGTGCCGACCCCGGTCCCGTTCAGCATGGAAGCACCCGTCCACGTGTTCCAATGCGGGACGTGGATCTCGGTGAGGTTGATGGCAAGCGCCGTCTGTGCGACGCCGTTGCTCTGAAACCCCGTCAGTGCAGCAGCCCCCATCGGGATATTGCAGATGACTGCCGGGCCAAACGCGCCCCCGGTAATGGCACCCGTCGGAGACTGGTTGAACCCCTGTGTGAACCCGGGGGAAACTGCGGGATTGATGGCGGGAACGGACGTGTAAACCGCCAGCGACTGAGCAACAAGCCCAGCCTCTGTTGGCGCGTCCAACACAAGCAGCGCGCCGCTTGCAAAACCCGAATACGGGCGGAGAAGGGTAACAGCCATGATGATGCTCCTTAGGAAGTGGTGCGGTATTGGCACGCGAGCTCGGGATAGGTCGCAGCCCAGCCGAACAGCACGTCGATACGGAAGATGCAGTTGTCGTTCACGCCGTCATAGAACTGCACCACGCGGAGCATGAAGCCGTTATGGCTCATCTGCTCGCTGGACAGCACACCACGGGCCGGGGGCTGGAACAGCGGAACCATCGCCAGCGTGAAGGCGTCCTTGTGGAATCCGATGTTGGCTTTGTACGCCGTCGAGGCCCCGCCGCTGATGACGTAGACCGTCGTGTTCGTCGGGCTCGCGCTCACGTTCTGGAAAGGTCCGCTGGTCACGAGAGCCGGGCTGACGTTGATCGTCGTTGCGCCGACCAGTGCATCGGCCGTCACGACGAAGTCCATTGCGACGCCAGTATCGGTGCGGCTCTGCGGGTTGACGCTGTTGACGCCTGGCAGTTGGATCACGCTTCCACGGGTCAAGGTGCCGGCAGCGACTGCAACGACAGTAATGGCCGATCCGGTCTGGTTCGCGCCGTTGATGTTGGTCGCCGTTGCCGCTCCGTTGACGTGCGTATCGACGTTCTGATCCATCATCGGACGCAGGCCGAAACTGTCCTGCATGTATCCGGTACGGTATTGGCCGTTGATGCGCTCACTCATGTTGAACAGGCCCGCGAAGCCCTGCACCATCGAGCCGTTGAGCACCGGACCCATGCAGAATGAACGGCGGCCGTCCTTGACCGGGGCGCCCATGATGTCCAAACGCGCGTTGACGTTCGTCATTGCAGCCACAGCCAGGACTTGTGTGGTCGGCAGCGCGCCGGCACCGTTCAGGGTGTTGTGCGTGGCGAACCGGGCCACGCTCAAGCCCTGCCGGTCGATCTCGTTGACCACCGGGGCCATCGCCGCAGTCAGCTTGTCGCTCAACGCCGTGAGCGACACCGTGCGCTCGATAGAGTTGAAGTTGATGTCCGTGCCGCCCTGAGAGAGGGTCAGCGGAACGGTCGTCTCCACGGTCGCTTGTGGCACCGCGATGCGGCCGGCGCGGTACGTATAACGCGGGGGTCGCTTGATGTTGATCGTAGCGCCAGGAGCATAGCCCCGGGCCATGTTTCCGCCGTACTCGTCTTCATAGTCTCGATTGACGGCAGGGGCAAAGCTGGTCATGTTCTCCAATACCGCCAACGCTTCACGCGCGACGATGTTGGAGGTGGCAAGAACGTTGGTCATTTCAGTTCCTCAGATGGGTTTTCCTCCACTCCATGTAGTCGTCCTGGCTCATGCTCCCGGGGTCTCCCGCGGTGCTTCGTCCAGACCCGATTGGAGTCGGGGGCGTTGGGGCAGAAGTAATGCGTTTCGGTGTCGGTTCCGCTTTCACGGACAGGGATGCCTCGAGACGCCCGATCTCTCGGGCTGCGGCCATCGGTTCCAGGCGGGATAAGCGCGTTGCAATGTCCGGGTTTTGCGCCAGGTGGTAGGCCACCTTCGGGCCGATGTCGGAGTCCTTGATGGATTGCGCCATCGCGGCCGACATCGGCGCCGTAGAGGCTGACATCACCTGCTCGAAGTCCGGTAGCTCCGTCTTTGCGGCTTCGGACCGCTGCTGCCAGGTGGTCGCTTGCGCGTCCTG
>Ga0315284_10008579_pt1 | contig 14596 bp, 17 predicted proteins | sample YL17G09_16_MG_FD_203696 | JGI IMG/M metagenome (GOLD analysis project Ga0315284, IMG submission 203696) | Sediment microbial communities from Yellowstone Lake, YNP, Wyoming, USA - YL17G09_16 | ecosystem: Environmental > Aquatic > Freshwater > Lake > Sediment | place: USA: Wyoming | collected... | reverse complement strand
CGCCCGCATCCGCGGCCGCACAGGGTGCGGCCGGAGGCGCAGGCGGCGCGGCGGGGGCCCCAGGCCCGGCTGCCGCACCGACGGTCGAGGATGAACGGCTGGGGCTCCAGGAGCAGCGCAAGGGCCTGGAGCAGACCCGGGCGGCGCTGGAGAGCGCCGTCAAGGCCGTCCAGGCGCTCGAGGCGGAAATCGTGAGCGGCGCGGAGTCGCAACTCGTGGCCCTGGCGCTGGAGATCGCCGGCAAGATCCTTGCGCAGGACATCGAGGGCGGTAAGTACCGGATCGAGCCGATCGTCCGCGAGGCGCTTCGGCGCATCCCGTCGCGGCGCGACATCGTGGTGCGTCTCAATCCGCAGGATCTGGCCCGGTGGCAGGAGGCCGCCGCCACAGTCCCCGTGGCCGGGCTGAAGTTGACGGCCGACCCGGGCGTCCGCAAGGCCGAGTGCGTGGTCGAGTGTGCCGAGGCCGTCGTCTCGGCCACGGTCGCCGAAGGCCTCGCGCGGGCGGCCGAAGCGATGAAAAAGCAGGACTGAACATGGCCGTGCTCAACCTCGACAAATATCGCCGGCGCGTGCGGGAAGCCGACCTGATGGCTTGCCACGGCGCCGTCGTTCGCGTGACGGGGCTGACGGTGGAGTCGAAAGGCCCGCCGGTCGGCCTCGGCCAACTCTGCGACATTCTCATGAGCGACGGCCGGCGCGTCATGGCCGAGGTGGTTGGCTTCAACCACGAGTTGCGGATCCTGCTGCCGCTGGAGAACATTGCCGGCATCAGTCCGGGCAGCCCCGTCTGCGCCCGCACGGAGCCGAGGTGCCTGGCGCTCAGTGAGAAGGTCCTCGGCCGCGTGCTCGACGGCCTGGGCCGGCCCATCGACGGCAAGGGTCCGCTCAGCGGCCCGGACCAGTGGCCCCTGGACAACGTGAGTCTGCCGCCCCTCTTGCGCCGGCCGATCACGGAGCCGCTGGCCTTCGGCCAGCGGGCGTTCGACGGCGTGCTGACGTGCGGCAGGGGACAGCGCATGGGCATTTTCGCCGGCAGCGGCGTCGGCAAGAGCACGCTCCTGGGCGAGATCGCACGGTCCAGCGAGGCCGACGTCAACGTCCTGGCCCTGGTGGGCGAGCGCGGGCGCGAGGTGCGGCATTTCATCGAGGAATCGCTCGGCCCCAAGGGCCTGGCGCGCAGCGTTGTTGTCGTCGCCACGTCGGATTCCGCCGCCATTCAGCGCGTCAAGGCGGCGTTCGTCGCCGTTGCCATCGCCGAGTACTTCCGCGACCGCGGCAAGAACGTCCTCTTCATGATGGATTCGGTGACGCGCCTGGCGCAGGCCCAGCGCGAGATCGGCCTGGCGGCCGGCGAGCCGCCCACGACGAAGGGTTACTGCCCGAGCGTGTACGCCCTGCTGCCGAAGATCACCGAACGTTTGGGCTGCGGGGCCGCGGGAAGCATCACGGGCATGATCACCATCCTCGTCGAGGGTGACGACATGAACGACCCGGTGGCCGACACGATGCGGTCGCTCCTGGACGGCCACGTCGTCCTGTCGCGCAAACTGGCCGAGATGGGCCACTATCCGGCCGTGGACATCCTGCAAAGCGTCAGCCGGCTGATGCCCGCCGTGGCGTCGCGCGAGCACCAGGCGGCGGCGCAGCGGTTCCGGGCCATCTACGCGACCTACCAGGGGGCCGAGGACCTCATCAGCATCGGCGCGTTCTCGCCGGGCAGCAACCGCCGGATCGACATGGCGGTCTCGCTCATTGACCGGGTCAACGACTTTCTCGTTCAGCCGCTCGGCGTCCAAACCTCACTGAAGGACACCGTGGCGCGGCTCTGCGACATTACGAAGGCCTGGGACTTCCTCTTGCCGGAAGAGGAGCCGGCGGCTGAAGCCGCCGAGGGAGACGCCGCATGAAACGGTTCCAATGGCGGCTCCAGCGGGTCCTGGACATCACCGAGCAGCGGGAGCGCGCGCTGCGGCTGGAACTGTTCGCCCTGGCCCATCGCATCATCGCCGTGAAGCAGGAAATCCTCCTGCGCCGGGCGACGGTCCGCGGCCTCCTGGAGGACCTCGGGCGGCGGGACCTCGCCGAGCGCCTGGGCGAACAGGTGATTGTGCTGGCGTGCGCGGCCGTTGAAGAGCGGTTCCTGGCGCGCCTGCGGGCCAGGCAAGAGGCCCTGGAGGCCGCGCGGTCCGCCAAGACCGACCAGTTCCTCCGCGTCCGCGGGATGCGCCGGACGCTGGAGCGGCTGCGGGTGGAGGCCCGAACGAAGTATCTCCGCGACATGAACCGGCAGGAACAGGCGCAACTGGACGAGACGTTCCACATCAGTTTCGCCAGGAAGCCCCGACCCTGGGTGACAGGGATCCCGGCTTAGGAATGCAGTGCTGATGTGCGCGGCGGGTCTTCGCAGGCGCCGCGCAAGAGCGATTCCGGCGCCGTGGCGTCAGTCGCTTGCAGCGTCTGCGACGGCGCGGGAGGACGCAAAGAAGGAGGGCCCGCCAAGCCTAAGGGCGGGCAGGAGGAGAACATGGGCAAGAGGCTGCTTTTAATCGTTCTGGCGGTCGCGGGGGCGGGCATCTTTGCGGCCGCGTTTGCGGCCTCGTTTGCGGTCTCGCGCTACTTGATCAGTCCGGCGAAGACGCAGGCGGCCGGCCCGCAGACGCCCGAGGCCGCCGCTGCGACGAAGGAAGCGCCCAAGGAGGCCGTGCCCGATATCTCCAGCGTCGAGGAGAAGCACCTCTACGAACTCGTCAAGGAGGTGCGCCAGAAGGTCGGGGACTGCCAGAAGCGCGAGCAGGAACTCCAGGAGCAGGAGAAGCGGCTCCAGATGACCCGCGAGGTCGTCGACCGCGAGGCGCAGAACCTGGAGAACCAGCGCCTTCAACTTGCGGCCGCCCTGGCGCGCCTCAAGGAAACCCAGGGCGAACTCGAGAAGACCCGCGTCGCCATCGGCCGCGAGGAAGTGGTCAACCTGAAGCGCGTGGCCGCCGTCTACGACAAGATGGACGCCACCGCGGGCAGCCGCATCCTGGAAGGCATGTGCACCAACAAGCAGGAGGCCGACGCCGTCAAGATCCTGTACTACATGCAGGAACGGTCGGTGGCCAAGGTGCTGGCGGAGATCACGGACAAGAGCCTGGCCGCCCGGCTGTGCGAGCAGTTGAAGCGAGTCAAGGAACAGAGTTAGGACGGGAGTCAGACCATGGACCTTGCCACGATAATCGGCATTCTGGCCGGCATGAGCATGATTCTGGGCTCCATTATCTATGGAGGCAGTCTTGAGGTTTTCATTGATCCTCCGGCCCTGATGATCGTCGTGGGCGGCATGCTGTCGGCCACCCTTATCCATTTTTCCCTCGGCCAGGTGCTTCGCATCCTCTCGATCCTGAAGAAGACCCTTTTCTTCCGCCTTCCGAGCGAGCAGGCGATTATGCAACAGATGGTCAACTACGGCGTCGTCAACCGCCGGGACGGCGCCCTGGCGCTGGAGAAGCACATCCAGAATGTTCGGGACCCTTTCCTCGTCAAGGGCATCCGGATGCTCATCGACGGGCAGAAGGCGGAGGCCATCGAGGAGCAACTGGGCATGGAAATCCAGTACCTCCAGGAGCGCCATGCCGACGGCAAGAAGATGTTCGAGTTTATGGGGGCGGCGGCGCCGGCGTTCGGCATGGTGGGGACCCTGATCGGCCTCATCCAGATGCTGCGGACGCTCGACGACCCGTCGAAGATCGGCGCCGGCATGGCCCTCTCGCTCGTCGTGACCTTCTACGGGGCGTTCCTGGCCAACATGTTCCTCCTGCCGATTGCCGGCAAACTGGGCATTCGTTCGAAGAAAGAAACCCTCATCCGCGAGATGATCGTTCAGGGGATCCTGGCCATCAGCCGCGGGGAAGGGCCCACGGCCATCAGCGAGAGGATGCAGTCCTTCGTTTCATCCGCGCATCGTGAAGAAGTGAAAGCGAAAGCCGCCTGACATGTTCGGACGCAATCTTAAATCTCAACCGGAGGAAGGCGGGGGCGAGCCCGGATCGCCCCTGTGGATGATCTCCTTCACCGACACCGTCACCAACCTGCTGACGTTCTTCATCCTGCTGATCACCTTCTCCTCTTTCGGCGACGACAGCGACATCAGCCAGGCGGGGGGCGGGTTCGGGCCGCCCCGGGCCGGGCCGAGCCTTGAGAATGCGGGCAATCCCACGCGGGACGGCATGTTGCCGCCCATGCGCCAGGCGGGCCGGCGGCCGCTGGAAGGCAGCGAGAAACCCAACTCCGCTGAAGACGTGGAGAAGGCCGGAAGGCCCCGCGCCACCATCGGCATTCTCGACACGGAGGTTCATCGCGACCGCAAGGTGATCCACATTCCCTCCAAGTACATCTTCTACGGCTTCGGCAGTTTCGTCACCGAGTCCGGCCAGGCGCGACTGGGGCGGATCGCCGAATTGCTGAAACTGCACCCCTGCCAGGTCATCATCGGGGAGTCCGGCGACATCCACCAGAACAACCGCATCTTCAACCGGCCCACCGGCAACCTTGAACGGGCATGGTCCGCCCTCCGCTACTTCGTTGACCAGGCGGGTTTGCCGGAGGACCGCTTCCGCATTGAGGCGACCACGTCCGTGTCCAAGGAAGCCTACAACGAGGAACCGGTGCTCGAACTGGTCCTGCTGACGCGAAGGGTTTACCCATGAGGCGGCGTGCCCCTCCAAAGGAGGAACATTGCGAAAAGGCGCCACTCTGGATCCTTTCCTTCGGCGACATGGTCAGTAACTTTATGGCGTTCTTCATCCTGATGCAGACCTTCGCCTCGACGCAGAAGTCCGAGTTCTTGCAGACCGGGGAAGTGCGGGGGTCTCTCTTTGTGGCAGGCTCCGGCAGCCCGTCCTGGCTGTATGGCCGCCGGCCCGGCCAGGGCCGCGAATTCGGACAGAACAAGTACGCGGTGGAAGGCGACGCCGAGAACGTTGCGCCGGAACGCGTGATCGACCCCGACGACGACCAACTCCGCAAGGCGTTCGAGGACATTCGCCGCGAGTCCGACACGCAGGCCTCCGACCTGCCTGCCGGCCGCATGCGGCTGTTCGTGACGCCGATCCGGTTTGCGGCAGGGGGGACTTTGCTCGACCCGCCGGCCCTGGATTTTCTTACCGGCATGGTGGCGGAATTGGAGCAGGCCGCGGCGGGGTCTCGCCGATGCATCTACGTGGTCGGGGCCGCGTCGGAGGCGGCTTTGCCAAAGGACCGGTTGCTACTCTCGGCCCGGCGGGCCCAGGCGGTTCGCGAGGCCCTCGCCAAGAGGCTGTCGCCCGAGGTCCTGGGGGACGGCTCTCGCCTGACGGCTTGGGGCACCGGGTCGGGTCGCCAGGGACAGGCCGAGATGGAGACGCAGACGCCGTCAATCGTCATCGCTGTTCAGGAGTCCGGTACGCAGGAGTGAGACAGAGCCATGGCTGATACGAACGAATCGCAGGGAGTGGGTTCCGAACCGACGCTCGCCGGCCCTTCGCCCAGCGCAAGCGGACTGAAGGGGCTGCTGGTTCTGGCGGCAGGCGTTATCCTCCTGGCCGCCGGCGGCGGCTATGGGGCGGCTATGCTCTTGGGCGGCGGCGAACCTGCATCGGAAGAGGCGGCGCCGGCCGCTCATCACGCTTCCGAGTCGCCCCCCAAGGAAAAGGAGAAGGGCGAGAAAAGCGAGAAAGCCGAGAAGGGCAAGGAAGGCGCATCCGCCCGCCTCGCGGAAGGGGCGGAGTTCGGCTATTACGACTTCGAGCCCATTATCGTCAATCTCGATGAGCCGCGGCTGGCCCGCTATGTCCGCGTCTCCATCACGCTGGTCATCAAGGCCGAAAACCACGGGGCCGCCAAGGCGCTGCTGGACAAACGCAAGCCCGAACTGAAGAACTGGCTGACCACGTATTTCGCCAGTTGCACGCTGGACGGCGTCCGAGGGGCCACGAGCCTGAACCGGCTGCGCCGAGAAATCCTGGACGCCATTAACCAGCAACTCTGGCCGAACCAGAAACCGCTCGTTGAACAAGTGCTGTTCAAGGAATTCGCGGTCCAATGAGCAACACCACACTGGAAGAGCCGAAGTCGCAGGAGTCCCCGCCGGCCGCCCCGCCGGCGCCCGCACCGGCCACCGCCGTGGCGGCCCATGCGGCCCCGGCGGCCTCGGACGCGTGCCCCGTCGTGGACTACGACTGGCGTGACCCCAGGCGATTCGTCGCCGCCGAGCGGCGGAAACTCGCCGACCTTGCCGCCAAGGCCGCCCAGCGCATCGCAACGGACGTCGGGGGCCTCCTGCGGCGGCAACTCGCGTTTGAGGCCGGCCCTGTCACCGAGCACTACGCTGCCGCTCTCTGGAACCCGGCGGCCAGGCCCGAGTACGGCGTGCAACTGACCGACAAGGCCGGCCGCGTGTGCGGCATGCTGGGGTTGCCGCCACAGGTGGCCATCGGCTGGGTCGAACAGCTTCTCGGCGGGACGCCTGCGGCGAAGGTGGGCCTGAAAGCACTGTCGTCCCTGGAGTCGGCGCTGCTTCTGGACATTGCGGCGGCCCTGGCGAATGCCTTCTCGGCGGCCTCGCAAGAACTGGGCGGCCCCGCCCTTCAGCACGTGGAAAGCGTGGCCCTGGAGCAGTCGCCACTCCAAGGCCGCGACGGCGAGGAATTCTGCCGCTTTGCCTTCGTCACGCAAACGGACCAGGGCCGGGCGGAAATCGGCCTGGCCGTCTTCAGCGACCTGTTGGCCGCAGTGGCCGACCCCACCCTCCTGAAAACGAAGCCGCGGCCACCCGAAGAACTTCGCAATGAACTCATGAGTCACCTGGCCAAGACGCCCGTGAAGGTTACCGCGTGGCTGGGAAGGTCCACCGTCACGATGCGGGACGTGACGGCCCTTGAACCGGGGGACGTCCTTCTGCTCTCCCGCGCCGCTAACGATCCGATCGAACTGCTGGTCATGGGGAACATCGTCCACATGGGGCGCCCAGTCGCCTGCGACGGACACTATGCTGTCCAGGTCGTGGAACGGCGCGAGTGGCCGCGTACGAATCTGCTCGGAAAGGAAAAGAACCAATGACACAGACCTCCACGGTTGAACCCGAGTCTCAGGCCGCCGGCGCCGCGCCTGCCGTCGAAGTACACACGGTCGACCTACCCAACGCGACCGACACCGGCGCCCGCGTGCACGCGGGGCAACTCGACATCCTCCTGGATACCACCGTCGAAATCACCGCCAGGCTGGGCGACGCCCGGATGCCGGCGCGGCAGTTGCTCGAACTCGGGCCGGGTGCCGTGGTGCGCCTGGAAAAGATGGCCGGGGAGCCCGTCGAACTGATCCTCAATGGGGCCTGCTTCGCCAAGGGAAACCTGGTGCTCGTGGGCGACCAACTGGGCATCCGTATCCGCGAGATCCTGTCCGCCCCGGCTGCCGCCGGCCCGCCGGCCTGAGGCCGCCTCTCTCTGAAGCCCCATTCGCCGCCGCCGGATGCTTTGCCCCTGTCAAGTTTTAGGGCGCTCCCCGTCCGATTTTCGCTTCCCTGTACGTGCCGGTCATGCCCTGGGACCCTCCAAACGGCAAAAACGGTTTGGCACGCCGTATGCATTCTGTCTGTCGGAGCCTTCTCTGGCGCTGCCGCGCCGGCGCGGGGGGGCGAAGCGGCGACCCACAAAAGCACATTGAGTGCCCATGAGAAACAGGCGAATCCTGATACTGGCGGTCCTTGCGGGTGCCGGCATGATGTTGGCGGCCGGCCCCGCCTCCGCTCTGGCGGCGGTCCCAGAGGCCAAGGCCCCGCCCGAAGCCAAGGCCGAGCAGCCAGCACCGTCCGACAAGCCCGCCCCGATCGGTCTGCCCGACCGCACGTTGCCCAGACTGGGGACCGACGACCAGGCATCCGCCCGCCTGCTGTGGCAGTCCCTGGCGGCGGTCCTGGTCATCCTGGCGCTCGGGGGCGTCGGTACCTGGGTTGTCAGGCGACTGCTGCCGCGCATGACCGCGGCTCGCGGCAACCGGATGCAACTACTTGAGACCTTCCACCTCGCGCCGCAGCAAGCCCTGCACCTGATGCGGGTCGGCGACCTGAACCTGCTCATCGGGGCCTCGCGCGAACGCCTCACGCTGCTGGCCGACGTGACGGGGGCCGTCCGCCAGGCCGCGGGGGAGGCCGCCGGCGGTGCCAAGCGCGCGCGGTTCACGCTCCCGGCCGACGATGCCGAGACGTGCGGCGCGGGCGACCAGGGAGGTCCCGCCACATGAGCCATGCCGCACGATTCCTTGCGATCCTGGGTGTTGCCGTCGTATTGCTGACGGCGCCGAGCGGCGCCGCCCGCGCCGAAGAGCCTCGCAGCACGCCCGCGAATCGCCCGTCCGACCCGATCGTCCCGCCCTCCCTGGAACCGCGGCCGGCGCCGGCGTCGAATCCAGGCGCCCCGGCCGCCCCGAAAGGGGTCTTGCCCGACATCGCCGACGTTCTCGCCGTGGTGGACAAGGCCACGGCCGGCGAATCGGGCGGAAAACCGTCGGACTACTCCGCCCCCGTGAAACTCGCCATCGTCTTCACGGGCCTGGCGCTCTTGCCGGCGGCTCTGATGATGATGACCTCGTTTACGCGGATCGTCATCGTGCTCTCGTTTATCCGGCGGGCGCTGACGACCCAGAACATTCCGCCCACGATCGCCATCATCGGCCTGGCCATTTTCCTGACGTTTTTCACGATGGCCCCCACGTTTACGAAGATCAACAACGACGCCATCCAGCCGTACCTGGCGGGCCAGACGACCTTTCCGGCGGCGTGCAACAAGGGCATCGACGATCTGAAGGACTTCATGGTTCGCCAGACGCGCCAGAGCGACCTGCTGTACTTCGTGGAGTTGGCGAAAGTCCCGGCGCCGCAGACGGCGGCCGAGATTCCGGCCCACGTGGTCATTCCGGCCTTTGCCATCAGCGAGTTTCGCGTCTCGTTTGAGATGGGGTGCCTCTTGTTCATCCCCTTCCTGCTGATCGACCTCGTTGTGGCGGGCATCCTCCTGAGCGCGGGCATGATGATGCTGCCCCCGGCCATCATCAGCCTGCCCTTCAAGATCATCCTCTTCGTGTTGGTGGACGGGTGGCACCTGTTGGCCCAGAGTCTGGTCACCAGTTTCAACTGAGCGAGAAGCCATGGATGCGGACCTGGTCTTGTTCCTGACCCGGCGGACGCTTGAGACCGCCCTCTTGCTTTCGGCCCCCGTACTGGTGGTCGTGCTGGTGCTGGGCGCCGCCGTGGCCCTGTTCCAGACCGTGACCAGCATCAAGGACATGACCATGGGCCTGGTGCTGAAACTGGCGGGGGTCGGCGTGACGATCCTGATGACAGGGGGGTGGTCGCTCCAGGTGGCCGTGGACTTTACGCGTGAGATCTTCAACCAAATGCAGATGCTGGGGCACTGACGATGGACGCCTTGACGCTACGAATCGTTCCCTTCGTGCTCATCCTCGGCCGCATCTCCGCCTTCTTCGCCGTGCTGCCCGTCTACGGCGCCAAGGGCCTGCCGATGCGGGTGCGGGCGGGTCTGGCGCTGGTGCTCAGCATGGTCTTCGCCTCGGTCATGCCGGCGCCGACGGACGTGCTTTCCGACAGTTGGCTGGCCAACGGCCTGGTGCTCGTTCGCGAGATGCTCACGGGGCTGGCGCTGGGGATGGCGGTGTCTCTGGTCTTTGCGGCCATCCGGCAGACGGGCGAGATCATGCGCATCCAGATGGGCCTGGCCGAGGCCGAGATCATCGACCCGCTGACCGGCGAAGAGCCCCAGCCGCTGGGCATGCTCCTGGAGATGGCCGTGCTCGTGCTGTTCCTCCTCTCGGGCGGCGACCTGCTCCTCTTGAAGATGATCGAACGCAGTTATGAGGCCTTCCCGATCGGCCATCCGGCCTCTGCCTCCGTCATGGCCCAGGCCGTTCTCGATGCGGGGACGATCATGCTGGTCTTCGGGCTGCAACTGGCCGCCCCCATGCTGGCGGCGTTTATGATGTTGGCGGTGCTGCTGGCGGTCATCGCCCGGGCCCTGCCGGAAATGAATGTCCTGATGGAGAGTCTGCCGCTGAGGGTGGGCCTCGGCCTTTTCATGGCGGCGGCGATGGTGCCGCTCCTGAACACGTTCACCCAGGACCTTGGGGACTGGCTGAACCGCTTCATGACCGCCTGAGTGAAATCTCGGGCAGAAGGATGACCAGGAATGGCTGACTCGTCGGCATCCGACAGGACCGAACCACCGACACCCGAACGGCTGCGCAAGGCCCGGCGCGAAGGCCAGGTCCCGCAGAGCCAGGAACTGCCCTCCGTCCTGATGCTGGTGGCCTTGCTGCTGGCGGTGGTCCTGACGGCCGGGGGCCTCTGGCAGTGGTTTACGACCGTGGTCGAGAAAGGGCTCGCCTTCCGGCTCTCCGGACCAATGGATATCGATGCGTTCGTTTACCTGTTCAAGGAGCGGGGGATCGAGGCGATGAAGGTGCTCGCGCCGTTCTTCCTGGCGACGTCGGCGGCCAGCGTCCTGGGCAGCGTGGCCGTGAGCGGGCTGGTGCTGTCGCCCAAGGCGGTGCAGTGGAACTTCGCCCGCCTGGCGCCGTCCTCGGGCCTCAAGCAGGTCTTCTCGCCGCGGTCGGCGATGAACCTCGGCATCTCGCTGGTCAAACTGGTTCTCCTGGCAGGCATCGCATGGGCGTACCTGCGCGACAAAGAGGTCGTCTGCCTGGCCATGGCGTCGGCGATGCCGCTCGGGGCACTCTCCATGATGCTCCAACTGGCCTTCGGCCTGGTGGCCCGCATCACGATCGCCCTGGCCGTGCTCGCCGTGGGCGACGTGGTCTACCAGAAGTGGCAGTACAAGCGGCAACTGCGAATGACCAGGCAGGAGGTCAAGGAAGAGCGGCGGTCCCACGAAGGCTCCCCGCAGGTCAAGCACCGCATGCAGGCCGTCCACTTCGCGATGCTCCGCAAGCGCATGCTCCGCCAGGTGCCGCAGGCCGACGTCGTGGTGGTCAACCCGACGCACGTGGCCGTGGCCCTGAAGTACGACGCCGCCACGATGGAAGCCCCCATCGCGCTGGCCAAGGGGGCGGACCTCTTGTGCGATAAGATCAAGGAGATCGCCCGCGAGCACCGCGTGCCGATCATCGAGAAACCCGAACTGGCCCGCGCCTTGTACGCCGGCGTCGAGGTGGGTCAGCCGGTTCCCGAGGCGCTGTACGTGGCCGTCGCCGAAGTCCTGGCCATGATCTTCCGCATGAGGAAACAGGCGTAAGGCTTTTGCCATGGCTGAACCAAACAAGAACTCAAGCGACCTTCTGAGCGGCGGCGGTTCGCCGGGGCTCCAGAAGATCCTGGCGCAGAACGACGTGGGGTTCGCCCTTGCGCTGGCCGCTGTCCTGGCCACGCTCCTGATACCCCTGCCGACGTTCCTGCTGGACCTGCTCCTGTCGTGCAGCATCGCCGTGGCCATTGCCACTATCGTCGTCGTTCTGTCGGCGAAGGAAGCGATCGAACTGTCGACGTTCCCCTCGCTCCTGCTCTTCGTGACGCTCTTCCGGCTGTCGCTGAACGTGGCGTCCACGCGCCTGATTCTGCTCCAGGGGGACGCCGGCCAGATCATCCAGACGTTCGGGCAGTTCGTCGTCGGCGGCAACTTGGTCATCGGCCTGGTGGTGTTCCTGATCCTGGTCATCATCCAGTTCATCGTGATCACCAAGGGCGCCGAGCGCATCAGCGAAGTGGCCGCCCGCTTTAACCTCGACGCCATGCCGGGCAAGCAGATGAGCATCGACGCGGACCTGAACGCCGGCCTGATCGGCGAAGAAGAGGCCCGGGCCCGCCGGACCAAGATCGTCCGCGAGAGCGAGTTCTACGGCGCCATGGACGGCGCCTCGAAGTTCATCCGCGGCGACGCCATCGCCGCGCTCATCATTGTCATCGTGAACCTCGTCGGCGGCATCATCGTCGGCCTGATGCGAGGCCTGACGCCGATGGAGTCCGTCAAGACCTACTCCATCCTGGCGGTCGGCGACGGCCTGGTCACCCAGATTCCGGCGGTCATCATCGCCACGGCGTCGGGCTTCTTGATCACGAAGACCTCGACCCAGACGAACCTGAGCCAGGACCTCCTGCGTCAGATGCTCTCGCGGAGCCGGCCCATCAGCATCGCGGCCTTCCTGATGGGCGCGATGGTTCTGGTGCCGGGGTTCCCGAAGATCCCCTTCGCCGTCCTGGCGATAGGCGCGGGCCTGCTGGCGCGGCTGCTTAAGCGCTACGAGACCGAAGCCGCCAAGAAAGTCGATGAGGCCAAGCCCGCCGGCGCCGCCGCCGAGGAGACGCCCGTCGAGGAACTCCTCGACGTGGACCGCCTGGGCATCTTCGTCGGCGCGCGGCTGATACGCACGGTCGACCCGCGCCGCAAGGACAGCCTCTTCCACCGCATCGGCCCGCTGCGCAAGCGCTTTGCCCGGGACTACGGAATTCTTCTGCCCCTTGTCCGGCTCCGCGACAACGCCGCCCTCGAGCCCAGCGCCTACGAAATCCGCCTCAATAACCACGTCATTGCCTCGGGCCGGATCGAGCCGGACAAGTTCCTTGCGATGGACCCCGGCACCGTGGCCAAACCCATTCACGGCCAGGCTACCAAGGAGCCCGTCTTCAACCTGCCGGCGATCTGGGTCACGCCCGAGCAGAAAGAGGAGGCCGAACTGGCCGGCTACACGGTCGTGGACCCCGAATCGGTGCTGGTGACCCACCTGTCGGAGACGCTGCGCCGGCACGCCCACGAGTTGCTGTCGCGCGACGACGTCCAGACCCTCATCGACCGGCTGCGCGAGAAGCAGCCGGCCGTGGTCAACGGCGTGGTCCCCGAAGTGGTGTCGCTGGGCCTGCTGCACCGCATTCTCCAGAACCTGCTGAGGGACGGCATCCCGGTCCGCAACCTCGCCCAGGTCCTTGAGGCCCTCAGCGACCAGGCCGGCCGGACCAAGGACCCAGCGGTCCTGACCGAAGCCGCCCGCAAGGCCCTGACCCGGACCATTACGGAACAGTACTCGGACATGGCCGGCCGCATCATTGCCGTCGTGTTGGAGCCGGCCCTGGAGTTCGAACTGCGAAGCGCCATGCACCGCGAGGGGGAAGCCGAGTCCCTGGGCCTTGCGCCCGACCGGGCACTTGAACTCGGCCGCCGCATCGGCGCCGCCTGGCAGGCGTCGACGAACGACGGCAACGACAAGACGGTTCTCCTGACGGACTATCGGCTGCGGCCGCACCTGGCGGCGCTCTTGTCGCGCCAGTGGCCGCAAGTGCCCGTCCTGGCCTACGACGAAGTGGCGGTGGGAACGCAGGTCTGTACGGCGGCCAGCGTGTCGCTCCAGGCGGCGCGGCCCGAGGTCCCGGCCGCGCCCGCGCCGCGCGGGCCTGCACATGCCAGGCCGACGCCGGTCGTGAAGGGGACGTAGCAGTCCGCTCTGCGCGGCGGGCAGTCTTGCCCGCCGCGCGGTGGGCAAGACTGCCCACCGCGCGACGTGGTTCAACTTGCTGAATATGTACGACGGGAGCGAGAGGCTTGTGAGACGCATCGCAGTGATTATCGCAACGATCGGGTTTTTCGTGCTGGCCGGCGTCGGGACAGCCACGGGCGTCCCCCCGTTTGTCTGTGCGATGCGCGCCGTGGTGGGGGCCGTCGCCCTTTTTGCGGTCGTGATGGTGGGCGGGCGGCTGGCGCTGACGATTGTGGTGGACGCCTTCATGAGTAGTGCCTTACGGAGACAGGACCCGAGGAATAAACCCCATGAGTACAGAGGCTGACGGCGCCCCGCCGACACAAGTGTTGCGGGCCAAGGCGGCTGAGGTCTACACGACCCAGTCCCGCGAGACCCGCGAGCAGGAACGGGTCCTGGCCCACCTGCCGCTCGTCCGCCATATCGTGCAGAAGATCGTCGGCCATGTGGGCCGCCGGGCGGACCTCGACGACCTGATTTCTGCCGGGACGCTGGGCCTCGTCAAGGCCGCCCGCGCCTTCGACCCCGGCAAGCACGCCGAGTTCAGCACGTACGCCTACATCCGCATCCGCGGGGCCGTGATCGACGAACTGCGCGGCCGGTCGTTCACGACGCCCGACACGAACCGCAACATCCGGGAGGTCCGCAAGGCGCACCAGACGTTCCAGGCCGTCAACGGCCGCCCGCCCACGGACGACGAACTGGCGGCCCAGGCGGGAATCCCCATCGAGAAACTGTATCGCACGTTCGAGGACTCGCGGCGGCGGCACTTCCTGTCCTTCAACGGCCTGAGCGATGACCAGCCGTCTCTCGGGGCGCTCCTGCCGGCCGACGAGTCGACGTCGCCTGAGCCGACGGCCGAGCGCCATGAACTCGTCAGTCGCATGGCCCGTGCGATCCAGGAACTCTCGGAGCGCGACCGAACGGTCATTCTGCTCTATTACGACAAGGACCTTACGATGAAGGAAATTGCCGAAACGCTCGGCATAACGGAATCGCGGGTCAGCCAGGTGCACGCCGCCGCGCTCTTTCGGCTCGGCGTGAAACTGCGGAGCGCCAAGTGACCAGTGCCGACGACTATGGTG
>Ga0315284_10008578_pt1 | contig 14596 bp, 18 predicted proteins | sample YL17G09_16_MG_FD_203696 | JGI IMG/M metagenome (GOLD analysis project Ga0315284, IMG submission 203696) | Sediment microbial communities from Yellowstone Lake, YNP, Wyoming, USA - YL17G09_16 | ecosystem: Environmental > Aquatic > Freshwater > Lake > Sediment | place: USA: Wyoming | collected... | reverse complement strand
TCGGCCAAGCCGTTCGGGTTCGGGAAGGTCCGGTTCCGGGAGTTGCTTGCCATGGAGCAGACACACTGGAACAACGAGACACTCCGGCTTCACAAGATATCGTTGGCGGCAGAGGCCCAAGCGATGACCATGCAGCCGGAAATCATGACCTTCCCGACCCGTATGCGCCTAGACCCGACCAAGCGCGAGGCGTTGGCGCCGACGAGACGCATAGCCTATGACGATTTTATGGCCGCGGTCGCAGCCTACGAAGAGGTCATCCTGCCGCAGTACGGGTACACCGGGCGGAGTCGGTGGGGCGGCGGGCTGGACGTTACGCGGTCCAAGACCTTCGGCGGCCAGTTCGGGTGGGGTGATGAGGCGCCAGTCACCATCTCCTCCGACGTCTTCGCCGGGCGTAAGGTCAACGACAAGGGGTTCGCTCCGGGCGCGGGTTCCTACTCTCTAGCCAAGTTCCAGAGGTACCACCGCGGTGACTACCTAAAGGTGGTGCTGCACGAGGCGGGCCACTCCATGAACGGCCTGAAACCGGCAGAATACTCCGGCAAGAGGGGCTGGGAGGAGGGGGTCGTGGAAAAAGCCGCGATTGTCTTCGAAGAAGACTTTTGGAAGGCCGCTGGATTGCGTGGCGCGGGTTACAGCAAGAAACTCCCGGCGGGGGCCGGGCTGAAGAACGGGTACAGGACCTACTCAAAATATACGGATGAGTGGGACCGGGTACTTAGGCTCATCAATGGGGGGGCAGTGCATGGGCGTAAAGGGAGTTCCGTGCTGACCGAGAAGGAGTTTTACGGGCGTCTGCTCACGATGCGCAGCCCAGAGCGAGAGGCTTATGTCCGTGCTGAACTCAAAGCGTCGAGGCTGACCCCAGCGCAGATCGACTCGGAGATCGCCCACATGGACGCGGAATTCAGGTACAACTACACATGATCACCTACACTTGGGCCGAACGCGAGGCGATCCTAAAATCCGTCGAATCGGTGCCCTACACGGAGGAGGCGCTAATCGCTGCGATTGCCAAGTTAGAATCCCTAGCGACCCAGTACCCAGCCGACCCGGACATCCTCGGGGTTGGGGAGGGGCTGCACATGGATCTGGCCGGTCTTCGGTGGCAGGAGGAGCAGGACGCTCTTGCCTCCGGGAGCGTCACGGGACCACGGAGAGGTATGTAGAACCCATGGGGCGGTACCGGTGGCCACCGGGCGCCCTGATCCGGCTCCGAGTTGAGGAGGAACGAATGGCAACAGCAGCACGAACAGCCCGGGTGGCCCGCCCGGCGCCAGTCCCGAAGGAAAAGGAGACTGCCGAAGCGCGAAGGACTACGAATACTTGGTGGTGCCCGTGGGATGATCGGGCGATGCAGCACAAAGACCCCTGCGACGTGTGCGGGGCGACCTTCGACGGCAGGAGTGCCAAGCGGCACAGTTGACGCGTAACGTTCAAGGAGCGTACAATGTCCGACGAAAAGGCAACTGCGGCGACCGGCGCAACACCGGACCCCAGCGCAACGCTGGCGGAGCAGCCCGCAGACGCCCAGCCCGCAACGGGCGACGCGGCATCTCAGACGGACACCCCGGAGGACGAGCAACTCGGACCGCCCGGAGTCAAGGCGTATGAAGCCGAAAAGGCGGCACGCCGGGACGCAGAGAAGAAGGCGCGGGAGATCGCCAAGGAAAAGGCGGCACTGGAGAAGCAACTCCGGGATATTGCCGACAAGGACCTTGACGAGCAAACCAAGAAAGACCGGCGCCTTTCGGAACTGGAAACCGAGCGTACTGTCCTGCTGCAGGAGCGCCAGCGGACCATGGTAACTATGGAAGTCAACCGATTGCAGCCCAAGATGGGGCTGGTTGACGTTGACGCCGCTTCGCGTTTGCTCGATTGGGATCTGATCGAGTATGGAGACGACGGTAAGCCCAACAACGTGGAAGACTTGCTGCGTGATCTCCTCCGGGATAAGCCCTACATGGGCGGCCAGCGGCCGATCCCTTCGGGTTCTATCGGTGCAACAAGCGGTACTACGGGCGCCCTGCCTCCTCGGCTCACTGCGGAGGAGTTGGAGGCTGCTAAGACGTACAACATGACTCCGGAGCGTTACGCAGCGCTCCGGTCTGTACGGACCGTTGATGACTGGGCTGCCACTCGGCGCTCGGGCGAGACTAAACAATAGGAGGAACCGATGGCGGGCTTCACGTTCCGCTACCGACTCGGCGGGGGTGCCCCGACGATTCAGGCGTTCAAGGCGAAGGACTCCGAGACGATCACCAAGGGTGATCTGCTCAACATGGAGAGCGGCACGATCGATCTGGCGGCCACAGCCGACGTGGCTCTCGTCGGGATTGCTCTCGACACAGGCGCCCGGACTACCGGAGTCTCGGACGTTACGTGCATCACCGATGCCGACGCCGTGTATGGCGTGGTGGATGCCAACGCCCGGCTGGCGGGCGCTATCCTCGACATCGCCGGGGCGACCAACGCGATGGGCCTCGCGGCCGACAGCAACCATGACGTGCTCGTGGTGGCTGCTTCTGCTGCGACCGAAGAGACGCTGGTGACCTTCAACGTCGCCAAGCATTGGCTGACGTAAGGAGGCGATGACAGATGGTTCTCGCAGCAGCCAACTGGGCAGAACTCCTGACCCCGGCTACGACTGAGGCGTTCTACGTCGGCTTCACCTCCGACGGCCGCCGCTCCAGTCTCATCCCCTCGATTTACCGGACCGAGACTTCTCAGCGGGCGTTTGAGGAGCACATCGGCGTCGGCCAGTTCTCCTCGGCCGGTTGGAACTTCGAACGCTCCGGGCGCGTCCAGTACGACGACCGGAACAAGGGCTACGGGAAGCGCTTCACGCATGCCGAGTTCGCGAAGGGCTTCGTCGTCCAGCGCAAGTTGATCGACGACAACCTGACGGCCATCGTCTTTGACAACGCCAACGAGTTGGGCGACTCCGCCTTCCGCTTCCGCGAGAAGGCCGGTGCGCAGTTGTTTAATGGAGCCTTCACCGATTCTGGCACCGATGATTGGGGCTTCCCCATCGCCGGGCCTGATGGAGTTGGCCTCTGTTCCCTCGCCCACCCGTACAGCCCGGTCGATGCGACCACTCAGGCTAACGAGGGTACGGCGTTCCTTACGAAGGACAACGTGGCCGCCACCCGGCGCTACATGATGGCCTTCAAGGACGACCGCGGCGACAAACTCAACATCATGCCGGATCTCCTCATCGTTCCGCCGGAGCTGGAGGACGAGGCGCTCACCATCGTTCGGTCGGCCAACGACCCTTCAAGCGCCAACAACGCGATCAACCCTCAGGCGGGCCGCTTCGCAGTCGTGACTTGGCACTACCTGACGGATTCGACGGCTTGGTTCATGGTGGACTCCGGCCGGATGAAGCGCGACCTCATTTGGTACGAGCGCATCCCGGTTGAGTTCGGCAAGGAGCAGGACTTCGATACGTTGGAGGCCAAGTTCCGCGCCTACATGCGGTTTAGCCGCGGCTTCCGCGACTACCGTTGGATCTTCGGACAGAACGGCACCTAGACCTGATCCCATCGCTAGGGCCGGGGAAGCGCCCCCCCCGCCCACCCGGCCCCTAGCACCTGAACGAGGAGCAACATGGGAAAGACTAACTTTCCGAATGGGATCACGATTGAGAGTGGCGTTTCGATGGTAGCGGGCGTTACCGCTCTCGACGGCACCAACCCTACCCCAATCGTGACCGGCCTTACTCTGGTCACCGGGTTTTCCTGCGCCCTCGCGGGTAACTCAACGCCGGGCGTCGGCACTTCCGTCCTGACCTACGAGATCAGCGCGGGGACGGTCAACGTCTACGCGTGGAAGGTGACCAACTCATCGACCACGACGCTCATTGCCTCCACCGGTACTGAGAACGTGTCTTGGGTCGCATTCGGTACCTAAGGCGTGGCTAGTAGCGCTGAGCGTTACGAGCGGCTTTACCCCGGCGCCCTGACCGACGATGCCCAGAAGGCCGAACGCATGGAGCGCATCGACCAGAAGGAGCGCAAGAAGTCCGGGGGCCGGGGCGCCCGCCTGTTCTTGGTACCGGAAATGCCTTGGCACCGGAAGGAGCCGCAATGAGCATTGCCTACGACGCCATCCCGATCCTGACGGACGGGGCCGGGGCGGCGACCGTCTACTCTACTAAGCCGATGGACGGCGAACTCCTCGCACTGCGCGTCACGATTGGCACGCTGGCGGCGGGGGCGGTCGATTTGACCATCACGGACACGACGAGCGGGGTAGCCCTTCTCTCGATTGCCAACCTTGCCGCGAATACTGACTACTACCCCCGCGGGGCGGCGGTCAACCCGGCCAATACCGCGATCACCAACTCCTTCGTTAAGATCCCCATCACTGGGGCGATTAAATGCGTCGTGGCGCAGGGCGGCGCGGCTGCCACCGGGACGCTCCATTGTTGGGTCGAAAGGTAGGACCTATGAACATCCTCCGATACCTTCCGGGGAATAAGCCTCGGACGGGGCTGTCTCAGGCCGATGTCCTTGGTCGGATTGACGAGGACTTGGCGACGATGATCGGGCGCGGTCGCTTCATGGGCGACCGTCTTCAGATCGGACCCAACTGGGTTCACGCAATGATCGGCCGGGGCGACTCGGGCGAGCATGGCACCCCGGGTTCCTACGAGGACCTCGGCTGGGCGCACAACTACCGGCCCGACGCGGGCATGGACTGGATTCACAACAGCATGGGCGGGGCGTCGATCCCGACCACGAACAGCCCGGCCACGGCGACCACCGCAACGCAGGTGACGGGGACCGGTTCAACCATGTCGGCTGGCGCCCTCAACGGCTACCGGATCGTTATGCCGGTGACCGCCCTTACGACCAAGCCGGTGTTTGGCAACATCGCCGGGAACACGACCTCGATCATCTACGTCGATCAGTGGAACGACGAGGCATACGCGGCCTCTACAACCCCGGGCAGCACGTCGGCCTTCATCGTCCTTCCGGGCATGGGACCGGCCCGCTTCATCGGCCTGACCAACGACGCGACGGCGTACAGCGTTGGCATGACCACACTGGCCGCGGAGATCACGGCGAACGGTTGCGGCCGGGCGCTGGCGGCCTACGCCCACACCGCGACGGCGGAGACGTACACGCTCATCAAGACGTGGACGGCGACCGGCGCCCAGACGGTCCACCGGGCGGGCAACTTCACCAGCGGCTACAACACCACCGCTTCTGGCGGCGGGATCATGGCGGCCATCACGGACCTCAACGCGGACGCGACCCTCGCGAACAACGACACCCTTCAGGTGACGTGGACGTGGACGCTGCCCAACGCGGGCGCGTAGTCGAGTAACCGGGGGCGGGCAACCGCCCCCTCCCCGCTTCTGAGGTGCGTTATGGCGTTCGCGATCTTCTTTGAGCCAGAGGACGCCAGCCAGATCGCGGGGAGCATCAATGCGGCGACGCTCCCCACTGCCCTCCGCAACGAAGGGCGGAAGTATTGGAACGGTGGCCTGAAAGATTGGGCCACCGCTCCGGTCGGCGCGCCTCCGGGCGACCTCGCCTGTCCCCTCTGCCGCACCCTCGTCATCGACGGCCCCGGCCTGACCCTCGCCGCCTTCATCGTCCTGTGCCAGCAGGTCGGCGCCTTCATCGGGTCCGGCACGGTGGCCGGGCACTACCTTGAGAAGTTAGCGACGGAGATGGCGCAGACCGGCCTCGATCCGTGGCCGCCCGCGTGAGGCGCTGATCCGTGGCCGTCACGTTCCTGACCGGGTTTGAGTCTGCCGCCGCGCCCGTTGACGGCATCACGCTGACGGGCACGGCTGCCTACAGCACGACTCAGGCCCGGACAGGCACCCAGTCGATCCGCTGCAACCCGGCGTCGGGGGCAAGTGGGTACTTCGACATCGGCTTGACCGGGACGCAGAATTACCGCCACTTCGGCCTGTACATCGCTTCGATGCCTTCCGCGAACCGCGTGATCTCTGGTCGCCTCCTGTCCGAGAACCTGAACGTTCGTCTGAACGCCAGCGGGTATCTCCTCCTCTACAACAACACGACGCTGGTTGCGACCTCGACAACCACGTTGTCAACGGGCGTGTGGTACTGGATCGGCCTCCGTGGAGTAACGTCGGCATCGCCGGTCGTCTGGTTGCAGGTAGACGGGGTTGATGATGCCTCTACCGCCACGATCCCCTCCACGGTCAGCCAGTTGGGGACGGCCCTCGGGGTTAGCAGCACCGAAGCCTCGGCCATCGACATCTACATCGACGACCTGATTGGGGACGGCGCGGGCTTCCTCGCTCCCTCCAAGGTCGCCCTGCTCCTGCCGATCAGCGACTTCTACCGCGATACTGAATGGACCGGCGGCAGCGGCGGTACGACGAACCTGTACGACGCGGTGAACAACACCCCGCCGGTAGGCTCCGCGACCGAGAGCGACACGACGCAGATCGAGCACGCGGGCGGGGTGTCTGGAAACTACATCCCCAACCTGACGACGTACAGCACGGCGGGCGTCGGGTCGAGCGACACGATCATCGCCGTTCAGGGGATCGTCGTGTGGGGCGAGGACATCGCCACCGGCACGAAGTATTGCTCGTTCTACGGAAACTCCAACCCGACGGGTTGGAGCGGCGACTCCAACGTTGACGTGTCCACCGGGCACGGCAGCGGCGCGGTTGGCACCTACTCGACGGGGACGGACTACTGGAACGAGCGCCGTTCCGCGGTTATCACGACCAATCTGGTGATCGGCACCGATATTGTCCTTGCCAACTCACCACGGTTCAACATCAACCGGGCAGGCCTCGAAACCCGCGTGGTGTCCTGCTGCTTCATGGGGATGTATGTCGCGTGGACGCCCGCGAGCGGCCCGACCGAGTTTGTCAAGACGGCAGCCGACGCCCTTTCCTCGTTGGCCGACGCCACGGTTCGGGCGTTCGCGGGGACGCGGGCGATTGCGGACAGCGCCTCGACTCTGAGCGAGGCGACGGCCCGCGTCATGGGTAAAGCGCGGACAGTGGCCGACGCGTTGTCCTCGGTCGCTGACTCCCTAATCCGGGCTGCGGCCTCCAAGGCACGTACCGGCGGGGACACGCTCGCCACGCTGTCGGAGGCCGTTGCCCGGGTCAGCGCAAAGGCGCGCACCGTTGCCCAGTCGTTGCCCTCGGCGTCAGAGGCAGTCGTTCGCGTTACGGGCAAGGCCCGTACGACAGCCGACTCTCTCGCTTCCCTGTCGGAGTCGGCGGTCCGATCCGCCGCGGCCAAGGTCCGCACCATCGCGGATGAAACTCTGGCGACGTTGGCCGAAGCGGTCGTCGCCGTCAAGAGCGGCGGGTCGCAAGCGTTCCAGCAAACGGCTTCGGACGCTCTGGCGTCTGTCTCAGAAGCGACCACCCGCCTGTCGGCCAAGGCACGCACGACTGCCGATGCTCTCGGTTCGCTGGCGGAGGCGGTCGTCCGGGTTCTGACCAACGGGCGCACGGCATCCGACGCTCTGTCCGCGTTCTCTGAGGCAGCCGTCCGCATCACTGGCAAAGCACGGACGGCGGCCGATGCCCTGTCTACCCTGTCAGAGGCAGTGGCCCGGGGCATCGCGGCCAAGGCTCGTACTGGGGCCGACTCGCTCGCGTCGTTGAGTGAAGCCCCGACGCGGATCAAGGCAGCGGCCCGGACGACCGCCGATTCTGTCGCGAGCGTCACGGACGCCCTGAGCCGGGCGACGGCGGCCAAGGTGCGCTCCGGTGCCGATGCCCTATCTTCCGTGGCAGAGCAAGCCGTCCGTGGCGCTTCCGCGAAACTCCGGGCTACAGCAGACGCCCTGCCGACTTTGGCAGAAGCCGTCGCCGGGTCCAAGATACTAATGCGGGCCACGGCAGACGCTCTCGGTTCGATCACGGAGGCCGCGGTCCGGGGAGCGGTCGCCTACGGACGGGCAGCAGCGGACACCATCGGCTCGCTCGCGGAGTCGGCCGTCCGGGGCGCCATCTCGTTCATCCGGCGCGAACACAGGCCGAGCGACTGATGGCCAGCCCGACCGTCTACGGGATCACCGAAGGCGCGGGCGCCTCATCCACGACGCACAGCATCACCTTCACGCAGACGACGGGTGATCTGGTCGTCATCTTCCTCAACTTCGACGTGACGGCGCGGACGCTCTCGACGGTGGGGGACTCGTTCACCGACCTGACCGCCACCTCGGCTCGCTTCCACATCCTCACGAAAGTTCTCGACGGGTCCGAGGGCGGGAGCATGGATGTCACGATTGCCGTGGCGTCCAAGAGTGCGTGGCTCGCCTACAACATCCAAGGCCACGCCTCGGCCACGGCCCCGGTGTTCTCGACCGTCGCCACGGGCACGAGCACCGCCCCCGACTCCGCGACGCTCTCGCCCTCGGGCGGGTCTGCGGACTACTTGTGGATCAGCGCCTTCAGTCAGGCGGGCGAGGAAGCCGACGACGATACGTGGTGCAGCGCCGCGCCCTCGACGCCGGGCACCTTCACCGGGCTGGTGCAGAAGACGACGGGCACCACGGGTGCAGTCACGATCAACGGCTCGGTCGCAGCGGCCCAGTATGCCGCGACGGCGGCAACGGTGGACCCGGGCGCGTTCACGGTCGCGCAGTCGCTCGCGTGGCGGGCCTACACCGTCGCGGTCTACCCGCAGACGCAGCAGAACCTCCAGAAGACGACCGCCGACAGTCTGGCCTCGGTCGCAGAGGCGGCGGTCCGGGTGTCAGCCAAGGCGCGGACGGGGGCCGACTCGCTCGCATCTGTCTCGGAGTCCCCGGTTCGGTTGAAGGGTTCGCCGCGCACGATCGGGGATGCGCTCTCGACGCTTACCGAGATCCCGACCCGGATGAGTGTAATCCTGCGGGCAGTGGCCGACTCACCGCCCACCCTGTCGGACGCGGTGACCGGCGGCAAGATTGTCGTTCGCGGCGCGGCCGACGCTCTCACCTACGTCTACGACTACTTCTTCATTGGGACGGGCCAGTTCTTCGCGACGGCGGCCGATGCCCTGTCTGCCGTCGCGGACGCGACCACTCGCGCCTTCGCGGGGGCGCGCTCGATACCCGATGCCCTGCCCTCCCTGTCGGAGGCGGTAGCGCGGGCGGCGGGCCGGGTGCGCACGGCGGCGGATGCGTTGGCCTCCATCGTGGAGTCGGTGGCGGGCGGGAAGATCTTGCTTCGGGCCACTTCTGATGCGCTGGCGACTCTCTCGGAAGCGCCCACCCGGCTGATCGGGGCGGTGCGGGCCTCGGCAGATGCGCTCTCCACCGTGGCGGAGTCGGCGGCCCGGAGGTTCACCGGCTACCGCGCTGTTGGGGACGCCCTCTCCACGATCAACGACGCGGTACAGGGCGGGAAGATCCTGTTCCGCACGACGGCCGACGCCATCTCGTCCCTTGCGGAAGCGGCAGTGCGCCCGACGATGGCCGTGGTCCGTGCCGTGGGCGACAGCCTCCCCACTCTGGCCGAAACGACGGCCCGGATCAAGGCAGCAGCGCGGACAGTAGCCGACAGCCTTTCGGCTATCTCGGAGGCGGCCATTCGGGCGACGGGCAAGGCCCGGACGGCGGTGGATGCCCTTGCCACTCTAGCGGAGTCCACGGCCCGCCGGGTCGGGGCCAATCGGGCAGCGGCGGATGCCCTTGCATCCGTTACGGAGGCTATCGCCCGGGTAAATGCGGCGCTCCGCTCCACGGCCGACTCCCTGCCGTCCCTGTCGGAAACCCCCGTCCGCATCCGGGCAGCCCTCCGTAGCACCGCCGATGCCCTCTCCTCCGTGGCCGAAACAGCAGCCCGCCGGGTCGGGCGGGTGCGGGTCGTCGGGGATGCGGTCGGGTCGATTGCCGAGAGCGTAGCGCGTGGAACGCTGGCACTGGGGCGCGCTGCGACCGACGCGATTTCCTCGGTCGTCGATGCCATCGTGGCGGCAGTCACTTCGGCCAGTCAAAAGACCATTTTTATGGACGCCCAACCGGGGCCGACGGCGGCCATCGGAGACACGATGCAAGAGGGGGATGGCGCGACAATCCCCGAAGGTGATACAATGGCAGCAGACGGCGAGCCGCGGCTCGTGGAAAGGTGACGTGATGGCGTACACCAACGCGCAGCTCGTGAGGATGCTCACGGGCGATTCCGGGATAGCGGCCCGCGACGTGTCTAGCGGCGATGCCGTTAGCCGCGAGTTCTACCTTTCCACGGTTCCGGCCTTAGGCGCATCCGCGGCGGTTTACGTCGGCGGCACCCTGAAGACCGAAGGCGGGGCAGCCGACTACACCCTTGACGACCGCTCCGGTCGGCTGTACTTTGCCTCTGCCCCCCCGGCGGCTACCAGCAATATCATCGTTACCTATCTGGCCGTTCAGTGCGTCGATGAGGACGTGGCAGAAGCGTGCCGCCAAGAGGGGCTGGACCCCGCGGTCACGGCCCTAACTGGCGAACCGGCAGCGTGTTATCGGGCGGCCATCCTACTGTGCTTCTACAAATCCGCCGAATTGGCTACCACGAACCCGGCCGAGAGCGCGGCTTGGGCAGCGCGGGCCGACGCCCTGCGCGCCCGGTTGACGGTCGTAACTCCGTTGGTCGCCGGGGCCGTCAAGCGCGTGGACGGGTACTCGCAGGACATTAAAGCAACAGACGTCCTGACTACCGGTACCAACCCCCGGCGCCAGTATTACGGCGAAGAGGACGCTCCTTTCTGAAATGACCCGTCAAACGTGGTCGCTTCTGTACCGTCGCCAACAGGCGCGGCGCGACATGCCGGAATACATCGAAGTGTGGCGCCCGGTCCGTACCACCGACTCGGCGGGCGGGTTCACGGAGGTATTCGCCCGGGTGGCCACTACGCCGGGCCGGATCGATGCTCTGTCTGAATCGTCGGCCCTGATCGCGGAGCGGTTGGGCCAGAAGGCAAGCGCCACCATCGTCCTACCGCATGACGTTACTGTCGTGGCCGGTGATGAACTACGCATCGGCGCCAACCGGTATTCGTTCGTGGGGTCCGACTCGGGCAAGAGCGGTGCCGCCTCGTTGGCCGTCACCGTAGCAGAGGCGCGCTGATGGCCCGGCTGGTCTTCGACCACATCCCGGCCATGCTGGGTGGGATGTATCAGATCGCTCGCGAGGTTACGCTAGCGACGGCGGGAATGATTGCTGAACAGGCGGCTGCATCCATGGAAGGGCAGAAACCGCCGTCTGCCCCGGGGCATGCACCAGCCATCCGGTCTGGATTACTGCATGACGGGATCAAGGCCATGTCCGTGGATTCTGCGCAATCCGGGATGGGCGCCTTCTCGGCCATTGCCTACACCGACGTGGAGTACGCGCAGCATCTTGAATACGGGACGGTCCACATGGAGGCTCGCCCGTTCATGGTTCCAGCGGCCGAAGTGGTGCGTCCTTCTTTCGAAAAGGCAATGCGCCGGGCGCTCAGGACGGTGGGCCGATGAACCCGGCGGTGCTGGAGACGGCGATCTATTCCGTCCTCCACGGAGACGCCACCTTGCTGGCGCTGCTCCCGGGCGGGATCTGGTCGTCCCGCCCTCCTGCCAAGACGCCGTTCCCGTATTTGCGCTTCCGCCAGTCGTCCTCTCCTGAAGAAGTCTGGACAATGGGCGGCGGCCGGATCGTACGGTTTGCCTATCAAGTCAGTGTGGGCGACAAGGGGAACAGTAAGGCCGCGGCCTATGCAGCATTGGCTAGGGCCGATGCGCTGCTGTCCGATGGTTCCTTCTCGCCAACTTCGGGCACGGTCCTATACTCCCGTCGAGTGGGGTTCCCGCCAGAAACGCCAGAAGAAGTGGACGGGATACCCTATCAGATGGTCCACGCCATCTACCGAATCGACACTCTACCGTAGGAGATGCCCATGGCGAAGAAGAAGTACCGCGTCATAGTTGGACTAAACTACCCACCGGGCGACAAGCGGGCGGAACCGGGCGATATCGTAGAAGACATTCCGCCGGGGTCGCTGGGTTGGCTCCTCGATGCCGGGGTGATCGAGCCTGTCGATGGGAAGGAACCTCCCCCGGCTGACAAGGAGGAGGACGGCTAATGACATTTAGCCACGGCAAGGATACCAAGGTTTATGTGTCGGGTTATGACCTGACGCTATTCCTCAACTCCGCGACCACGACGATGAACGCCGACCTTGCGGAGACATCGACGTTCGGCTCCACCTATAAGGCGTTCGTCGCCGGGTTGATCGACTCCAAGATGAGCCTTGGTGGGTTTTTTGACCCAACAGCCGGGGCGACCGATGCGGTCATGACTTCGCTGCTCGGGATCGATACCTACTTGGCCCTCCTGCCGCAGGGCGACGCCTTCGGTATGCGCGGACGGGGGATGCACGGGGTCGAGATCACCTATGAAATCACCACGGGGCTAGACGGCGCGGCGGCCGTCAGTATCGAGGCGCAATCCAAGAAGGGCGCAGAGGCGATCATCGTCAACACGCCCAAGGCGGCCAAAACGACTACCGGCAACGACGCCAGCGGTTACAACTCTGGTGTCGGCGGCGGTACGACTGCGGGTTGGTCGGCTTTCCTGCAAGCGTTCGCCATTTCGGGCACGGGTCCTCCGACACTGGCGGTCAAGTTACAGGACAGCGCCGACAATTCGGCATTCGCAGATGTCTCCGGAGGGGCATTCGCCACCCTCTCGGCGGCCAATGCCAACGTCCCGGGCGGTCAGCGCATCGAGGGCACCGGCACGCTGCGCCAGTACACCCGGTTTCTGTGGACGGTTACGGGGGGGACCCCCTCGTTCACAATCTTTGCAGCCCACGTTCGCAAGTAAATAGGAGGAGCAGCCCAGATGGCCTTTACCCACGGCAAAAACGCGACGTTCTGGATCACAGATGCGGGGTCTACGCTCCGCAACATCACCACTTACCTAAACACGGCGGGCTTGACCCGTAACGCCGACTTGGCGGAGACTTCGACCCTCGGCTCGACCTACAAGTCGTTCGTCGGCGGCCTGATCGACGGCAAGATCCCCATCTCCGGCCTGTGGGACCCCACGGTGGATGGTTACCTTACGGGCATCCTCCAGTCGTCCAAGGCGTTTGAGTATTTCCCGGCCGGGCTGGGGACGGGCAATATCAAGGAGAATGGAAACTGTATCCTGACCTCCTACGAGATCACCACCGGCCTTGACGGGGCGGCTACCTTCTCTGGCGAGTTCCAAGTGGACGGCGCCGTCACTCGTACCGTCCTCTAGCGCGAAAGGGCACAACGCACCATGAAGACCAAGGAACCGCGCATCCTCACGTTTGAGGACATCATCGCAGCAGACGACATCCAAAACTCTACGCTGGAAATCCCGGAGTGGGGAGGCGCGGTTCGTCTTCGGACCTTTACCAAAGACGTGGAACTCAAAATGCGGGCACAGGCCCGCGGCCTTGATGGGTCGGTCGATTCCGAGAAGTTGGAAATGGTGATGCTCGTCTACGGGGTAGTCGAGCCTGAACTGAACCTCGACATGGTTCCCCATCTGCGCACCAAGAACGCGGCCGTGATCGACCGGATCATGACCGAGATCGTCAGGCTCAACAAGTTGGAGGGCGACGCCATCGAGAAGGCCGTCGCCGTCTTTCAGGAAGACACCGGAGAAGAGGCTGCTGTTCAGGCTGGCGCGTGATCTTGGGATGACGGTCGCCAACCTCAGTAGCACGATTACCACTTCCGAGTTCACAGAATGGATCGCGTTCTACTTCGACGAGGCGGAGCGCGAGGCCAAGGCGGCTAAAGAGGCTCAGCGCAAGCGATGAGGACCTGCCGATGATGGGCGGAGAGGCAGCCCGGCTGTTCGTCACGGTTGACGCGCAGGTCAACGGGGCCGTGCGCGGGCTTGGGCAGGTGGATACGGCTGTCCGCAAGTTGGCCGGCGGCGGGTCCCCGACGATCACCCCCAAAGTCAACACCACGCAGGCCAATTCGGCTCTGGATGGGCTGAAGTCCAAAATCGCTGGCATCGCCGGGGGAAAGGGCGGGGCCATCGGTCAGGGTGTGATCGGCGGCCTCGTGGGCGGGGCCACGATGGCGCTTGCGACGGGCGGCCTGATGGCCCTGACCAGCGCTGTGTCGGGTTTGGTTACGGGGATGGTCGGTGGCGCCTCTCAGATGGAGAAGTACACCACCCAGTTGGGGGTGCTATTGGGCGGGGTGACACAGGCCAAACAGCGTATGGCCGAACTCACGGAGTTCGCCAAGACGACGCCGTTTGAACTGCCCGAAGTGGTAGAGGCATCCAAGCAGTTGCAGGTGTTCACCAAGGGTGCCCTCGCCACAGGTGAGGGGCTGCGACTCGTCGGTGACATCGCCTCCGGGACGGGGATGCAGTTCGGTGAGGCGGCCATGTGGATTGGCCGCCTGTACGACGCCCTGCAGACGGGGCGCCCGATTGGTGAAGCCGCGATGCGCCTCCAAGAGGTCGGCGCCATGTCGGGTGAGGCTCGATCTAATCTGGAGAAACTGGCAGAGCAGGTCAAGAAGGGCGCCATCTCCGGCACAGATGCGTGGAAGGCAGCAGCGGGCGAATTCGGTCGCTATAACGGCATGATGGCCAAGCAATCGGAGACGCTAGAAGGCAAGATGTCCA
>Ga0315284_10008577_pt1 | contig 14596 bp, 19 predicted proteins | sample YL17G09_16_MG_FD_203696 | JGI IMG/M metagenome (GOLD analysis project Ga0315284, IMG submission 203696) | Sediment microbial communities from Yellowstone Lake, YNP, Wyoming, USA - YL17G09_16 | ecosystem: Environmental > Aquatic > Freshwater > Lake > Sediment | place: USA: Wyoming | collected... | reverse complement strand
AGTATCGACTGCAAATTTACTTTTCTGGTCATCGACACTCGTTGGGTTGACACCGCCCGAGACTTCTTCAACTTTAACGAGCGTCGAATTATGGAACTCGACCGAATCGGTCACACACAAAACAATAGAGCTCGTCTTAGCAGCCGGACCTGCTTTGGGACCAACCTTTTTACCGGTCCATTCGACATCAACCTCCTTTGGTGTGAAAATTAGCGTCGAAATCCCGCCTTTCGTCTTGATGTGAATAAAGTTGATCTCGGCTCCGTCGGATGCCAGATACTCATCGAGTGCCTTTCCGAGTACTGCTGCGACAGCCACAGCCGCTACAAGACCTGCGAAAGATGTACCGGCGAGTACTTTTTTCCACCACGCCTTTCCTTCAGGAGTTTTGGCGTGTTCAATTCCGGCATCCTGTGCGGCCTTTGCTGCAGCCGCTCGCTCTTCGGCTGTACCACCGGTGTTTGACTGCTTTTCGACACCCGTGGCTTTGTTCACCTCCGGCGTCGTAGTCGTCCCCGGCGTCGTCCCCGGCGTCGTCCCCGGCGTCGTCCCCGGCGTCGTCCCCGGCGTCGTCCCCGGCGTCGTCCCCGGCGTCGTCGCCCCCGGTGGGTATTTTGAATCCACAAACGCTTTGAATTCAGTCATGTTTCTGGTCGCGTAACTATTGAACTCGGCTTCTGTAATACCGAACTGATCAGCCCATTCCTTGGGGCTGCGACCCGAATCCAAAACAAATGAATTCATTTGCTGACTCGCGTTCGTTTCAGCTATGGCCCAGACAGAATCTGATGTACTCGCCCCTGGTCCGTCTGTAAGGAACCTATTAAAATTCATAGAAGGCGCTCGGGAATTGGCTGCATCCACCCTGCTGATTGTTGCATCTATATCAACAGTGTTAACACTCCCCACTGAGTTTAAAGTTCTTCCAGCAAACTCCTTCTTGGGGTGTATCGTCTGAAATACTTCAGTAAGAAAACCCTGAACTAGTGGTGTATCTTCAGAAGCCATTCTAATATATTGGCAGAAAATAATGACAAACGCCACGGTGGTACATCCCTGGTACGAGGTCAATGGTCGGAAATACATTGACCTCGAACTTGATGGGCTCGTCAGGCGAGTCAAGATTCCTTTCCGGTACAATCGGGTGATGTGTCACGTCACGGGAATCGTACCCATCCAGACAATACAGACTGGCGCCCAAGTTGAATGTCTCGTCGAAAATGTGATGGGACATCTCGTCCTGAGATCTATACGACCACTGTGACACGGTTACCAACCCGAACCTTCGTGTCAACGTGAGCCGGGATGGGGTCAATGTAGTTCCACCCCTCTGGAATCTTGTGCAAAAGAACAAACGACGGCTCGAGACGCTCCACCTGGATGTACTCATTGTCTTGCTCGTGAGTCATCGACTCCACACTACGACCACACGTCAGCTCATTCAGCGTCTCGGACATCATCATGACACCAGTCGTGTCGTGCGGGCTCTCGAGCAGACGGAAGACATCCTCGGGCTTGAACACCGCCTCTGGGTCGATGCACATGTACGCGTCAAATTCATCTGGGCATCCCTTGAAGCACTCGGCGCGCGTCTTTTGTTGGCTCACCATAATCTGATGACCACGCTGGGCACACTTCATGACGAGGTCCGTCCAAGTCATCAGAAAGTAGGCATTGAACTCGGATCCGGGAAGAATGAAACACAACTTCATAGAGATACCGCGCGTCATTTCTCTATGTTGACACGAACAGGCTATGTCATCCCGCCAAACCCGGAGTTGAAGCGCGAGCTGACGGTCAGGGCGATCGAGAATGCGCTCGGGCTTCGGCCTCCACCCTTCAAGGTTTTCAAAGAGACGACCAAGCATCTGTGCGTCCCGCGATTTTTCGGCGAAGAGAAGCTCGGGCCGGCTCGTGACACCCGGCCCGAACCCGTCGCGGTCAGCATCCCATTCACTGGTAGCCTCCGTGGGATACAGACAGAGGCGATCGACACATACAAAGGTCAAGGTGTCCTCTCGCTCGACGTGGGTTTTGGAAAAACGGTCTGCGCGCTCGCCATCGCGGCACGTATGGGTGTCCGGACGATGATCATCGTCCACAAGGAATTTTTGGCGAATCAATGGGCTGAGCGCATCGAACAGTTTTGTCCAGGTTGCACGATCGGCCGCGTCCAACAAGATCGATGCGAACTCGATCACCCCTTCGTCATCGGGATGATTCAGACGCTGTGCATGCGTGGTCATGCGGTCGGCACGTTTGACTCGATCGGGCTCGTCATCGTCGACGAGGCGCATCACGTCGGTGCACCCGCCTTTTCACAGGCGATGTTCACGATGTGCCCCAAGTACACACTTGGGCTTACGGCGACGCCCGACCGCAAGGATGGTCTGACACGTGTCCTGTACTGGTTTCTCGGAAACTGCTTTTACGCGGCGCATCGTCAGTCGTCCAAGAACGTTCGAGTCAAACGTGTTCCGTTCATACACCCCGAGTTCCTGAAAGCACCGCCCGTTTCTCGAATCGGCAAGGTGTGTTTGGCCACGATGGTGAACACCCTCGTCGAGCTCCCCGAGCGAAACGAGCTCCTGCTCGACATTGCACGCGAGGCGGCGACGGATCACCAAGTGCTCATCTTGTCGGATCGGCGAGCTCATTGTGAATGGCTCGTCCGGGAGCTCGGTGATTCGGCGGGGCTGTACATGGGCGGCATGAAGCAGGAACAGCTCGACGCCTCGGCCAAGAAGCGCATCGTGGTGGGCACCTTTTCACTCGCACACGAGGGGCTCGACATTGCGACGCTCAGTGCCATAGTGCTCGCGACACCTCACTCGGATGTCCGTCAGGCGGTCGGGCGAATCCTCAGAACGGATGGCCCGAAGGTCATCTATGACATGGCGGACACATGGAGCGTCATGAATGCCATGTTTCGTAAACGGGCAAAGATTTATACCGACTGTGGCTTCCAGATGGATCAGGCCCCACGTGAGGAAGAACCAGAGACTGCGTCGATTTTTAAGCAGGGGAAATGTTTACTGTAAGTAGATGCGTGACGCGACATATGTTGTTGTTTCGCTCGCTATGTGTATGATCATCCTGCTTGTGTTCAGCATGAATAAACCGGCTCCGATTTCAATGTTGGACCTGGCTGATTTCAAGACTCTTCCGCTCGAGTTGCGCTCGGCGCTCCGCCGTATGCTTCCTAATCCGGCTGTTATTCGTCAGAGATGGGCTACGATGACCCCTGGCCAAAAACAGATGGTAGTACAACAGATAAGTGGGATGATCCCACAGCCGAGACCTGCGCAGATGCCCGAACCGGAGCCTGAGCCTGAGCCCGAACCGGAGCCTGAGCCTGAGCCTGAGCCAGAGCCAGAGCCAGAGCCAGAGCCGGTACATGTTGTGGAAGTTGAGACTTCGCCACCTATGAAAAAAGGCTTTCTTCTAGGCGACGCTAAGAAGAAAAATACCAAGGATAAAAAAAAGGACAAGGTAGTTACACTCAGTGGTGTCGCTCCTGGCGACGACGCGACTGGGGACAGTTTTTTGGGGAGCGACCAGTGAAGGAGGCGGCTCATCGAATCCAAACGGAGCATATGCGACGCCCATGACGTACCTGACTTAGATCAAGAATTTTTTACAGTACAACCTCCTTCTTCTTGGAGGCCGAAGGCTTCTTGCGCTGCTTTCCGCCTGCACGAATGTCAACCTCGCGCGTGTCCGACCCCATGTCGACCGAGACAATGTCAGAGACCTCGTCATCATCACGGGGTCCTGGTTCGCGTGTACCCGTCGGTGGGGGTGGCCCCATCATATTGAAAATGGCCGACATGTCGATGCCACCGCCGCCCCCGAGAGCCGGACCCTGCATCTCGCGACGTCCTGACGAGTTTGGTGCCTGGGCCTGACCCTGAGCCTGTGTACGCTGGACGGCATCCATCATATTCTTGACCAGGTCGGGGTTCTGCTTGAGCACCTTGCCCATATCCGGCATGGCCGACTTGAACATGCTGTTCGTCAGGTGGAACATCATCGCCGAACCACCAATCATCATAATCAGCTTCACCTCTGGTGCCACATTCACCTTGGCGTTGTACTTGTTGTACAGCTCCTCAAACACCGAGTCGTAATCCTCCTGGTTCTCCATCACGCTCTCGGACCAACCATCAAGCTGCAGGTCGAACGGGTCGAACCGCTTGTTCATAAATTCCAGGCCAGTCACACATGCAACCAGGATGCGGCGCTGAAACCGAATCGCCCGGTCTGATTCGATTGCGTAAATCAGACGCTTGTACTCGGTACGAATCTCCTCAATGTCGCTGTAGGCGGTCAGGCGGGATGACGTGTGCATCCCGCGCTTCGCCAGGCGGGCAATCTTGTTCAGCAGGTCAGCCTTCTCATCCTCGATTGTTTTGTACCCCTCGCTCGGGCCAGTTGGCATTGCGCCACCGCCACCTCCGCCCATCTGAGGGGCATCGTCCATCTCTTCAGGGCCGTCGCCGCCATCCCATGTCTCAGCCATCGGTGGCGGGGCTGTTGTGCTCTTCATCGGGTTGACGAACATGCTCATCTCTGGGTCCTCCATCCCTCGGAACGTCTGAGCAGGCGGCGGACGACGTATCAGGGGACGGGTTGGGGCCGGCTTGCGGACCGGCACCTCCTTCTTCTCCGGTGCTGAGAAGGAAATCTCATCCATCAGGCGACGCTCATCTTCGTTCAGGTTCAAGGACATCCCAGTGTCGATAGACAAGTCCATACTGTCAGTATTAAAGAAAGGAAGTTTTAAGCTTTAACGCGCTACTTTTCTCTCGGCATACTAGTAAATGAAGTCGACGAAAATTGTCATGATTGCCCTCCTGCTCCTGATCCTGTACCAGGTCACCTTCGGTGGCAGCCGCAGCTACATGCGTGACCTGGTCACCACCCAGGGTGACGCCGCCGCGAGTGGCCCCAAGAGCATCTTCGGCCTGAAGGGTTCGCTCGCTTGCCAACCGAGCGGCTACAACAAGGATTCGTCTTATTACACCAAGAGCCTGACGCCCGGCGGTCTGTGCGGTGACGACGACTTTGTCCGCAACCAGCAGCGCGACTATGAGATTGACAGCGGCATCGGCGGCTCCCTGCTTACCAAGTAAATCTATGTCTAGATTATGAAGACGGATACAATCGTCTGGTTGATTATCTGTCTCATGACCGTGTACATGAGCCTGATTGATATTCGGATCATTCACGGTAAATATCAGCTCAATGAAAAACACAAGATCAATATCCTGTTGCACCAATTTTTCATTTTGATTGCGATGATCGGTGTATTTTTTACGACTCGGCCAAACATCCAAGCGCATCTTTTCCTTGTCGGTGTGTGTATCGTGTGCATGCTCTACTTCAAGGGGTGCTTCATGGCTCAGTGGCAGCGCAACAACATCACATACACACAGGAAGACTTTACCATCATTCAAAAGCCCAAGAGTCGGCGCAACCTCGAGTTCCTAATAATCATCATCCCAGTTCTTCTCATTGATCTCTATAAACTTCGAGTACTTCTTTGATAACCGGATGACGAAGGATATCATCATCGGAAAACTCGACGTGATCGATCGAGTCGACATTGTTCTTTTCGAGCCGCTTCAAAAAATCGGAAAACCCATTCTCTTCAAATCCACGGTCGTGCTGTTTCGGATCACCCGTCAGCACGAGTTTGGAACCAAGGCCAATTCTGGTCAGCATCATGAGCATCTGTTTCGGTGTGGCATTCTGCATCTCGTCGGCGATGATCCATGAATTCTCAAAGGTGCGGCCGCGCATGTACGCGAGCGGGCACACCTCGACGATATCATGTTTGCGCATTCGGTCAATATCATTCGGGGTAAAGTACCGATGGAGCGAATCAAACACAGGACGGGTCCACGGGTCCATCTTTTTGTCGAGCGACCCGGGGAGATAGCCGTGCTGCTCGTCAACCGATACAGCCGGGCGCGTCACGACGAGTTTCTTAACCTTTCCCGATGCCAGATGCTGAGCCCCAACATGACAAGCCAGAAGAGTCTTCCCGGTCCCGGCGGGCCCGGAGGCAAGGACAATTGGGATGTGAGGTGCATTCAGGAGCTCGACAAAGAATCGCTGTGTGACGGTCCGGGGGAAGATTGCCATATAAGTGAGAAGCGCCCCGTGTGTTTATGGGATTCGCCAAATGGAAAGTCCGCCAAGGACCAGGTACGCACTATCTCATGGATGGTGGCATCCTCGATGTACCGAACAAGGACACAGATGCCTTCATGCTCGAATATCTCGCGATGTTGCGCCGAGGTGAGAAGGTGTACGTCGTCGAACAAAAGACGGAGGTGTTTCGGTTCTTTGTCGACCTGGATTGGCGGGACACCGAACCGCTCAGCGACGATCAACTTTTGGAGACTCTCCAAGTGATGTGCACGGTCGTCCCGGGACAGTGTGTCGTGGCGCGCGCACCCCTCCGGACCGAGGAGGATGGCCGTGTGAAGAGCGGTGTTCACATCCATTGGCCGGAAACGACGGTTCGTCGTTCAGAGGCGCTCGCTTTCCGCACACGAATACTGCTTGAACTCGGAGATGACCCAATATGGAACGAGCGGATAGATCTGAGTGTCTACGGTGGTTCGGGACTTCGCATGATCGGTTCGCACAAGATGCCGGTCGGCGAGCCGTACGTCCCATGGACACCAGGCGAGCAGCCCCAACCCATCACGATCGATGACATCAAGTCGTTTTCGATCCGGACCGAAGAGACTGACGTGTTGAAGAATATCACCGAGGTGACTCATTTCGGGCCGATCGAGACGTATATCCGCAAGTATATTCCCGGTCAGGATCGTGCACGGGTGAGACGCATCGGCCGCAAGAGTCCCCAGTGTCTTTGGGTCCAGACGGATTCGCGGTGGTGCGCGAACATTCAGGCGGAACACAAGTCGAATCACGTATGGTTCTACGTTTACGGTGACACTATATGCCAGCGTTGTCACGACGAAGACACGTGTAGCGGCTTTGTCGGGAAAGAATATATACTTTCTCCGAGCATAGTAGAGGAACTAACCAGCAATGTTGCTGTGGATCGTTCTACTTTTGTTTCTATTCGTGATCTTGTCCCCGCCCACTGGTTTCCAGAAGACGCTCGCGCTCCAGTACGAGAAGGAGCTTCACCCATACTCGGGCCTGGACCCAGACGAGTGGCAGGCGTTCAAGCAAAACGTTCGGGCGTTCGAGCTGGAAGAGGACGTGGCCGTGGCCGCTCGGCAGCTGTACGCCGCGATGGAAAACGTTCGTAACCTTGGTCTCGGGGTTCGACGCCCGGATGACGTGGAGACCCGGGAAGCGATCGATGGTATTGCAGATCGGCTTGCGATCGATGGAGAGTACATCCTGTACACAGACGCCAAGAAGAAGGGGTTTTACTTTTTTCCACGTTACTTAAACAATACCAACGATGAATCCCCAGATGACCTCAAACGAGGTGGCGTCGTCGGCGATCCCCGATATCACTTCCCAGACCCCAAGTCCCACGGACAATAACACACGCACCCGATCTGGCCGGATTGTGAAGAAGCCCGTGCGTTATGCACCTGTCGAGGCTTGTGACGACGACTATGCGTCTGATGAGTATGATTCCGAGGAGTCGTCGGATATTTCATCTGATGTATCGGTTGACCCGGATGATATTTCGAGCGAGTCGGATGCTGACGAGAATGGTAACCTCGGTGGGTTTGTCGTAGAAGATAAAAGTGACGCGAGTGATATAGCCAGTGATGTTTCAGGCTCCGAATCAGATGCCTGAAGAGGAGGAACCGCCTCAACTTCAGCCACAGCATTCATATTACATACCGCCTCCCCAGTTTGAGAAGCACGACGAATTTCTTGAAGGCATCTCGAAGCAGACGCTGATTCTCGCGTTTGCCGCCTTTTTTATAGGCATTCTGATTGGAAAATCTATGACGCCTGTTGTCTTGCGTCAGTGAGACGTTCTTGATATGCCCGGGTTTAGGCTGGACTGATGACCAGCTGAGTATAGTTCTTTTCTCTTTCCAAAACCAGGAAAGACGGGCTCGGACACCCCGTACCCGTCTTTTTATATTCTGTCTTTAGATACTCGCCATCCGGGCCTTTGGCTTCGATTTGGAGTGGCGGCCAAACTTTCATTCTGTACATTCTCTTGTCCTTGAGCTCATGGTTGCCCGGGCCGACGGTGCGATAATTCTTGTTACTGCATGTTGCGTACTTGTTTGCGTCAATTTGGATATAGCCGGTATAGCCAATGTCGCTCGTCTCGACCTCGTAGTCGACCGGGCATTGCACGCACGACTTTCCGACCGGGGTGTACTGACACGGTTGCTGATCGGTTGACACGATGGTCGGAATCTTGTAGTCTTCAGCGACGTCCGTGAATGTGACCATGGCTTCGTCTGGACACTCGGGATTATACAACGGCGGGATCGCCGACGAAGTTATATTCGGGATGTATTCGACATCTTTGAACGTTGAAGATCTTTCGTAAACATATTGTTCATCGGCTGCGATGACGTACATCGGTGCGTCACCAGAGCTTGATTCGAGACCTACGAAATCACCATAGGTGCCTACATTCGAAAGGATTTTTGCTTGCAAAAAAGGTGCCATAGGGTGCTCTCGTATGTTTGACCAGCCACCTGCATCTATAAAGACGTTCGACTGGTTGTCCGCCACTGGATACTTGGCCGATGGTTCAACGAAAGGCAGCACGGTGTTTTCATCGCGCGGCGGTGCGTATCCGCTCGTTTTTCTTTTCAACAAAATTATGATCACGATGATCACGAGGAGCAGAATCAACAAGACCCTCTTCATTACTTAGGCGCTAGATTCTTCTTCTGGGACGGCCGGCAGGGCCACATTGACCGGCTCGGCTGCGGCGCGACGCGCCTCGCGCTCCTCGCGACGCTTCACAATCTCGGCGGCGATGCGAGTGTCCGCCTTGGTCACGAGCTCCTGCATGTCCGCATCCGGAAACTCCTTGCGCAGCTCCTCAATGATCTCGGCTGGGTGAGGAATCGGGGGCTCGTCTGGGCGAGTATAAAACTTGCTGTGCTCGTCGCCCGGCTCGATGAAGGGTGTGTCGGACCCCTCGATCGGCTTGGCTATCATGTCCTTCTTGCGCTTCTCAAAGTGGGAAGCCGCCTCGCGCTGATTCTTCATGTAGCCGCTCATAATCTCCTCGAGCTTCTCGTTCTGGTAATGGACATCCTGAATCTGATCGCGATCCGGGGGGACCAGCAGCCACTTGTACATGTCGACGACGTAAATGTCAATCAACGGATCCTCCTTCTGCAGACGTTTGGCGTGCGTTCCCGCCTCCTCGCGTGTATTGAAGCAGCCTCGAATCTTGAGACCGAGCTTCTCATTCTTCTGAGGCATATCCGGGCCAACCATAGAGATGAGTGCACACAGCTGACCAGGGACCGTCAAGAAATCCTGCTCGAGAGACATATAAGAAGATGAAGCATTATTTGTTTAACTAAGTAACGCACATGGAAACCCTTCGTCGTTTGCACAACCAAAAGAAGCGCGAACTCATCAAGCGCGTCGTGCCCACTGGGGCCTATGTGCTCGACTGTGGGTGTGGGCGCGGCGGCGACCTCCAGAAGTGGCGCGACGTGAATGCCGTGGTGTTTGGCGTGGATCCAGATGACGCCTCGATCGAGGAGGCGTATTCGCGCCGGGACCTCCTTGGCATGAAGCCCCGCGTCAAGTTTCACGTCGGGGATGTTTTTGTCGCTGAAAAATTTGGACCGTTTGACGTCGTCTGCTACAACTTTTCTATTCATTACATTGCCGAGTACCTGAAGGATTCGGCCAAGGCGATTGCCCGAGCGACGAAGCGCGGCGGCATCCTCATGGGCATCACCCCGGACCTGGATCGCGTCAAGACGTTCAAGTCACCGGATGCGCTCGGAAACACGGTCGTACCGATAGATGACCAGACGGTTTCGGTTCGACTGGTCGACGGGCCATTCTATGCAGACGGGGCGCGTTCCGAGCCCGTGATAACCAGGACGATGCTTGAGGAGGCGCTCAAGCCGTGGTTTGACTGCATCGAATGGAAACCGATGCTTGACGAGCCGAACGGTCTCATCTCGGACATCTACTCGACATTTATTTTCAGGCGCAAGTAATAGGATGTACCCATGGGTACTTTTTGCATCTACGATGCTTCTCATTTTTTTGGGCGCGACGGTTGATGAGCCCAAGCTTCTCAAAGATATAAAGTACCGATATTCGGTTCTTCAAAAACACCTGAGGGAAACACCAAACATCGATCCTCGATTCGAGGTTCTGCGTCGTCACCAGCCCATAATCACGGGCATAAGCGCTGCTCGTATGAATAAAGGAACTATCGGGTACAATGTAAACAAGGGGTATGAAATTTACATTTGTCTCGATGGTGATAGTGTCGAGCCGGCGATGCACGTGCTCATTCACGAGCTGGCACACATGACGGTTCCGGAGTATGATCATTCCGATGCGTACTGGAACAGCTTCAAGGATTTGCGTCAGCTATGTATCACGCTCGGCATACTCAATCCACCAAAAGAACCCCAAGAGTACTGCGGTGGTAAAATTTCAGCCTAGTTTACTTTTGGTTTTTCAGTAGCTTCAGTGCGAAGAAGAAGACGATGGCAGCCAGGAGAGCCGACACCGCCATGCCGGTCGATGACATGTTGCCCGCCTCGTTGAAAAACTTGGGGATCATGTCAGCCAACTTGTCCTGAACCGGCTTGGAGAACGCGACGACGGCGGACAGGCCGGCGATCGCCGCCTGAAACTGTTCGTCAGTCAGTCCGAGAGGATTCTTCGAATCGCTCTTGGTGGGCGGCCCGCCAATCATACCAGGCGACACACCAGTCACGCGCTGCGTCGTCGGGGAGTTGTACGTCGCACTGTCGACACCAGAATCAAATGCCGCGGACGGCATCACATCAGAAATTGGCGTCGAGAAATCCATTTCTATCTGCGCAGAGTTTTTTTCAGGATGAGGCACGCGTAATTCATCCGTACCCCTGCGCGTCCCGACCGAATCCATCCTATCGACCGATGACTCTGAAGGTTGCTCCTCGATCGTCGGAATGTACTGGAGAATAGGCGAACCGCCTGAACCGAAATCCATGTTCTCCATTGTTTCCTCCGGACAACTTTTTTGCGTCGAGTGAACGCAAAAAAAATGTGACGTAATGTTACATATGGGTAACACATATGAACTTATTGAGCCCGTCCCGGCGCCCGTTGTTCCGGTGCCAGAGCCCGTTCCGGCGCCCGTTGTTCCGGTGCCAGAGCCCGTTCCGGCGCCCGTTGTTCCGGTGCCAGAGCCCGTCCCTGAGCCAGAGCCCGTTCCGGCGCCAGAGCCCGTCCCTGAGCCAGAGCCCGTTCCGGCGCCAGAGCCCGTCCCTGAGCCTGTTGTTCCGGAGCCGGAGGAGGAGGAACCCGAAGTAGCTGACGAAGATGAGGGGGATGTGCCTGTCGCACGGTCGGCTGCTCTCATCGAGGAGGCCCTGAATGCTACACTTTCTTCACAGTAATTCCAGACGTCCCACGTTTCTTGGCGGGGGTGCCTGAAGTCGTCGAAGCGACTGCGTGTTGGGGGTTGTAATGACGCTGGTGGAATTGCCACATGGCTTCTGAGCCGATCCGGAAACCTTTTCGGATTGGCGCCTTGTAATAAAACACACAGTCTTCGATTCGGTTTGATTTGCTCGTATTGTCGAGCACGAGACACTCGTAGTTTTCTGTACAGGAGTTCATCACCTGACAGAACATGTCGAACGTCGGGAAAACACCGAAAAAGGCTTTGTAGAGTCGCTCGCGATTCTGAATCACATTTTCACGCAAGACAAACACGTAATCGACGTTGGCACGCAGGTCGGGGGACAGGTCCATGCAGTACTGCATAGTCAGCATGAAGAAGAGCTTCCAGTGTCGACCGTTCATGAAACATTGACGGATGCACGTGTCCTTCATGAACGCCTTGTCGTACATACAATCGTCCATGAGCAGGAAGGCACCTGATGATTTTCCGGCGCCGACGAGCCTGCGCTGACGCTCGAGGATACGCTCTATGGCTTCTCGGTTGTAATCACCGTAAATGAAGAGGTCTGGTACAAACTGACGATAAAAGTGGTTGCCATCTTCAGTACCGGACATGACGATTCCGGCTGGGAGATGCCGCTTGTGGTACATGATGTCCGTGACGAGCGTCGACTTTCCCGTACCGCGCTTCCCTATGAATACACACACCTTGTCGTCGCCAATCTTTGACGGGTCGAACTTCCGTAACTGGAGGTTCATCTGGTAGATGCAGATGTTTTCGCCGCCGAACCTGGACGCAATAAAAAAAATACAGATATCAGGATGCAGAGGCTTGCACATCAGGGAGAACAGAATGCATGGTTTACGGGAAACCCGTACCATTCACTCTTCTTACCCAAGGACACTCCGGAAGAGAAATATCTTCAAAAGTCTATTCAGGTCCCATTTGATAATCCGTGTCCGTACGGCAGTACTGCGATTGCGACCCTTCCCGAGTACGGTGAGCGCATCACTGATATTACTCTCCGTATTCAGCTTCCTCAATTGGAAACCCCGACAACCACGACCGGGTGGGTCTATCCAACCTCGGACATTGTCCCACCGAGCATCTACTTGTTTCAAGACGATTGGACGTATAATCAGTATCAGGCAAATCAGACGGTTCCGTACTACTCCACGATGAACCTCCAGTGGTTTCCAAACCAAAATAGTGATATCGTGATCGGTATCACTCCATCAAAATTCACATTCACTTACTTGAGCAACGTCGCCTACATTGGATTCCTTCAAGATGACGCTTCATTTTTTGGTTTCGACTACTTCAACGCCCTTTTTAGAATTTCGGTCCAGGCGAACGAATACATCTACGTGTACGCGACTGTTCCACAGTCAGTCTTGACGTTCGAGCAATCGGGGTGGATTCAGGGATACTACCCGGCTCCGGTGCCGATGGTATACGCTGATTCAGTCGGGACGTTCATTATTCGGGCAGCCAGATTGCTCATAGGTGGTCAGACGATCGATACCGTCACAGGTGAGTTTATCGAGATTCAGCAAGATGTTACGATCCCCTACGAGAACCAGGCTGCGCTAACGCTCCTGACTGGAAAAAATGATACGAGCTCGATTCGTAAACAGCGTACGTACAATGTCACACTACCATTCACCCAAGGATTCAACATCCCAATTCATAACCTCAATAAGCATGATGTACAGGTTGTCATCGAATTTGATACATTCTATAATATAACTCCAAACACATCCCAGATTTCTACGGACCGACTCGTCTTTTTCAATTACATCACGGGTGACAATATATCGAGCACACAAGGTGTCCCTTTTAATGAAGTCATACCAGGTTTCGGGACGGTGGTGCTCGTAATCGACAGCATCGTCTGGGATGGTCAGTACGTCTACATGTTTAGCAAGGTGACAATTCTCGATTCTAATCAGACAATCCCGTTCTTTATTGTTTTCGATTTGCACAAAGACATCGTGACGGACAGTACTGCATCGACTCTTGATATATTCCCAGACTTTGTACCCAACGAGTCTGTCGTGACAATCGGAAAAACTCTGTATGCGGTCGGTCTGACCGGAACCATATACTCGACCGAAATGCGAGGTCCTTTGCCATTCACGTCTTTGCCAAGTCCGATCGGTAAGGTGCCGTTGGTGGCCCAACCGCTCTTCACACACACGGTGGCAAGCTCAGTTCCTTCACAGCCCGGTGTGTCATATGTGACGATCGAGTTTGACGACGTGACGGGTGTCGTACCAGGTCTCACCGTTCCTTTGTCACAGACCGTGATCGGTCTCGTCGCCGATGTCACGTCCAATTATGTGACACTGGTATTCATTCCAGCCGGGATTCAGTTTGTGCGAATTGTCGCATCGCTCGTCGCGGCCCAGGTGGGTGCCACGACGCTCACGATTGAATTCATGGATGTGACGGGCATACAGCTCAACCAGCTCGTCGCGCTCTCAAAGACGGTGTTTGGTATTGTGGTCGATGTGACGGGCACTTATGTCACGCTCACATTCCTCGCACCGACAAATACACCGGATCTTTACCCAGGTACACCGATTCCGTTTTACAACCTCGTGACCGTTCCGGCAATTCCAATGGGGGCACCGCTCGGTTTTTATTACCCGGTTTCAACGTATACGCTCGGGACTGACGGGACGAACCTGTATGTGACTTCGACGGTCAATGATTCGTATGCCGGGCCACAGTACTCGAACGTCTTCAAATTCAACACGACAAACTATGCCACATCGAACCTCATACCGGATGGAATGTTCGATGTGAACTTTTCAGTCCAACCTGTGTTTGACGGTAGGTTCATATGGTATGTAGACAAATACCAACTTCCGTTTGTGTACAATTACGACACTGGTGCAAACACATGGTCATCATACGACTACAGCGCCTTGCTCGGCATCGCCCAGCAAAACTTTTCATTCTCGGTCTTTGACGGGACGTACATCTACTGGTTCACGGACGTGACACTGA
>Ga0315284_10008576_pt1 | contig 14596 bp, 10 predicted proteins | sample YL17G09_16_MG_FD_203696 | JGI IMG/M metagenome (GOLD analysis project Ga0315284, IMG submission 203696) | Sediment microbial communities from Yellowstone Lake, YNP, Wyoming, USA - YL17G09_16 | ecosystem: Environmental > Aquatic > Freshwater > Lake > Sediment | place: USA: Wyoming | collected... | reverse complement strand
CTCTGAGAAGAGCGAGGAGGAACTGCGCGGGTGCTCAGGGACGCTCTCTGATCTGGCCTGGGGGGCGCGCCGGGGCGGGCCTCTTGCCCGCCGCAGGTCGCGCAGGGGGTGCGGGGCGCGGCGGCCCGTGTGAAGCGTGTTTGGCGCGCGGCCTGGGAGAGAGTCTCTCTCCCCGGCGCCCCGCAGGCGCCCCCCTTCCCAGCCCGCCCCGCGGTGCGCCATCCTGCTTGGCGCCATGCCCAGCCGGCAAGCCACGACGACGACGGCTTGCGCTGACGCCCGCTAGCCGCGCCGCGCCCCGCATGCCGCGCCGCGCGCGCCCCGACTCGCCGCCGCCGGCGCCGGCCGACGCTCGCGACGGCGGCGCGGGCTCGCTCGACGGCGGCCGGGCCGTGGCGCCGCCCGCGCGCCGCCCGCGCCGCGCCGACGATCGCCCCGCGTCGCACCGCGAGGGTGACGTGTACGCGACGGGCACGTATGAACATGTATGAGGGCGCGTGAGAGGGGGGGGGGAGTGGGGTGGCCGGCGTCGACTCGAAAATCGACCCCCGCCCCCTTGCCTCCTCCCCCTCCCAGGCCCGCGCCCGGCACTGGCTCGACCTCCGCGCCGTTGTGCAAACCTGCCTGCTGCAGCACGATTGGCGGCGGGCGGCGGCCGCGGCCGCGCCGCTGCTGCGTGGCGCGCCGCCCGCGGCGGCCGGGCCGGGGGCGGGGGCAGACGCCGCGCTGGCCGCGCTGGACGCGCTGCGCTCGATGCCCGGCGCCGTGACTCGCGTGCAGGTCACGCGGTCGCTGCGCGCGATCGCGGCCTTGGGCGGCGGCGCCGCGGTGGCTGCGGCAGTCGCCGAAGAGGCGGCCGCCGCGGGCGACGCCGCGGCCGTCGCAGTCGCCGCCGGCGCCACGCCCGCCGGCCTCAAAGTGCTGGCCCTGACTCGGTTCGCTCAGTGGCAGGCCGCGACGCGGGGCGGGGCCGAGAGGTCGCGCGCGAGCGCGGGCGCCGAGGCCGACGCTGAGGGGGCGCTCAAGGCCGCGCTCGCGGCGTCCCCCGGCGACCTGGACCTCACGGCCGCGGTCGCTTTCGTCGCCACCGCCGCGGGCGACCGCGGGCGCGCGGCGCGCGCCGCTGCTGACTGCGCGGCCGCCGCGCCCGGCGACGGCGACGCGGCCGCGCTCGCGCTCGCCCTTGCGGACGCGGCGCCCGCCGACGCGCGGCCGGCCCGGCGCGACCTCGTCAAGCTGGCGTGCGCTTTGGTGGACGCGGGCCCGGCGAGCGGGGCCGCGCTGCGGCGCGCGCTGCGCGCGGCGGCCGGCGCGGCGCACGCGCCCGCGCGCGCGGCCGCGGCGGCGGCGTTTTTGGAGGCGGCCACGACCGAGAACGGCACCCTGCATGTGACCGGTGCCGAAGGGCGCCCCGCGCGCGCGGCGGCGGCCGCGCTGGCCGGCGCGCTCGCCGCGCTCGCGCGGACCGCGCTCGGCGACGCTGCTGCAGTCGCCGCCACGACAGCCACGACGGCAGCAGGTTCTTCGTCGTCGTCCTCATCGTCCGCATCGTCGGGCGGCGACGGCGACGACCGAGACACCGAGGGCGTGTCGCTGGGCACCGCGCTCACCGCCGCGACGGGCGCCACGACCGCCGCTGCCGCCGCGGCCCACGCCACGCGCGCCTCATCCGACGCGGCCGCAGCACTGGCCGCGCTGCGGGCGCGGCCGCCGGCGTGGACGCGGCGCGCGGTGGTGCTGGCGCCGGGCGACGCGCCGCGCGCGCGCGCGCTCGCCGCCCTCGGCGCGGCCGCCGCCCTGCTCGCCGGCCCGCGCGCACCCGCTGCCGTCTGCGCTGCGCGCGCGCTGGCGGCGGCAGGCGCGGTCGGCGCGGCGGCGGCCGCGGAGCTGGCTGCGGCGGCCGACCTCGCCGCGCGGCTCGACCTCGCGCCGCCGCCGCGGGCCACGGTCGCCGTGCCCCGCCTGGGAGCCGTCGTGTCTCCCGTGCCTGCGTGGTGGGGCGCGTTTCCCGCGTCGCTGCGGCGGCGAAAGGCGGGCACAGACAACTGAAAACTTGCAGGCACGACCCCGCACCCCCCCTCTCTCTCCCTTCTCGCTCGCTCACCCCACCATCGACCGCTTGCGCCCGCGCAGGCGCACCTCGGCAAATTTGTTGAGGGTGGAGCACCAGGCGCGGGAAGAGGACTTGTACGCCGCGAGGACGGCGGCGAAAATGGCGTCGCCCGCGGCGCCCGCGTGGGCGGCGGTGACGGCGCGTTCGAGGACGTACAGGTCGACGGCGCGGTCTTCGGCGAGGTTGGAGTGGGTGGCGAGGCCGAAATCGATCACAACCAGAGAGTTGTCCGCGTCCCTGACCAGCAGGTTGGAGGTGGTTAGGTCGCCGTGCACGAGGCCGCCGTCGTGCAGGGCGGCGACGGCGGCGCCGACGGCGGCGGCGAGGGCGGCGGGGTTGGGGCCCGCGCCGGCGCTGTCTCCGCCGCCTTCTCCTGCGTCTCTCAGCACCTCCTTGAGCGACCGCCCCGGCACGCGCTCCATGACCAGAGTCGACGCTTCCACGTCCACGTAGAGCAGAGCGGGCGCGGCGACGCCGAGCGCACGCGCGCGCGCGAGCGCGCGCGCCTCGGCGCGCGTGCGCGACGCGGTGAGCGCGGCGTCCAGCGTGGGGTGCCTATAGGCTTTGGAGAAGCGCTGCTTCATGACGGCGGGGCGGCCCAGGAAATCGGCGACCGCCCAGACGCGCTGCACGAGAAGAACAGGGGACGCGAGGTTGGCCGTTGCCTCGCCACGCGCCCTCCGACCATCACGCTCCGCCTGCGCATCCACTACCCCTACGCACCGCTTCCGCGCCCTGCGCGAGCAGCTCGCAGCCCGCGGTCGGCACAAGCGGGTCGGCAAAGAGGGTCGAGGGCGGGGGGACGCCGCCGCGCGGCATTTTCAGGGGGTCCAAAGGTCGCCGGGCGGGCGTCGACCAGTAGCGGGCGAACCAGGGGCAGGCGCGCTTCGAGGGGGGCGCGGATGCGAGAGTGCGGGCCGGCAAGCCGTCGCCGCGCGCGGCGCCCTCTCGCCGACACACCCCACGGCCACGCGCCCGGCGCGCGACGCGGTTCCAGCCGCCGCCGCCCGCCCCTCGCGCCCCCCCGCATGGAGCCGCCCCCCGGCGGCGCGGCGCTCGGCAGCACACCGCTCTCGCCCGGGCAGGAGGCGTCCGCCACGCAGGCGGCGGCCCAAATGCAGGACGCTCAGCGGGTGAGAAAAGAGAGGGAGAGCACGGGGACGCGAGGACGGCGGCGACGCGGCGCCGCACCCGCCGACCTCCGGCCCTGCCTCATCCCTTCAGGCTGCGGCCGCGTATGCGCGTCAGGTTGCCCCTGCGACCAACGCCGACCACGCGGCCGCGGCGGCGGCCGCCGCCGCCGGCGCGGCCGAGGCCGCCGCGCGCGCCGCCGAGCTGCGGGCGGTCTTGGCCGCGGCGCCCGCCGCGGCGGCCGACGGCCAGGCCGCCGACGCGTTGAGAGGGTTGCAGGTGCGCGGGATGGTGGCGGGGGGTGGCCTGGGGAGGTCGCTTTCGCTGCGGCCTCGCCGACCCCCGTCCCCCTCGCCCCTCTCCCCAGGCCGCCGCCGGCGCCGGACCCCCCTCCGCCCCCGCGCCCGCCGCCCCACAACGCCCCGCCCGCGCGCTGGAGGCCGCGCCCGCCCTCCCGCGCACCGCCGCGCGGCGCAACCCCCCCCCCGGCGCGGGCGACCGCCCGCCCACAGCCCTGCCCGAATCCGCCATCTTCCGGGACCTGCAAGACGCGGAGCGCCTGCTGGACGCCGCCCTGGCGTCGCGCGGCGCGTCGGCGCGCGACGCGCTGCGCGGCGCGGCGCGCGTGCCCAAGCGGTTGAGGGTGTGGGCGCGCGTCGAGCACGCGGGCGACCGGCTCGACCCGGGCGACCCGCCGAGGTGGACCCTCACCCTGTGGGGGCGCCTCCTGGACGTTGCGGCCGCCGAGGTCGCGGCGCGGCTGCCGCCGCCGGCGTCGGGCGGGCGCCCCTTTCTCGCGCACGTCCGGTCGCTGTCTGTCGAGCTGCGCCCGGTGGCCAAAGACGAGGAGATGGACGGCGCCGTCAAGGCCGAGACTGGCGGCGAGGGCGCGCCCGACGCCGGCGCCCCCGCCCCGGGCGCCGCGCCGACCCGCGTCGCCTGGGCCCGCACCGCCGCCGAGTCGCGCGACCTCAAGGACCGCGTCGTCGTCCGCCGCGCGTGGGGCGGGGTTCCGCTCGAGGCCGTGGTCACTGTCGTCGCGGACGGCGCGCCGGAACTGGCGACGCCCGACGCGGCACTCGCCGCCATTACGGGCGCCGCGCCCGACACCCGCGCCCGCCTCCTGCGCGCCGTCTGGGCGCACGTCGCCCTTCGCAGCCTCATGGGCGAGGGCGGCGCGGTCGCGTGCGACGCCGCGCTCGCCGCGGTCGCGGGCGCGCCGACGGCGACGCCCGCCGCGCTCGCCGCGGCCGTCGCCGCGCGCGCGGCGCCCCTCCCCCCTCCAAGCTTCACCGTCCCCATCTGGCGCCCCGACCTCGTGCCCGGCCCCGGCGACGCCGCGACGGCGGCGCACGATTACGAGGTGGAGCTGCCGCTGGCGGCGGGGGAGGGGACGGGCGCGGGCGCCGCGGCGGCCCTCGACGCCGCCCTCCACCCCGTCGCCGCCGCCGCCGCCGCCGCCGACCTCGCCGTCACCCTGCGCCGCCTGCGCGAGCACGCGCGCCGGCGCGCGTTCTTGCTCGGGTTCGCCGCGGCGCCGGGGCAGTTTATCGATGCGCTCGCCGCGGCGCACGCGCGCGAGCTGCGCGTCGCCAAGGCCGCCGGCGCAGGAGCGACCGCGGTGCGCGCGTCGGACGCGTTCAGGGGGCCGTGGGTGGACGACGTGGCGGCGCGGCTGCTGGCGCGGGCGTTGCCGGGAGGGGGTGGGGAGGGGGGGTGAGGGAGGGGGACGGCGGGGCGTCGCCGCGCCGTGTGTCGCTCTGCGCGTGCCCCGCACGCTCTCTCCCCGGGGTTTGCGCTGGCGGTCCGCGTCTGCACTTCGGGGTGGGGGTGGGGTGGGGCAGTCACGGGCGGGGTGGAACGAAACGCGAATAAGGCGCGCGGGAAAGTCTCTTCTCCTCCTCTTTCTCTGCTCCTCCTGGCCACGGCTCCGCTCTCGGAGCCGGGCCCGAGGCACGCTTCCGTCATGGCGCCCGGTTGTCGCGCGGCGCGAGCGGCGCGGGCGGTGCGGGGGAGGCCGCCGCCGCGGCAGCGTTTTCTTTTTGGTATTTTTGGACGCCCGCCGCCGCCGCCGCCGCGGGCGGCCGGCGCACCGGGGCGCGCGGCGGCGACGCGGGCGTGCCGGGGCGCGGGCGGGGCGCGGGCGCCGCGGTGCGCGCGGGCGCGCGCGCGGTCGCCGCGCCCTTCTCCCCCTCCGCCGCCGGCGGATTCAGCATCGCCCACGCGGCAAGCCACGTCTCCATGCCGTTGGCCAGGTCCAGAAAGTACGGGTCGAGCGGGCCCAGGCGAGCGCGCACGGCGACGGCGAGCTCGGCGTACGCGCTCGCGGCGTCGACCGCCGCGGGCGACAGCGTCGCCCCCCGGAAAAACGCCACCATGTCCTCCTGCCAGAACACGCCCTTGTACTCTTTGCGCAGGTTGGCCATCGGGTCGGACGCGCGCGAGTGCCAGACGTAGGGGAGGCCCGACTTGACGCCCAGGTTCAAGTGGTCGGCCACCACCTTGGAGCACCAGCCCGCCCACATGTCGTCGTACCGGCCCAGGGGTTGGCCGTCCCCTTGCAGCCCAAAGTACATGGCGGGGCCGATGGCGGCGCGGTCAAAGGCGAGGTTCATGCCGCACATCGGGTAGAGCGACCGGGAGGGCACCGTCACCACGGCCGGCACGTAGCGCGTGTTGCGCTCCCGGGGTTTGGCGAGGGCGGTGGGCGCGTCGTAGTCGGGCACGTTGAGCCACAGGCCTGGAGGGAGGGGGTGGGCGGGGGCGGTGGTGAGGGCTCGCCGGCCTCGCCGCACGCCGCCCGCCCCCGCCCGCACAGCCCCACACCCGCACCATGGCTGATCGCCGTCGGCACCCCTTCCCGGAGCGAAAAGGGGGTCCCGCGCACAAAGTCGGCGCCGGGGGCGTAGGGGTCGTACAGCGTGTTGAAGTAGTGCGGCGTCGCCGGCGTGAGCAGGTTGCGAATGTGCTGCTTGACGGCGTCGATGCGGGCGCCTGGGGGGGGGGGGGGGCGGTAGGTGAGAGGCGTTCCCCTCGACCGAAGAAAGAGAAGAGAAGAAAACGGACGCACCGTCGGGGTCGGTCGCCACGAAGCAGTCGTCGTCGATAGTGAAGATGTACCGCTTCTTGGAGACCTGAAGGAGAGGGAGCGGGCGCGCGTGAGGCGCTGGCGACGCGCCGCCGCGGCGATGCCGCCCCCTCCTCCCCTCTCCGCGCACCAAAAACCCAAAACACCGGCACGCCGAGTCCTTGAACGAGATGCAGCTTGCTTTAGGCCCCAGCACGCGCTCGATATCGGCCCGCGTGTGCACTTCATGTGAGTAACCCTCCGGCACCCGCACCCTTGCCCTCTCCGGCCCGTCCTGCACGATGATGAGGTGGTAGGGTAGCAGGAAGTCGCGCCAGCCGTCCAGAAAGTCGAGGTCGCGGATGGTCGGGATTACAATGTCGAGCTCGGACGCGAGCGGGGGGAAGGACGTGGGCGCGTGCGACCCGTCGGCGCGGGGCGCGGGGGGGAGAGACGCGGGCGGGGGCTTTAGGGGGTGCGCCATGGGGGGAGGGGGCCGCCAGAGGCGGAGTGAGGGAGAGGGGCGCGGCGCTGCCCTTTGTCGTCCGTTTCCACGCCCCCAAATACCCCCCAGTCGCCACCGCACAGGCCGGCGCGCCCGCGCCCACGCCCCGGGGCGGCCCCCACCCGCGTCCCCCGGGCGGACAGTGCGCCCACTTGTTCCCTCCCTCCCCTCCTCCCCTCGTCACGCGTCCTCCAGCAGCGCCAGCTTGAGCAGCGCCATGCGCACAAAGAGCCCGTTCTTGGCCTGCCGAAAGTAGGCGGCCCGCGGGTCGGCGTCGACGGCGCGGTCGATCTCGTCGACGCGCGGCAGCGGGTGCATGACGATGGACGCCGCCGGCAGCGCGTCCATGACGCGGGTGTCGACGACAAACTTGCCACGCGCGGCTTCATAGTCGTCGGGGCGGTCCTGGTGGTGGGGGTAGGGCGGCCTCCGAGCGTGGGCGCGCGCGCCGCCGCCGGTCCCCTCGCCTCGCGCGCCGCCTGCGCCCACCTGGAACCGCTCCTTCTGGATGCGAGTCTGGTACAGCACGTCGCACTTGGACGCGACGGCGGCCAGGTCGTCAGCCTGGGGGTGGGGGAGGGGGGCGAGGGTGGGCGCGCGCGTCGCGCGCGCGCCGCGGCCCCCCCCCCCCCCCCCCCCCCCCCCCCCCCCCACCTCCTCCCACGGCACGCCGCGCTCGGTCAAAAATTCCTTGATGTCCGCCCCCATCCTGACGACCGAGGGCGCGGCAAAGACAAAGGAGACGCCGGGGAAGGACGAGAGCAGGTACGCGAGCGACCGCGCGGTCCGCCCGTTGGCCAGGTCCCCCACCAGCGCCACCTTGACCCCGTCCAGCCTCCCGAGCTCGCGGCGAATGGTGTACACGTCGAGCAACGCTTGCGTCGGGTGCTGGCCGGGGCCGTCGCCGGCGTTGATGATTGGGACCCCCGCCGCCGCCGCCGCCGCGCGCGCGGAGCCGGCGGCAAAGTGGCGCAGCACGATGGCGTCGGCGTAGCCTTCCACGGTGCGGATGGTGTCTGACAAGGAGGGGGGGAGGGGGGTGGGCGCGCGGCGCCGCGGCCTGTCCGCGGCCACACCCCTTCCCCCCCCCCCCCACCTTCGAGCGTCTCCCCCTTGGCCGCGGACGAGTACTCCCCCGCCGACTCGGTGGACAGCACGGTGCCCCCCAGGCGGGCCATGGCGGACTCGAACGAGAGGCGCGTCCGCGTCGACGGCTCGTAAAACAGGGTGGCGACGATGCGCCCGTCCAGGACGCGCGCCGCGGGGGTGCCCGGCACGACGGCCTCCATGCGCTCGGCGGTGTCGAACACGAGGTCGAGGCAGGGCCGGGAAAACTGTTGCGACTCGACAACGTGGCGGATGGGGAGGTCGCGCCACGCGCCGCGCAGGGCTTTGGGGGCGCGGCCGGCGCCGGCGGCGTCGGCGCGGGGTGGAAGGGGGGCAGCGCGGCGGACGGCGGCGCGCATGGCTGATAGGAGGCGCGGCGTTGGATGGGTCACGCGTGCGGGCCCGCGACCGCTTGTTCAATGCCGCCACACACCTGGCGCGGTCTTGAGCGCCCGCGGCGGGCGTTTGGGGGCGCGCCGGCGCTCGCTCGCGGGTGTGAGGGCCGCCGACGGCAGCGCCGGCACACACTCTGCCGCCCGCGGGTGGCGCTCGATCCGGGCGCGCCCCCCCGCGTCGCGCCGCGTGCACGGCGCCCACCAGAGAGACGCATCGCCGCGCCGCGGGCGCGAGGAGCGGCGATGGCGACGACGCCCGACACGCTGACGGCCTGGCACCTGCGCGCGCCGGTGCCGTCGAACCCGGTGGTCTTTTTTGGTGCGCGGCGGGGAGTGGGGCGCAGGACGCGGCCGGATGCCGCGGAAAACGCGCCGCCGACCGCGCCGGCGACTCCCTCCCCCCTCCCCAGACATCTCCATCGGCAACCAGCCCGCCGGCCGCATCACCATGGAGCTCTTCGCCGACGTCGCGCCGCGCACGGCTGAAAACTTCCGCCAGCTGTGCACCGGCGAGTTTCGGCGCGGCGGCCTGCCGCAAGGCTACAAGGGGGCGCCCTTTCACCGGATCATCAAGGGGTTCATGATTCAGGGGGGCGACTTCATCAAGGGCGACGGGACAGGGTGCGGGGAGAGAGGGGGGGGGGAGAGGCGAGGTGGCGGCGCCGCGGAAGACTCTGGCCCACCCTTCCCACCCCCCCTCCTCTCGCCCAGCTCCATCAGCGCCTACGGCACCACGTTCGCGGACGAACCGTTCACCGCCGCCCACACCGGCCCCGGCCTGCTGTCCTCCGCCAACGCGGGCCCCGACACAAACGGGTGCCAATTCTTCCTCACCACCGCCAAGGCCGACTGGCTGGACGGCAAGCACGTCGTGTTTGGGCGGGTGCTGGGCGACGGGTTGTTGGTGGTGCGGCGGATCGAGGCGGTCGCCGTGGGCGCGGGGCACGCGCCAAAGATGCCCGTCCGCGTGGAGCAGTGCGGCGAGATGTGATGAGAATGATGCGCGTTGGCGTGCCGTGATGGTGGGGGGTCGATTGTCGGTTGGTGGGCGGCGAGGCGGCTTTGCAGAGTGCGGCAGCGCCCGGCCCGCGCGCCGCGCTCTCCCTCACATCCCGGCCGCGCCAGCTCCCGACCCGCCGCCACCGCGCCTCCACCGATCAGGCAATCGGCCTGGGCGCAGCTCGCCCAGCGTTCAGCCCCGTTCCGCGGCGCCACCCGCATCATCGGTGCGCACCAACTCGGCGCCATGGCCTCCGAGTTGTCCAAACTGATCGAGGATCAGCTCAACGTCGTCGATAAAGTGCGTGCGTGGGTGGGGGACGAGAGAAAGCGCTGCGGGCGACGCGACCGACAGATGCGACCACCCCCACCTCCCTCCTCTCCTATCCTTTAGGCCGGCGCCGGCCGCGTCAAGCCGATCGACATCGAGGGCGCGCCCACCCCTCCCCGCTCCAAAAAAGCCGCCCTCGCGGCCGCCCTCGCGCTCGCCGCGCTCGCGGTCGTCGCCCTCTACCTCGGCCAACACTTTGCCGCCCTGCATGGCGCAGCGCCGGCGTCGCGCAGCATGGACGCGGCGGCGGGGCCGAAAGCACGCGTGGGGGCGGCGGGGTGGGGTGCGACGCCGGTCGCGCCGCTGCCGGCCGGCGACGGCGCGCCGGCCGACGACCGGGACGCCTCCGACGAGCCGCAGCACACTCACGCCGACGGCGGCGAGCCGCACGCTCACGCGGGCGGCGCGGAACCGCACGTGCACGAGCCGGCCGCCACCCTCCCCCCGCACTCGCCGCCCGACGACACCGCGCCCCCGCACGCCGCGGGCGCGACTCCGGTGGACGGTGACATCCCGTAGTAGTGTGTGAGGAGAGTAGTGGGGGGGAGGACCGCCCTGTCACTCGGTTCTGCGTTTGCACGGCGGGTCGCCGCCCCACCCCTTTCCTCTTCTTCCCCCTCTCTTTCACACCGCCATCTGCATCGCGATCTTCCCACAGGGGTCGTACCCGTCGAGCACAAAGTCGTCGGCCGAGAAGCCGTCGATGGCGTCGACCGCGCGCGGGATGGCGAGCGTTGGAAACGGGCGCGGCGACCGCGCGAGTTGCTCCCGCAACGGTTCCACGTGGTTGGCGTACACATGCGCGTCCCCCAACGCGTGCACAAAGTCGCCGGGGGTCAGGCCGGTCACGTGGGCGAGCATGGCGGTGAGGAGGGCGTAGGACGCGACGTTGAACGGGACGCCGAGGCCGACGTCGCCGGACCGTTGCGTCATCATGCAACTCAACTCTTTCCTGTCCGGGTCGACGTACCACTGCGCCAGCACGTGGCACGGGGGAAGGGCCATGGCGGGGAGAGCGGGCGGGTTCCAGGCGGAGAGGACGATGCGGCGCGACGTCGGGTCGTCCTTGATCGCGCGCACGACGTCGGCCAGTTGGTCGACGCCCTTGCCGCGGTAGTCCGAATCGCACGCGTCGTACTCGGCGCCAAAGTGGCGCCACTGGAAGCCGTACACGGGGCCGAGGTCGCCCTCCCGGCGGTGGCTCAAACCCCTGGAGTCGAGAAACGCGCGCGACCCGTTGCCGTCCCAGATGCCGACGCCGCGGTCGGACAACTCTTTGGCGTCCGTGCACCCGCGCACAAACCAGAGCAGTTCCTCGACGACGCCCCGCCAGAAGACGCGCTTGGTGGTGAGGAGCGGGAAAGAGCGCCGGAGATCATACCGCATCATGCGCCCAAAGAGGGACAGCGTGCCCGTGCCGGTGCGGTCGCCGCGGGGGGCGCCGAGGTCGAGGATTTCGCGCACGAGGGAGAGGTACTGTGAAGAGGAGAGGAGGAGGGGAGAGGTCGGACGGAGCACAGGGGTCACACCGGGCCGCAGACAGCCCCTCCCACCTACCCGACCCTCCACTACCAACCCACCTGCTCCTCGCCGTGCGCCGGCCGCGCCGCGGGCGGCCACGCGCCACCCGGCGGCCCCTTGGCCCCCGCGCGCACCCACGCCTCGAATTGATACCGCACGCCGCCATCCGCCATGGGAGGCGCGGTGCCCCACAGGCGCCAAACGCTGGGGTCGAGCGCGGGGAAAAAGGTGTCGCACGGGGCGTCCGAGTCGACGCGCGTGAGGTGGACCCCGACGCAGCCCGCGTGCGCGAGGGCGGCCTCGTACACGGTCCCGCCCCCGATGACAAACACGGTTTCAACTGACTCGCCATGGGGCGGCGCGGCGAGCAGCGCCAACGCAGCGTCAAGCGAGCGCGCGGCCTCGACGCCCGACGGCAGCTCCAGCGCCCGCCCGCCGACGCCGCCATTATTCTCGTCGCCGCCCGCCGACCGCGACAGGACGACGTTGACCCGGCCGGGCAGCGGGCGGAAGCGGGGCGGGATCGACTCCCACGTGCCGCGCCCCATGACCACCGCGTTGCGCTTCCCGCCGCCGCGCGTCGCGGTCGTCAACTCTTTAAAGTATGCCATGTCGCCGGGCAGCTTCCAGGGCAGGCCGCCGCCCTTGCCGATGCCGAGCGCGCGGCCGGCCGCGACGACGAGCTGAAAAGACGCCGGGGCGGCCATCGAGGGCGCGCGATTGATGGTGGCGGCGGCGCGGGCGCGCGCGCGCGGGGCGGCGCGGAGGGGGGGGGCGCGATTTGTGGCGTGGCGCGACGCGCGGCCGTTTGAAGGAGAGAGAGGGGCTAAGAGAAACCGCGGCCACGCCCGGCCCGCCCTCCGACGTTCAGCCGCGCGGGCGGCCCGACACGCTACAGACGGCGGCCAACGCGGCAACCGAAAACGCGGAAGATAGAGGGGAAATGAAAACAGCCCCCCAGCCCCACAACCCCCTCTCCTCCCTCTCACGCCTCGTCCACGACGCCCATCGCGGCCCGCCGCGCCAAGGCCGCGATGCGCGCCTCGCGCTCGGCGGGCGGCAGGGCCCGGAAGTCGAACACGGACTTGTCGCCCAGGTCGTCGACCACGGCTTGGCCGAGCTTCCCGCCCGCAAACAGGAGCCCGCACGCGGCGGCGGCGAGGGCGAGGGGGGCTTGGAGGTCGTCCACGACGCCCAGGACGCCGAGCTCGGCCCAGGCGGGGGACGTGAGGTGGAGGAGGCATGCGGCGGGGAGGAGCGCGGCGAGCGCGGCTGACTCTATCTTTGCGTAGCACAGCCCTTCTTTGACGGCGATGCCCGTGGCGGCGGCGGCGAGGGGGCCCACAAGCCAGATGGTGGCGGCGTCGGACGCGACGAGCGCCGGAATCGAGGCGCCGACGTGGTTCACCGCGAGGCCCGCGAAGCCGAGCGCGCCCGCCGCCGCCAACGCCTGGATGAACCGCTTCAGGGGCGTGACGTAGACGTGGATGAGGGTCGTGGCGGCGACCATGCCGCCCGCGACGGCGGCCGCGGCCGCGTTGGCCGCGGGCGCGGGGAGCGCGCCGAGCCCCGCGTCGGCTGCGCAGACGCCGCCCACGCACACGGCAAAGCCGGCCGCCGCCACGAGCAGGGACGCACGGTAGGCGGTCACCTCCATGACGTCGGCCTGGGAAGGGACGGGGGGAGGAGGGCACCTTGTGTGGGAGGAAGAGCGACGCGTCGCGGAGGGCGCCGGCCTCCCCACCGCCGCCCGCCTCCCCACCTGCGTCAGCGTCCACCGCCCGTACGCGCCGTCAAACGTGGCGCCCACGCCCGTGTCGCCGGCGGCGGGCGGCTCGACCGCGGCGCGGACGCGGGCGGCGTGGCGGCGGGGCATGCCGTGGCGGCGCGGCGGCGGGGCGGGCAGGACGCGCCCGGTCGCGCCCGCGGCGGGGCTCCAGCGCGTGCACGAGCGCGGCGTCATCATCGCGGGGGGCGAAGAGGACAGTCGGGAGTGTGTGGGGCGCGTCGCGTCCGTGTCGGGCGCACACTGCGTGCAGCGTCCGCGGCCAATGGAGACCCGGCAGCGCCGCACGCCGGCGGCCTCCACGTCGGCGCCATCTCGGCCGTCGGAGGACGCAGGAGCCGCCCCAACCACTGCCAAGCGTCGGCCATCGCGCGCGTCGCGCGCTCTCCCCGCGCTTGCCCTCGCCGCCGCCGCGCTGGCGATCTGGACGGGGACTCAAGAATCAAACTGGAGCAGGGCCTTGATTGGGGGACGCCCCCCCCCGTCGCCGCGCCCGACCGCGGCCGAGCACGCGGCCGCCGCGGCCGACCTGGCGCGCGAGGCGGCGCCCGCGGTCGACCGGGGGGCGAGCGGGTACGTGTCGGAGGATGCATTGAACCGGCACGGTGCGGACGAGGACACGCTGCGCGCGCGCGCGGCGTCGGCCGTCGCGGGCGCCTTCCTCGCCGACGCGGCGGCGTCCGCCGTGGACGATGTCCCGGAAGCCGAGTTGACATCGCTGCTGGCGGTCGCGGGGCTGGAAGGCAGGCCCGAGTTTTTTCGGCCGCCGACGGAGGCCGCCACAGACGCGACGTCCGGCGACTTCTCTCCGTCGGCGTACGAGGTCCTGCCCCTGCTGCAATCCCTGCTGGGCGCCAACGGGTTTCAGGCGGGCCACTACGGCGCGGCGGCGGCGCAATACCTGCGCGACACGCCTAGACCTGTTGCCGGCCTGCCAGCCGCCTGGGCGGCCGCCCTGGCCGCCTCCGGCGACTTTGAAGGGTCAGGACTGGATTCACCGGCGGCGACCGCGGTCGTCAAGGTGAGTTTGGGAGGAGGAAGGGTGGAGGCCGGCCCTTTCTTGCCGTTTCTCGACCCGCCCCCAACCCCTCCCCTCCCTCCCTTTCAGGTCCCGGTCGTTGTCGCCCGCTTCGCCGGCACCCCCACCCTGCGCCGCGCGCTGGCCGGCGCGGTGCGCGTGCATCAGGCGCACGCCGGCGCGCGCGCGGCGGCCGGCGCGGCGGCGGCGGTTCTTGAGCGGGTGCTCGTCCTGGGAGAGGCGCTACCTGCCGCCGTCGCCGCGGCATCCACGTGCGACGCGCTGTCGGCGGCGGGGCGGGCGATGCTGGCGGCCGCGCTCGACCGCTCCGCGTCCGGCACGCGCGCGAACCCAGACCCGCCACACCCGCACGGCGCCACCGCGGCCGACACGCTCTCGTCAGCCCTTGACGCCGCCCTGGCCCACCCCGGCGACTACTCGGCCGCCGTGCGCGCCGCCGTCGCCGCCGGCGGCCCCGGCGCCGCGCCGCGCGCGCAGCTCGCCGGCGCCTGGCTCGCCGCCGCCGCCGCGGCCGGCCACGCGCAACAACCACCCGCCGACTGGGTCGCCCGCGCGCCCAAGCTGAGGCGGGTGGAAGCGATGGCACGGCTGCTGCTGCACCA
>Ga0315284_10008575_pt1 | contig 14597 bp, 28 predicted proteins | sample YL17G09_16_MG_FD_203696 | JGI IMG/M metagenome (GOLD analysis project Ga0315284, IMG submission 203696) | Sediment microbial communities from Yellowstone Lake, YNP, Wyoming, USA - YL17G09_16 | ecosystem: Environmental > Aquatic > Freshwater > Lake > Sediment | place: USA: Wyoming | collected... | reverse complement strand
ACTCGGTAAGCTACAAGAAAGACACAGATTGGTAATAGGTTAAACATTGAATACCTTTGTAAACAAAAAGCCTGCCTTAATGAGGTCTGCGTTAAAAGACTTGGCTACAGTAGTCTGTTTACATAAAGATGTCTACAGAGATGTAGAATGTGTTGTTCCCTTTGGAAAGGAATACTAGGTGAGAAAGTGTGTCAATATTGATGTTCACAACAACACAAATGAGTTCCAAGCAAGTAAGTTATTTGGGTTCATCCAGTAACTACGTGACCCTAAGTTTATATAGAGACCCTAATAAGGCATGGTGCTTGAGAGATTCAAGCTATATAAACTGGGTGCTAAAAAAATCGTTCGTATAAAAAAAAGTGTGATCAACTTCGTAGGTTAAGCGATATCCTACAAATTGGGGGCGACTGGAATTGACTGGTTATTATAGATTATACAATTCAGCCAGAGAGATAACTGTAAACTAAGGTGAATCATTTTAAATGGAAACACAAACGAGAATGCCCAAGTACGAGCTAATATGACTGTTGTTCACAACATCCTTAATGGAGAAGTTTCTGCTTCAAGAGAAGTAGAATTAGCTGTGGCTGCCTAACCAAAGACTAGGTGATTGAGTCAAACACTGGCTGACTATAAAAATTGCCATATAGATTTCTCAATTAGATTAAATTGAGTGGTGGTTAGTTTACTTTTCACAGTAGACCCTAGAGTTAGCTTGTAGACTCTTTAAATAAGTATGGGAACAAAAGCTGTATAAAATTGTATTTTTGAAGTAAGCAACACGAGAGTTCGAATCTCTCCGCCTCCACTTATTTAACTGATTATCAGTTAGTTAAAACATCTGTTGTTTGATCTTAGCACTAGGAAAACAACAAGCGATTGGACAAAGCTAAGTGTCATGAATTGCCCTGTAACAACTCAGTGTTACCAGATAGAATAGGTCTAAGACCAAGTATGTGAAGTTCTATCAAATTGACATCTCCCAAGGGAGAAAGTCCTATTAAAGCCTCTGTAACAAGAGGCTTTTTTAATTTGTATTAATCCTTAATAACAATAGAAATGAAGACAATTAGATTACAGCCAACAGAGTTTTGGCAATTCAGACAATTAGCGTTTGCTATGTGTATAGCATTCTCATGTACAATAACACAGGGTGTGTATATTGTAGAAGCCAACATAGACCAACTGCATAAGTTGGGTTATTAGGGAGGAGAATTCAAGGGCTCTGTAATAGGAGCCCTTATTCTTTATAAATCAAATATATTATGAAAGAGAAAATATTAGAGAAGGTGAATGAAGGACAAGAAGAAGATGTTCGTCCATACACATGGGAAACTATTCCAGATAGTCTTAAAGAATTTTGGTATAACAAATTAAAAGAAGAATCATGAAACAAAAAACCACTCTTGAAGAAGCTGCTGAAAGATTGGCAATACACTTTAATATAGATTTTATTAATGGTGCTAAATGGCAACAAGAAAGAATGTATAGTAAGGAAGAAGTTTATAGTCTTTTAGAACAATCAATGAAAGATTGTCATTTATGGGAATTAGAAGAACATTATTCAGGAGATTATAAAAATTTAAAAGAATGGTTTGAACAATTTAAAAAGAAATAAGATGAAAAAAATAGAAATAGGTGTTACAATAGACGATGTATATTTAGATGTACATGGATATTATTCTCCTGAAGAACCAATGGTTATGTATTATCCAGATGGATCTGGACATCCAGGATGTTCTGCTGAGTTTGAAATAATATCTGTGTCACTTAATGGAACAAGAATCACTGATTTACTTAGTGATGATGTATACAATGAAATAATAGAGAAAGCAATAGATAACCAATTAAATCAAGAACAATGAAAATAATTAACGGAAGATGGCAGGATGATAATGAACAACCTATAGATCATTTTAACATAACAGACTTCTTAGAAATAGGAGAGAATTTAAAGAAGATGTATGGAGAAGATATAACATATAGTAGAATCAATCTTGTTTCTGCTATTAAATCTCTTACACCACAACAAGAAGACTCTCTTGCTTATATATTAAGTCAAGATGGATTAATGGCAAAACTAGCAGGATATTAACTTAAAACCCCCTAATAACATGGAAGAGATTTACATAGATGGTATACATGAGTATGACTATCTGAAAACAAACACAGAAGGTTCAATGATTCACACATTGTATTACAGTGAGCATCTTGAATGGAGTAGTAGTATTGTAGGAACAAAAGCTATTGAACTAATTGATAATGGTAATGGTGTACAGATAAAAGGACTAGCATTAGATGAAGAAGAAAACTATTTAAGAATAGAACAGCTTCATATAATACTAAGACTATATAGTCAAACATGTACATATGAAATATCACCACAACCAATTAAAACAGATTTCTAATGTGGTATACAGGAGAAATAGTATTAAAGAGTTACCTTCCTTTTACATTAGAGGAGGGTATGCTCTTTGTCAACAGAATATCTGTTGGTATAATGGAGCCATATGTAGAACTATGGGCACTAGAAGAAGTTCCTGAAGATGTTGATGCATTTATGGCTGCTAATGGTGCGCCTGTTGAACTATTCATCATAGATGATGATGAAGAACTATTAGCAACTGAAGAAGAGCTCGGTTGGTGGGATGAAGGACAACATACAGATGAACTTAGAGAAATATCATTAGATGACATCAATTACTTATTAAGAGAGTGTGATGGATATATAGATATAGAACTAAGTGAGAATGATGAAGAACCAGGGCCTATATTATTTGAAGATAGAGTGATATTAAGAGTTCCTGAATCAGATGATGATTGGGATGAAACATTAAACGATGGATTAGAAGAAGAATAACATGGCTGAAAGAAAGAAAACTTATATAACCTCTAGCAACAAACATGCTGTTAGAGAGTTTTTAATCCAAAGGTTCCAATTTGAATCAATAGTTGGGTTAGCTGGTCCAGACATCAATGAATATCTAACTTATTTAGAGAGTAAAGGATGTAAAGAGTTTGAAATATATGAGAACAACTCATCAGTAGCATTAGCACAACTATCTAGAATCAAATCAAAATCAAAGATAGCACTGATATGTGGTGATATTCTTAAAGCAAACCCTGATAAACAAAATGTATTGTTTGATCTTGATTTTTGTGCTTCTGTTAGATTCTTAACAGAGCATATAGCTAAGTTCAAAAACAATTTCATTATGACATTCAGTTATAGAATTGGCTTACAAGAGACAATTGATACATTTTTTAAAGCTAGGAAAGAGAAAGTGATAAGCAGTGTTGATGAATTATCACCTATGCCTCACACAATTTACAAAACAAAAAACGGAAACTATTTATTCATTAAGTATTTCGACACATCATCTATGTGTTGCTTTGCTAAAATTTAGAAAACATGAAAAAACAACAAAAAGTAGATTTTTACACAAGAGAACAAATACAAGAGATGGAATCTCTTTTAAAGAATGAAAATGTAAATATAAATAACATAACCATTCAATTAGCTGCCAAATATGGTAGAAGTTTAAATGGTATTAAATATAAATTATATAATTTATATAGAAAGATTAATTCTGATACAGTTAATGAAACAAACATAGTAACCACTAAAATTCAACCTGCAGAGATAGGAATAGAAGTACCACATGGTATGACATTCGAGGGTAAGCCTAAGAAGATTATGTTACACTCTGATCACTTCAGAATATATTTCTAATATGAATCTATTACCATCAGATAAGCATACAAAAGAAAGAAAGATAGCTGAATCAATAGCTAACAAGCTAAAGAATACAGCTGCTACATTAGAATCAAATGATCCAGCTCACAAGAATGGTGTTAAATACATAATATCAAGAAAAGTGTATGAGAACATCATACAAGTTGAGTTTGAGACTAGAGAGTTACCACATAAAAATAGAATGATTGTAAGAGAATTTATAAACCGTAAACTAAAACCAGTATGAGAAGAGAGTACACACCAAAAGAGATTAATTGTATTAAAGAAGAAATTAGAACAGGTAAACCCATTTCCATTATTGCAGATAAACTATGTAAAGAATGGCATAGACCAATTGGAGGAGTTTATGCAAAAGTTTGGAAACTTGCTAAATCTACAAAGAAGATTAAAAAGAATTATGATGGACCAGCTAGAAGACCACATGTAAGAAAGATTAGGCCAGCTATTGTACAACAATCAATAGACTTTGATCTTATGCCAGGTTCTCTATTAGATGTAACTGATAATAAATCAGAAGTTATATTAAAAGAGATATGTGAAGAGATTGTAGAGAAGTCTGAGATTAAACAACAGCCTGCAGAAATAGGTATTGAAGTTCCTCCAACTAATATATCATTCAATGGTGTACCAAGTAGAGTGGTAATATATTCTGATCACGTAAGATATTATTATAATAACTAATATTTTTTGTTATCTTTGTAACCCTTTAATTTAAATGAATATGAAAAATGTAGTGATATTTGACATAGAAACTATGCAAGAACTGTTTTGTGTTGTTTGTATGGTGCCTGGTAAAGCTGGTAAAAGCTTTCAAGTGTCTAAATGGAAGAATCAACTAGATGCTTTTGTTAGATACACAGAAGCTAATAGCAGTGCATATTGGGTAGGATATAATAATCTACGCTTTGATAGTCAGGTGGTTGAATGGATACTTAGAAACTATGAGAATTGGCATGAGTTAACAAACTTAGATATATGTGCTAGAATAGCACAGAAAGCTGCTGATGTTATACATGATGCTAATTATGATGTGTTCCCTGAATACAGAGAGCATGAACTATCATTAAAACAATTAGACTTATTCAAGATACACCATTACGATAATAAAAATCGGATGGTGAGTCTTAAAAGACTTGAGTTTGAAATGGATCTTGAGAATATAGAAGAGATGCCTATACATCACACCAAGACAGATATGACAAAGCAAGAGATAGAATTAACTATTGAGTATTGTCACAATGATGTTGATGCAACGTATGAATTCTACAAGATAACACTTGGTGATACAGATCATCCATTATACAAAGGAGATAACAGAATAGAGCTAAGAATGGATATTGAAGAAGAGTTTGGTATTCCTTGTATGAACTATTCTGATAGTAAGATAGGTGATGAGATGATTAAGAAGTATTATTGTCAAGAGAAAGGAATAAAATATACAGAGCTCCCTAAGAAGGGATATTTCAGAAAGAGTATTGATGTTAAGAATTGTATTGCTAGGTATGTTGAGTTTCAAACACCACAGCTTAAGACATTCTTAACTAAGATAAAGAAATTGCAGCTTGGTCTGCAAGATGATTTCAAAGAGCATATAGATTTCTATGGAAATGTATATTCTTTTATGAAAGGTGGTCTTCACACAGAGAATAGTCCTAAGATATTTGAAGCTGATGAAGACTATGAGATAATCGATTGGGATGTTAGTTCTTATTACCCAGCAATCATTATCAACAACGGTAAGTTTCCTGCTCATTTAGGAAAAGAATTCCTTAGGGGATACAAACAGATGTTTGATAAAAGATTAGAGCTTAAACCTCTTGCTAAGAAGGATAAGAAGATTAAAGGAATTGTTGGAGCACTTAAACTTGCTGTTAACTCTGTATATGGTAAATCATCAGATATGCAAAACTGGATATATGATAGGCAACTCACAATGTTCACCACAATAACTGGTGAATTATCATTGATGATGCTTATTGAACAATACGAGTTAAATGATATACATGTGATTTCTGCCAACACAGATGGTGTAACTATCAAGATTAAGAAAGATTTGATTCCTTTAATGTACAAGATCAACAAAACCTGGATGGACCTAACACAATATGAATTAGAGAGGACTGACTATTCCAAGATTATTTTTAGTACAGTGAATGATTACTTAGCAATTATGACTAATGGAGAGATTAAGAAAAAAGGTGATTTCCTTACTGATTTTGAATTGCACAAGAACAAGTCAGCTAGAATTGTTCCCATTGCTCTTGAGCGTTATTTTGTTTATGGCACTCCTGTGGATGTTACAATTCGTTCTCATACTAATCTGTATGATTTTTGTTTAAGACAGAAAGCAACTAGAAGCTTTCATTATGAAGGAACAAATAGAACAACAGGAGAAACTACTGTGTACAACAAGTTGATACGTTACTATGTATCAAACGATGGTGATAAGATATTCAAGATAAAGAATCCTGAATGTCAAACTAGAGCTTCTGCAATCAGTCAGATAGAAGCAGGCGAATGGGTATGTAAAGTTTGTAATTACCTACCAAAACGCAGTAAAACTGATAATGTAAACTATGATTATTACATAGAGAAAGCAAATAGACTAGTCACCAAGATTAACAATGAAGGCAGAAGAATCAAAACAGTGTATATACCTAACCAATTAAATTTATTTGAATGAAAGAAAAAGTAAACAGAACAAACATTACGGATCATCTAATTGAATATCAATTACAAATGATTGGTAAAACAGTAGAAGATGTAAAAGATGATGAAGAGTGGTATTTCAATAATACATTCACACAAGAACAACATGAGGAATTCAAGCGTTATGCTATTCCATTACTAAAGAAAATATTTAAGTTTAACAAAGGAAAAGCTGAATCAACCTTCGGATGGTTCGATTTACAGTATGGGCTGAAAATTATTAACAATTAAAGAAAAAAAACATGGAAACAAATTCAATTATTATTATTACAGGAGTAGTTGCTGTTGCTACAGCAGTGATATTAGGTTTATTTAGATCATCTAGAGACTTAACAGTTACAATTAAAGTGGAGAATGATGAGAATTATCCAATCAAAAGTGATGATGTAGTAGAGCTAGAAGTTAAGCCAAAGAGAAAATATAAAAAGAGAACCCCTAAGATTAACATCATTAAAACTACACCAGTTGCTAAGAAGCAAGCTGGAAGACCTAAGAAAACTAATTAATTATGGACTGGCTGTTACAAGATTGGGAATACACCAATGATGAAATCTATGCTGTTGAAAGACAAAAAGAGATTGAGGCAGCATGGCATAAATGGGAAGATGAACAGGATAATAAGAAAAGAAAACCTGCAATAATTAAAATAGTAAAACATGAAATTAACAATAAGCCCTCAACAATACGAGGAGCTCATCAAAAGAGGTCACAACCTTGATGTTATATTTCTACTGAAGCTGATAGACGAACAGTATGATGTCTCTCCTCTATGTAAGGGGAGTATGAAAATTGCTTCTGTCTATCAGTCTTTGATAAGAAAAGCATTAATAACAAAAGATGATGAGAAACTCACAGTGCTAGGTAGAGATTTGTTGGTGTTTATGGACACTAAGATGAACACTAAGATTGTAAGAAGAAGACCTGCCACAACAGATTTTGAAGAGTGGTGGAAGACTTATCCAGGTACAGATGCATTTGAACACAAGGGTAAGACATTCAAGGGCACTAGAGCACTTAGATTACATAAAGATGATTGTAGATTGAAATTTGATAAAATACTCTTAGAAGGAGAATATACAGCTGAACAACTTATAGCTGCTCTCAACTTCGAGGTGAATCAAAAGAAAGAAACATCCATTACAGAGAATGCTAATAGACTTAAGTTTATGCAAGGTTCTTCTGTATATCTGAATCAAAGAAGTTATGAACCTTTTATTGAATTAATTAACGATGGAGCAACCATCACTGAAGCTAAACTAAAACCAACAGGAGGTACTGATATTTAGATTATGAAAACAAAAATGACAATAGCGCAACGTATAATAAATAGAATAAAACTTACTGGAGTTATACTTGAAGAAGTTATAAGAATATATGAAGAAGAAGAATGTCATAAAGATGCAAAACAAATAATAATTGCCTACTATGAAGGTTTAGGTTATTCAGATTATTTTGAAGATGGTTGTAGAAATGAAGAAAGACTTCAATTAGCCATTGAGTATTATATACATAATTATGATAGAGATTATTTGTATAAAACATTTGTAAATGTAGAAAGATTTTTAAAAAATTAATAGTATTTATATGACACCATTAGTATGGAAGAAAGATTAAAAGCAAAAGAATTAATACATGAATTTTATCCTAATGTTCAATGGAAGTTAGGACAAGAAGATTGTCTTGATAGAGCTAAGCGATGTGCTTTAATAACAGTTAATGAGATAATAATAGCAATGAAAAAAGTAGAAGTAAGGAATCCATTCAATGTATATTGGGAAGAAGTTAAAAAAGAAATAGAACTATTATGAGTTTTGAACTATTAAATGCAGAAGTTGAGAAAGGTATGAATGATCTCAACAAAGGAATCCCTATGGGATTTGATCGCTTGACTAGATATGTAGGTATTCGTAAGAGTATGTATTATTTAGTAGGTGGTCTAACTGGTAGTGGTAAAACATCTTTCATTGATGATGCTTTTGTTCTTAATCCTGTTGATTGGGCTCTTTCTAAAGAAGGACTAGCTTCAGGTATTAAGGTGAAGGTATGGTATAGATCTATGGAAAGAAGTAGAACTTACAAGATGGCCAAGTGGGTATCTCGTAAGATATTTCTAGACCAGGGAATCATCATTCCTGTAGGTAAACTATTAGGTTGGACTGAGAAGATGACTAAGGATGAACATGATCTGTTCTTACATTACAGAGATTATGTAGATAAGCTAAGTGAAATTGTTACTATCATTGATGGACCAGAAAATCCTGTAGGTATAGCAAAAGAACTAAAGACTTATGCTGAAGAGAATGGTGAGATACAACAGTTGGACAAATGGAATAAAATATATGTTCCTAATGACCCAAGTCAAATTACTATAGTGGTGATAGATCACATTGGTTTGCTTAAGCTAACTAAAGATCAACCTACAAAAAAAGCAGCTATTGATAAGATGTCTGATGAACTCAGATATGCTAGAGACTTCTATGGATATTCACCAGTAGTGGTTAGTCAGTTCAATCGTGACATTTCTAATCCTTCTAGGATAAAGAATGGTGACGTAGAACCTCAACTAGAGGATTTTGCAGACAGCTCAGCAACACAGAATGATGCTGATGTTGTTATGGCATTATTTGATCCTATGAGATACAAGGTTGCAGACCCTAGTGGTTATGACTTAGATAAACTAAAAGATCAATACGGAGCTAAGTATTTCAGAAGTGTCAGACTAATTAAAAATAGTTATGGTGCAGACGATTTAAGAATAGGACTTGCATTCTTGGGTGAAATCGGTTTATTTAAGGAGTTGCCTAGAAAGAAAGACATTACAGATAGTGATTACCAGAGTATAACAAATAAATCATATTTTTTAAGAGAATGATAGAAGGAATAAAAACAAAACTGAAAATTGAAGCATCATTACATGCTTTAGCAGGACTATTATCTAATCCAAATATAGTTAAATCTATAGGCAATGAGGATAGTCAAGAGTTTATGGATGAATTAGCTATAGAAGCTACATCTTATGCAGACACTTTGATTGCACAATTAGAAGAAGAAGGGCTATGACTATTAGAGATAAACGCCAAGCTGAATTTGCAAAGATATGGTTAGATAGCAATAGAAGATCAATACTTTTGCTCTGTCCCAGGTTTGGGAAAATCCGCACTAGTATACTAATTATAGAGAAGCTTAAACCTAAGACTATATTAATAGCTTATCCAGATAACAAGATTAAAGAGTCTTGGCAAGCTGATTTTGCTGATAGAGGTTATCTCGATACTAATGTAACATATACAACTCACCTATCACTAAAGAAATATAGTGATAAGAAGTTTGATCTTGTTATTATAGATGAGATACATCTGCTGAGTGAAGCTCAAATAGAAGTGTGTAAGGATTTGTTTGATATTAACAAAAAGATCCTTGGTCTAACAGGTACATTATCTAGTTGGACAGAAAGAACATTAGAAGAAGAACTTGATTTACATGTAATAGCTACATATCCAATTGAAAAAGCAATTGAAGAGGGAGTGATAGTAGATTATGAAATACATGTAATAAGAGTTCCTTTAGATAACACTGTGTACAATGATTACAAGGGTAAGCTCAAAACTGAGAAGAAACATTATGATGGCATATCCTGGGTGATTAACAAACTACAGAATAGTGGTACAGATACAATGTTTTTACGTCTAGCAAGAATGCGTTTGATTCAATCATCCCTAGCCAAATCTATAGCTACAAAGGCACTTTTGGCTGAGTATAAAAATGAGAGAGTCTTAGTATTCTGCGGTACCACTGCTGTTGCAGATAATCTAGGTATTCCTTCCTATCATAATAAGTCTAAAGAAAAAGAAATCTTTGAAGACTTTGCTGAGGGTAAAGGGAATCATTTAGCTGTAGTTAAAATTGGTAACACAGGTGTTACATATAAACCTCTTGACAAGGTGATAATAAACTATTTTGATAGTAATGCAGAAAATCTTGCGCAAAAGGTGAATCGATGCATGGCTATGGAATATAACACACCAGATAAGAAAGCTCACATATATATTGTCAGTACTAATGAACTTGTAGAGCTAAAATGGTTAAGCAAAGCATTAGAATTCTTTGACGAAAATAAGATAAAATACTTGTAATTGAAATAATTATTTCGTACCTTTATAGAATTAAAATAAATAACTAAATAAATTAAAAACACATGAGTTCAAAGCTAGTAGGGATTGTGGGAAGCACAGGAACTGGGAAGTCAACCAGTATCAAACACCTAAATCCAGAGGAAACGTACATTATTAATGTTGCAAAGAAAGAGCTTCCATTCAAAGGGAGTGAGAAACTTTACAATGTAGAAAAGAAGAATTACAAAGAAGTAGATGATGCTAACGAGATATCTCGATTGCTAAAAACTATTTCAGAGAAAGCTCCACATGTTAAGAACATCATCATTGAAGACTCTAATTACATTATGGGATTCAATATGGTGAGTAAAGCTACAGAGACAGGATTTACAAAATTTAGTGTTATGGCTAAAGACATGGTAGATCTATTTAGAACTGCTAGACAGTTAAGAGATGATATCACTGTATTCTATCTAACACATCCAGAAGAAGTGATGGATGGACAAGACATCATAGGATATAAAATCAAGACAGCAGGTAAGTTGATTGATAATCAAGTGTTACTTGAGGGATTGTTGACAGTTTGTCTATACACTAATGTAGAAGAGAACAAAGATGGTACAGTTAATTATCAGTTACTAACTAATCGTCATAGAAAGATACCAGCTAAAAGTCCTGATGGAATGTTCCCAGAACTTAAAATACCAAATAACCTGCAATTAGTAGCAGACAGTTTAAAAAATTATTATAACGCTTAAATAAATAAATAGAAATTATGAGTAGTATCGGAGGAAAGAAAAGAGAGAACACAGGAAGTGGTGATTCAGTAAAGAAAGTAGGATTATTTGAGGCTACCGTTGTAGCAATTAATCCAACAATAGAAGAGTATAAAGACAAGCTTGGTATAGAGCTTAAAGAAGATAGTAAAGCTGCTGAGTATTTAGGAGAAACTAAAGATGGTAATACCTATCTTAGAATCGATGTATGGTTGAAAGATGTTAAAGATGCAACATTACAACCAATGAAAGTGAGCTTCTTCTTAGAAGATAAGGAGAGAGAGAATAAAGATGGTACTAAAAATCAATATATTAATTCTATTGGTATGTGTTCTTGGGCAGGTGATGAGAATGATCTAGCTGAATGGTTTACCAAAGGAAGAGATTATAGAATTGCATATACAGGAGAAGAAGATCTTTATAACTTCATGCGTACATGGTTAGCTGATCTTGATTATCGTGATGCAGACACTGTTCTACAATTAGAATGGAAGAAGTTGATGAGAGGTAATGTGAAAGATTTGAAGGACCAAATTGATGGTGAGTGGGCTAAATCTGTTGCAGCTCTTGCCACAGTTATTGTTAAAGAACGTGATGGAGAGTCCAAAGAGTATCAAGGAATCTATAACAAAGCTTTTTTAGGAGGTTATGCTCTTAAACAATTCAGACTTGTTGATTATGGAAGCAAGAGAGTACAGAGTGACCTTAAGAATAAAAAACCTCGTGACTTAAAAGCACATGAGAAATTTGTAATGAATGTTATTGGAGAATATGGTTGTAAAGACTATTACATTCTTAAAGACTTACAAGATTATAATGCAGATGATAACTTAGTTGCTTCTGATGCATATATCAGTGAAGATGGTGATGATTATTAATTCGTTTGTTGTTAATAAAAGCCCTCTTCATTAATTTGGAGAGGGTTTTTTATTAGTAATAGTTTGAGAAAATTACCAATTATTGGTACTAATGGCAATAATTTACATTTAGAGCTATGATAAAAGGAACAAAGAGAATAGATTTAACATTTGAAAATGTATTGAACAAAATATCAGAGTATGATATATATCGAATGTACATGCCTCATCAAAACTGGAAGATAAACCAAGTTACTTATTCACCATTTAGAAATGAGAAGAGCCCTTCTTTCCTTATAGGATATCCAGGTAAAGCATTAACATATATTGATTTTGGTGATACAAGCATTAAAGGTAATTGCTTCAAGTTTGTAATGACATTATTCAATCTTGCTAACATGAATGATGTTCTTATGATGATTGATAGAGATTTTGATCTTGGCATTATTAATTCTTCTTCTACAAAAGAATATGAGAGAATTGTTTCTGAATATAAGCAACCACCACCAGTGAGTAAACGTGAATTCTTTATTCAAGTGAAGACAAGAAACTTCACACACGAAGAACTAGCATACTGGAATGAATACTATCAGGACATAGATGATCTTAGAGCTAACAATGTGTACTCAATAGACACTGTATATCTAAACAAGAAAAAGTTTCCATTAATGGATAATGAACTTAGATTTGGGTATCTATATGAAAGCTATTGGAAGATATATAGACCATTTGCAGACAAGAAGAATAAATGGATGCCTAACAATGTCCCTATTACAATGATGGATGGATTGAAAGACATCAAAGATTGTGATGTAGCATTCATCAATAAGAGTAAGAAGGATTATATGGTGATGAAGAAGGTTGTACCATGTTGTTGTGCTGTACAGAATGAAGGCTTAGGATGTTTCTCTGAAGAGAATGTAGAATACATCAAAGAAAACTCTGACACACAAATCTTATCCTTTGACAGTGATGAAACTGGTGTAAAGAATTCTCAACTCATAACAGAAAAGTTTGGGTTTGAGTATTGTAATGTACCAAGAATCTATTTAGAAGAAGGAATAAAAGATTGGGCAGACCTTGCTAGAACACATGGATTAAAGACAATTGAGAGATATTTAACACAAAGAGAAATTATATGAGTAAATTAACATCAGATGAACTAAATGATATAGTGATAGAGAGCTTATCCCTCTCTGTTGCATTATTGGAGAGATTTGAAACAATGAATGAGAATAATTTGTTTACACATAGGGCTAAACAGTCTCTTAAACAAACTATTCCACACATTGAAGGCTATGTAGGTAAACTTATTGAAGTGAGAGATGAGGAAGATGCAGAACATTTCAAAAGAGGAGCTACAGTGATAATGGAACTATCAAATAGAATAGATAGTGCACTTAAGGTGAATAACATATTAGATATATCATCCAGGAAGAGGCATTTAGAAGCTCTAATTGATGCTACAGTGTTATTCCCTCCACAGAAGAAAGAGCTTTATGAAGCAATTAGAGATTCAGGAATTTTAGAATATTAATTATGAGAAAACAAGCAACATTAAAAGAATTATGTTATGAATATTCTGAAGATGATTTAGATTTAGAACAAACAGAATGGCATGCAGCAGATTGTCTAGTTAAGATATTTGATGTATATGCTATTGGGTTTGCAGAGTGGAAAGATACTAACTTTAATAAGTATAAAGATAATACATACTATGCTAATACATCATCAAGGTATTTTGATATAACAAAGTATGTAGGTAAGGAAAAGCCTACGGTGTATTGTACAATTCAATCATTAATGGAAATCTATAAAAAAGAAAAAGGTTTATGACATTAGAAGATAAAATTTACCAAACATTAGTAAACAATCCAGATACATATCCTGTGCAGCAATGTGAACAAGTAGCAGACGAATTTGCTATTGAATTTGGTCAGTGGTTATTAAATCAACCATATAGAGTAAAGTATAATGATAAAAAAGAATTATTAGAAATTTATAAAAAAGAAAAAGAATTATGAGATTTTCAGTAAATGAGTTAGAAATACTCGAAGAAGAGATTAGAGAGAATATAGAATGGTTATCCACTACAGAAGATGATGAAGTGGAATGTATAGGAATAGAGAATTTAGAGGGAATATTAACAAGATTTTTTAACAGAACAATAACTTTAAGACACAGTAAATAACATGGAAAATTACAACACAGCAAGAGGAATGTTGCTAGCAGCAACAATCCCTCAAGAAACAAAGAGCTATAAACCAGTTTCACATGAACAACTGATGGACCTCACACTTGAGAGTATACATCAATCAGGATTTGTTCTAGACCAAGAACTATACACCTCTGCAAGAGAAGGTAAGGTAGCTAATGGTAAGTT
>Ga0315284_10008574_pt1 | contig 14598 bp, 14 predicted proteins | sample YL17G09_16_MG_FD_203696 | JGI IMG/M metagenome (GOLD analysis project Ga0315284, IMG submission 203696) | Sediment microbial communities from Yellowstone Lake, YNP, Wyoming, USA - YL17G09_16 | ecosystem: Environmental > Aquatic > Freshwater > Lake > Sediment | place: USA: Wyoming | collected... | reverse complement strand
TGGTAATAGTAAACCGCTGCGATGGGTGCTGTCTCATCAGTAAACTTTGTCGAGCTTGCCTCGACGCTTTCCGGATGGCCCAAATCCAGCGCCCAGAAAGCCGGGTCCATATTGTGACAGGCCATATCGCCGATGGTGCTGTTGCCGAAATCCCACCACGCCCGCCAGTAAGCCGGGTGATATACGGAATGATAAGGTCTTTTTGGTCTTGGCCCTAACCATAAATCCCAGTCAAGTCCCTTCGGAACCGGGGGCGTATCAGTCGGCCTTGTCGCGGGTGTGTTTGGCCACCTGCCTTGGTGATTGCTCCAGGAATGGACCTCTCTAACATCGCCGATGGCGCCGTCGCGAATCCATTCGACTGTCATACGGATTCCCTCGCCGGAATGGCCCTGGTTACCCATTTGAGTAACAATACCCGCCTCCTTGGCTGCCTGGGCTATTTTCCTTGCCTCGTAGATGTTATGTGTCAGCGGTTTTTCGCAATATACGTGCTTTTTGTTTTTGATGGCCCACATCGTAGAAATGGCGTGGTTGTGGTCGGGTGTTGCAATCATAACCGCGTCGATATTCTTTTCTTTGTCGAACATTTTGCGAAAATCCGCATATCCCGCGCATTTGCCGGCTTCCTTTGTTTGCCCCTGAGCGGCGTTATGCTGATTAACAATTCGCATAGCAGCCAATCGGCCGGTAATTTCATGGTCATGTATGGATTCGGTCTTCTCGGCCACGTCGCAAACAGCAACAACCTGCACATCGGAACAATCAAGAAGCGCCTTCATATCGTTAATGCCCTGTCCGCCGGCGCCGATGAGTGCGACGTTGAGCTTTTCAGATGGGGGCGTAAATCCAGCTCCTCCAAGGACGTATCGGGGTAAAATAGTAAAGCCCAGCGCTGAGCCGGCTGCGCGAGTTAAAAATCCGCGGCGGGAAATTCTGTTTGCTCCCAATGAGCAGGCCTTTTTAAAGTTTCGCATAAGTCTGTTGCTCCTTTGGCCAACCGGGTGTGGACTAATCTTGCGGGTTTTTGGCCCTTGCGTCAATGTTTTTGATTGCTTATTATATCCGCTCAAGTCAGGGCAGATAGCTTACAAAAGGTGATTTGAGGTGAGCTTATGACCGTTGTTGAAGCGATTTGTAAGAGGTATTCGTGCAGGGCCTATCAGGATAAGCCCATTGAGCAGGACAAGCTCGACAAGATTTTCGAGGCGGCCAGGCAGGCGCCTTCGGCGAAGAACCTGCAGGACTGGCGATTCGTTGTTGTAACCGACAAGAAACGCAAACAGCAGGTGGCCGACTGCACGAACCAGGCGCAGGCGTTTGGGCAGGCGGGGGCAATTATAGCGGCTTGCAGCGTTTGTAGCGATACAATGCGATGCGGCCAGCAGATTGCCCCGATTGACGTCTCAATTGCGCTGGAGCATATCGCACTTGCCGCGACGGAGCTTGGGCTGGCGACCTGCTGGATTGGCTCGTTTGACGCCGAAAAGGTCAGACAAATTCTGGAGATACCCAAGGATATTGCTATAATTGAGTTGATGGCCCTCGGCTATCCCGCGGATGGCAAAAGGCAAACGACGCGGGAGCCGATGGAGAATATCGTCTGCTACAACAAGTGGCAGTTTTGATTTTGGGGACGTGGTGTAACGGGAGCACACCGCGGTCGCATCGCGGAAATGAGGGTTCGATTCCCTTCGTCTCCAGTCTTCGTTCGCCGCTTGTTGGAGAACGAAGACTGTCGCGGCGAAGCAGCAGTTGCTGCGTAGCCGGACTTCTCAATAATATATAATCACGGCGAACTACGCCTTGGCAAGCCATCAATATGAGATTTCATTATGTTTATATACTCCGCAGTCTTACAGACCGTGACCGCCATTACGTAGGAATGGCCGAAGACCTTGAGGAACGTTTAAAGACACATAATACCGGAAGGTGTCGGCACACATCAAAATTTAGACCGTGGCAGATCGAAATATCCATAGCGTTTCGGTCAAAAGAGAAAGCCGTTGCCTTCGAGAAGTACCTAAAGAGTCATTCCGGCCGTGCTTTTGCCAAGAAACGTTTCTGAGAGGTTCGCCTCCCAAGAAAACTTAACGTGCTCCGGCCACACCTTCTCCAACCGAAATTTCTGGTAAGTGAGTTATCGATATAGGTGTTTTTTATATTGACCTGTCGCTGGACTACTGATAAACGTTACAATTAAATTTGTGAAATGAAAAAATCCACTACGAAATCATTGGAAGAATTAATCGCTTCGGCAGAAGGTGGAGATATTTCTGCACAATGCGGTCTCGCGGATTTATATTTGAGACGCGAAACCAAAGAAGATAATAAGGCAGCGATTCTCTGGTTAATGAAAGCAGCAAAGCAGGGTGAACGTTGGGCGCAATATCAGCTTGGTCTTGCCTACCAGGAAGGTCTCGGAGTTCCAAAAAATAAGAAACGTGCAATGTATTATTATAAACTCTCAGCGTCTCAAGGATACGATAGCGCTCAGTTAAACCTCGGTATTATTCTGGCCAACTTGAGAGGGAATAAAAGGAATTTGTCGGAGGCCATTCGTCTTTATCGCCTGGCTGCTAAGCAAGGAAACAGGAATGCAAGTTGCAACTTGGGCTTATATTATGAAATTGGTCGCGGTGTTAATCGGAGCAATCGACAAAGCTTTAGGTGGTATCTTAAGGCCGCACAATTGGGCGACACGGAAGCTCAGCGAATCGTTGGCTACTGTTATCATGAAGGCCATGGTGTTTGTAGAAATTATAAGAAAAGCGTGAATTGGTACAAAAAAGGGGCTAAACATTGCGACGTTTATGCTCAGTATAATCTTGGTCTGTGTTACTTGAGCGGTGACGGTGTAAGGCCCAATGAGAGGATCGCGATTAATTGGTTTAAAAAAGCAGCATCTCAAGGTTATACCAAAGCAACACAGAGGCTATCTGATTTAGGTATCTCATCAGATTTGTCATAAGCAATTTTGCTGTGGCAGGCTATTCAGGGTGTTGCTGGTGTGGGGTTGGCGAGCATTGTTTGATTTGGGTCGGCAAATCTGCGTTTTGCGACCTGGCTGTGGGCGGCGAAAACATTGAGGGCGTGCTGCATCTCTAATTGTCTCTCCCGTTGTGAAATATCCCTGTGCCAGTCGGCAAAATCCTGCATCTGGCTGGGAAGCTGATTAGCGTTTAGAAAGGGGCCGTATTCGGCCTTTTGCTGCTCAAAGTCCTCCAGCACATTGACGAATAAGTCCTTTTCTTTCCGCACGGATTCAATCTGTTCCGTGGTAATGCTGAGATTTTCAATGGCCAAATCGAAGCGGGAACCGGACGGGGGAACGGTCGTAGTTTCGGCCGGCCTGTTGCAGCCGACCAGCATTAGCAAGCATAAAGTAATGGCCGTAGTTCTCATCGTTGTGCCTCCTACTAATTATACACTTTCGCAGTCCTTAATCAAGTGAAAATGGCGGCATTTGACGGGGTAGGCCTCGTCGGGTATAATTGCGAAGACGATTGTAATATCGCAGGCGGTTTTCCTTTGAAAGGTTCATTGTATATGGTGGTTAAGAGCACGGTTGCTGACGTTTTTCGACCCAGCGCGGGGGTATCGGCGGTTCTTTATGACGCAATTATCGTCATTTGCGGGTCGCTGGTAGTGGCCTTGAGTGCCCAGATAAGGATATATCCTGGCTTTAGTCCGGTGCCGATTACCGGCCAGACGTTTGCCGTTTTGATGCTGGGTGCGTTGCTCGGTTCCCGGCGTGGCGTTCTGGCGATGCTTGCATATCTTGTCGAGGGGGCTTTGGGGCTACCGGTTTTTGCCGCCGGTATTGGGCTGCCGGTCCTGTTTGGGCCGACGGGCGGTTATCTTGTCGGTTTTGTTGCGGCGGCGTATCTGGTGGGCAAGTTGGCGGAAATGGGCTGGGACAGGCGAATCGCCACGACCATCGCGGCGATGATTGTCGGCAATATCGTGCTATATGCGTTTGGTGTGTGCTGGCTTGCAATTATGACCAATATTGGGACGGCGTTAGCGGTCGGCCTTTATCCTTTTATAGTTGGGGATATTCTTAAGGTGGTTCTTGCAGCGGCGGTTTTGCCGGTAGGCTGGAAACTGCTGGGGCGTCTGAAGTTACCGCGTCCCTGATTCTGTATTTTGCTGGTATAAGCTGTCTAACTCTTTTTTGCTCTCGTTCAGGCCGTTTTGAATACTTTCAATTTCGACTTTGGATAGCGATATCTGTCCCTGAACACCGCTCAGCTCCGACTGGACGGTTTCGAGGTTTCGCCTGGACTTGTTGAGGTCGGCCTGAATTCTTTCCAGTTCTGTCCTGGACAGTGCGATTCGATTCTGGATGCGGGTGAATTCGACTTTCGAGCTGGCCAGTTGGTCCTGCATCGCTTTAACGTTTTGGTTTGAGGCAGTCAGGTCATTGTATTTGTTCTGGAGTATCGTATAGTCGGCATTGAGGTCATCCAGCTTTTGTTTGGCGTCCATATAGAGCCAGAAGACGCTCACTACGATAATGATAACTCCGGCGGTTAGGCCTGCGGTAAACAGTTTGGAGGCAGTCGTCGAACGAGGCCTGACGGATATGGCGGCGTTTTCTGCGACCTGGTCGGTTTCGAATTCGCTCAACTGGTCGGCGGGGACATCAACGACGAATTTTTGTCCTTTGAATTTTCTTATCTGGACGACGCCGAGCTGGCCCTGCTGTTCAACGATGTCGCTGGAGATTCCCTGACGGGCCGCGTATTCATCCAGGGGGACAAGCTCTCTCTTGAAGTGCGAAAGCGGCTCGGTTTTTTGTGCAGCCGTATCACCACCGCCTATTTCTTTGTCGGGCGCCTTATGCGAATTTGACTGGTTGTTATCCATACTTTTTGGCTTACAGGTCTGCTCTGCATTTTAGTCAGCAGGGATAATCTACCAGTGGCGGGTGAATAATGCCAGCAAAAATCGCCCAACCGACAGCCCGATGTGCAGATTGTGTATCTGCCACAGTCCAGCCCCTCGAACAACAAAGGTCTTTTGCTGTTTTCACACCTGAAAGTTTAGCTTTTATCGGAACCTGCATTTTGCAGGTCGTCGAGCGTATCCAGAACCACGGGTATGTGGACATAAGCCGGCCCGCCCGCCATTACCACTGCCACCGAGGCGGCCTCAAGAATCTGTTGTCTGCTGGCCCCCGCTTCCAGGCATTTTTGCGTGTGTGCCCGGATGCACGGCGGACAGTGCATTGCCACGCCTATACCTAAGGCGATAAGCTCCTTTTCCCTGGCGGTCAATGCGCCGTCTTTCATAACTTTGGCGAATAATCCCCCGAAGCCCTGGACAGCGTCTGGAATCTCGGCCTTCATTTTGTCCATGTCTGTTTTGAACTTCGCAAAGTATTCTCTGGTCTTGTCCATACTAAAGCCCCATAGAATTTTTGGGTTAGATTTTCCTGAAGGCCTCTGGAAGCGCCTCAATGATGTCGGTTGCGATTACGCTTATTTGCCCCATCTTTTTCGCCGCGATGTCACCGGCCAGCCCGTGGACGTAAACGCCAAGCACCGCCGCGTCGAAGTTGCTCAGCCCCTGGCCAACCAGCGCGGCTATCACGCCCGTCAGGACGTCGCCTGCGCCGGCGGTGGCCATACCTGGATTTCCTGTATCATTGATATAGACCTTTTCGCCGTCGGTAACGATGGTGCCTGCTCCTTTAAGTACGACAGTCGTTTTTGTTTTGTTTGCCATCTTCACCGCCTGGCTGCGTCTGTCGGCAGGCAGTGGCTCTCTAAAAAGCCCGGCCCAGAGGCGTTTCATTTCGCCGGGATGCGGCGTCAAAATAACGTTAGCTTTCGTGTGGCCCGGCCAGCCGTTTATTTTACTAAGGTTATTCAGTCCGTCGGCATCTATAATCAGCCGAAGTCCTTCTTGTGTCAGCAGCCGCTGAAGCACTGAATGCACATCCTGTGTCACGCCGACACCCGGCCCAAAGGCGATGCATTCGTTGTCGGGTATGAGATTCAGGATAGTGTTGGTTGCATTAGCGGCGATTCGACCTGCACTATCCTCAGGCAGTGGGATGGTTGTGAAAGATGGCTCTAAGGACGCGACGATTGGCAGGACGCTTTTGGGTGTTGCTACTCGCACTAATCCCGCTCCGGCCCGAAGGGCGGCTTTTCCCGCCAGCGCCGCTGCTCCGCTCATACCGACGCTGCCGGCGATAATGCAAACCCTTCCGAAGTCGCCCTTGTGGGCGTCCCGTGCACGCGGTTTTAACTTTGGTATTTTCTTTATTGTCCGCATACTCGTCTCAGTCGGCTTTTGCGTCGATTTTTCTGTTTATTAACGTGGCGGTTACGGCCGCCGAGAAACCGTTGTCGATATTAACCACGGTAACACCCGAGGAGCAACTGTTGAGCATCGTCAGAAGGGCGGAAAGTCCCTCGAAGCTGGCGCCGTAGCCGACGCTGGTGGGCACGGCGATTACAGGGCAGCTTACAAGTCCGCCGACCACGCTGGCAAGCGCCCCTTCCATTCCCGCCACCACGATAACAACATTGGCGTTCTGCAGTTTTGGTATGTGGGCGAGCAGCCGATGCAGACCGGCAACACCGACGTCGCAAATTAGTTCGGTCCGCTGGCCCATAATCTCCGCGGTAACCTTTGCCTCATAAGCAACGGGCAAATCGGCGGTGCCGGCCGTTACGATAGGCAGCGCTGACTTCGACGGGGAAAGTTGCTTTTGTTCGAGCACGATTGCCCTGGCTGCTTTCTCATAGCGGGCGAGGGGGAATTGGCCGGTTTGGGCAATCGCTTCAAAGATGCCCTCTTCGGCCCTTGTGGCCAGAACGTTATTTCCCTTAGCCGCAAGTGCCGAGAAGATTTTGATTATCTGCTCGTTTGTCTTGCCGGGGCAATAAATGACCTCGGGGAAACCCTGGCGAAGCTGGCGATGGTGGTCCACGCGGGCAAAACCGAGGTCTTCGTATGGCAAATGCCTGAGCTTTTCGACAGCCTCGTCGATTCTGACTTTGCCGTCTTTAACCTGCTTTAGCAGTTTTTTAAGCTCGTCAGTGTGAATGGTTTACCTGCCTTAAAAAATCCTCCCGTTGACACAAGTTACTTTCACTTCAGACGCATCAAATGGCTTATCGGATATAATTCTAATCGTTCTGCTCTCATCGGGCAACAAATCAAAATAATCATCTTCAGGCACAGCCCCTGCCGGCAGCTTAAAGTGAACAGCGTGTGCCCAGGCGAGAGCTTTGATTTTCACGAAACAACGGTTTGCTTTGTCGGAAGCGACGGCAAAAGAAAGTTTCGGGTCTTGTGTTTTGAGCTTTCGAAAATCGGCTGCTCGAAATACGGCCGGCTTAACGGAAGAAATATTGGTGCAGCGTGCGACCCACAGACCGGCAAGGGGGTCGTGCCCGCCTTTTGAAAATACGCAGCAGTTTGTGCGCTGAAGGGCGGGGGCTTTGACGACACAGGTTTTGAACTGTGATTTACCTCCCGCCAGCGGGATATAGCCGCATTGGATTTTCAACTTGACGTCAGCGGCTGTGTCGTTTGCGGCTATAATGGTGAGCTTGTCGCCTTTAGCGCGTATGATAAGCCGGATGGGGTCGAAGGCCCTTTTAACGAAATAGAAGGACGGCTTTCTTCGCAAAAAGCAGTCGATAATTGTCCAGCCGACCTCGCCCCAGCAGTCCTCGAACATCCAGAAAAGCGCACCGTGGCAATCGGCCCTTAATCGCATTGATTCAAGTGCATACTGGTACATCAATCCCTGAACAAGGCCGCTGTATAAAAGGTATTCGTCGATAGTCAACTTTTCGGGGTCGGCATAGTGCTTGCGGATACCGGCCGCGACGGTGTCTTTTTCAAAGACGTTTGTATGCTGTCGCCAGACCTCGCTTGCCGGGTCAAGCGGCGAGCCACCGAGATATGCGGCGGTTGTTTCTTTCCCGCAGGCGCCGAGATACCCGAATTCCGAGACGAACAGCGAATTGCACTTGTCATATTCCTCCGGCGTAACACGTTTTTCCATCACCGGGTTCATCATACACTCGAACCAGCGATGGTGGTCGCCGACATTTTCGGCGTTGGGCGATTCGCCGCCGTAGGGCGAGCCGTTCCAGTACGGGATTTGGGGGCAGTTTCGTCTGACGATTGAAGGCAGAAGGTAATTATATAAATACGCGCCCGCCTTTGTTTTTTCGTGCCACCAGTCCCGAAAGCCCCAGTTGTTTTCGTTACAGCCGCTCCACAGCACAACGGATGCGTAACTCGAAAGGCGCCTTGTCTGGAAGTCCCCTTCTTTCTCCACTTCGGCCCTGAAAGTTTCCAAATGATCCGGATAAGGCCCGCAGGCGAACATAAAATCGTGCCACAGCATTATCCCATACTTGTCGCAGGCGCGATAGAAGGCATCGCGTTCATACCAGCCGCCGCCCCAGACACGAAGCATATTGAAGTTGGCGTCAACTGCCTGACGTATGAGTTCTTCATAACGCTGGTCGGTAACGCGGGCATAAATCGCGTCGGCTGGAATCCAGTTGGCGCCTTTGCAAAAGACTTTTCTGCCGTTGATTATCATCGCGAACTTGTCGCGGGTATCAAGCTCGACAAATCTTATGCCGTAATCGAAGGCGGGGAATTCCATCAACTCCTTACCTGTCTGGAGCCGGGTCTGGACTTTATACAAGTGCTGCTCGCCGAGTCCGTTTGGCCACCATAGCTTTGGTTTTTTAATCGAAACCTTCAGCTCAATGAAATTACATCCCGAGCGAAGGAGCGATTCACCTATCGCCTTATATTTACGGTCGTCACTGTCGGTCAAAACGAGTTCGACTTTGCCCTGCCCGCTTTTGTAATAATGCAGCCAGTCAACCACAACGGTAGCGTGGAGAATAACCTCGTTATCACCGTGTCGCAGCGGATGAAGTTGCACTTCGCGTATGCAGGCGGTGTTTATGGCCCTTATTTTCACGTCGCCGGCGATAGCGGTCGTCGCGACTCGCGGACTCCAATCCCATCCGAACGAATATTGCGGTTTTCGCACAAATACGCGCCGTGGTTCGCCCCGTTCCGGATGGCCGTGAGGTGCCTCAGTTGAACCGAGTATGCCGTCGGTTGAATTGATGTCCGTTTCACTGATATTTTCCACGCCCGCGGTCAGCCAGACAAGAAGCTCGTTATTGCCTGGTTTGATGAAACGTTTGACATCTGCGACAAATGGGCGAAAGGTATTTCTGTGTGAGCCGACGTGGATGCCGTTTAGAAACAGTTCCGCATTGGAATCAAGCCCGTTTAGCTCAAGCTCTATAAGGTCGGCTTTTAACCATCTCGCCGGAACGGTGAAAGTCCTTTTGAACCACCAGGAACGTTTTTCCGTCCACTGGCAATCAAAAAAGTTCAGACCGAGAAGCGGCTCTTTAATTTTGCCTGCGGCAATGAGGCCCTGATGTATATCGCCGGGGACGGGCTGAGAAATCCACCTGTCGGTTGATTCACTTATCTTGCCGGAATCAGAAAAGTCAAAATTGAGAATTTCGTCGCGAAGCTGCCACTTGCCGTTTAGAGACAATTCCTCAAACAAAGCCATACAATCATTCCGCTTAGAGGTAATCAGAACAGTTTCAGCCGGTTGCTTTTGGTTCGAGCGTCAAATCTGCGAAAAGCCCCGCTTTATATTTATGATACGCCAAAGAAGCTACCATAACGGCATTGTCGGTGCAATACGGTTTCGGTGCGACTAACAGCTTCCTTGCGGGGACGTATGATTGGCACATCTTCGCGAGTTCGGCTCGAAGTGAGCTGTTCGCCGCGACTCCGCCGCCTAAAAGGACCGTTTTGGCGTTGATTTTTTCGATGGCTCGCTGGGTTTTTTCCACTAACACGTCAACCACCGCCGCCTGAAAAGATGCCGCGATATCTGCGATTTGCTGTTTGCTCATTGAGTCAGCCGTGTTCTGTCCCTTCATATCTTTTCCCCTGCAATGGTAAAGCACGGCGGTCTTTAGGCCGCTGAATGAAAAGTCCAGCGAATCGGGCCCCAGCAGGGAACGCGGAAAATAGATTGAGCGTGGATTGCCCGTCTGCGCCGCCTTTTCAATTGAAGGGCCGCCGGGATACGGCAGTTTCAGGATTGTAGCGACCTTGTCAAAGGCCTCGCCTGCAGCATCATCGATACACCGACCTAACAACCTCAGTTCCAGCGGCGATTCGCACTCATAAAGGCAAGTGTGTCCCCCTGAGACAATCAGTGCGACCGCCGGCAATTGCAGCTCCTGCTCGGCCAGCATCGCCGACTGCAGGTGGGCGTGAAGGTGATTGACCGCTATGAGCGGTTTGTCCCAGGCGACGCTTAAGGTCTTTGCCGCGGTAACGCCCACAACCAGCGCAACAGCCAGACCCGGCTGATTGGCGACGGCGATTGCAGCAACGTCGTCTTTGGTGACGTTTGCTGCGTTAAGCGCTTCGGCTATCACGGGGTAAATGTTTTCGATGTGAGCGCGAGAGGCAATTTCGGGGACAACGCCGCCGTATTTTTCGTGCAGCTTGGCCTGGGAGGTGACGATTGAGGATTTGACGGTAGTGCCGTTGGCCACAACCGCCGCAGCGGTCTCATCGCAGCTCGTCTCGATGCCGAGGATGTTGACGGTTTTTTCGGGCATAAGGTGGATATTAGTCCAACACAGGGGGGCTGTCAACGAGGCCGGGTTAACAGGAGCAGTTGCTTGCAGATACTCTTGCAGACGTGCAGAAACGAGAATCGGATTGGAATCGGCTCGGCTAAGACAAAGTCGGTGCAGACGGTATCGGGGAACGGGTCGCCGATAATTTCTATTTCTTGGAGGTTTGTGCAGCCGAAACCCTTTTGTTTGGCGGTTCTGACAATTGGCAACTGGTCGGGGTTAAGGTTTATCAGGTTGCTGCAGACGATTTCACAGGCCATCGGGTCTATTCCGCCGATGAGCCAGCCCAGTGGTCTTGGCCTGCCGCGGATTGGCCCGGGGCCATCCATAACGGTTATGCCGTCGATAATGGTCAGGGCGGGGTTTAGCAATTTGTATATTTCGATAAGCAGCTCGCAGAATTTTTTGGCGTTGCCGCCCTTTGCGAAATGCCAGTATGGCTTCCACTTTCCACTCACGCAGCCGAACATATTCTTGACCGCAAACGTCGCCACTAATTGCTGATGCGACTTGAACTTTGGCAGATTGATAATTGTATCGGCCTCTAAAGCCACTGAGCTTATGCCGACAGCGACGCCGGCTATCTGGCGTCTCACGGGCTTGTTCAGTTGCCTGATGGGGACATCCAGTTTTTTTAGCGGCTCTTCAAGCCCAATCGCTTTGGCACAGGTATGGACGTTACCCCAGGCAGGCGAGTCGCCGATAAAGGGTTTTGCACCGAAATCTTTCAGGAGTTTTGCGGTTTCGATGATTACCGCCGGGTCGGTTTGCGTGGCACAGTGCCGTGGTCTGGGGGCGATGAAGTTTGGCTTTAACAGGACGCTGTCGCCCCGTTTGACGAATCGTTCAAGGCCGCCAAGTAAAGTGAATTGTTTTACTATTGCCGTGGCGACAACCGATTCTTTGTATTCGGTGCAGTGAGTCAGTGCTACTATTGTCTTTGTTGCATTCTGCATCTAAACGCTATACGCCATACGCTAAACGCTATGTGATTGAAGTGCATACAAACAGCAACACTCTGACAGTCGGGTTTGGCTCAGGTTTGGTAAAGAATCGGCCAGCCGCGGTGGTTTCATCCGGTTTATATTCCAAAGGCGTTAGCAGGACAAAGTCGCCTGGTTTCATAATCATTGAAAAACCTGCTGAATAAAATCGCAGGTCGGCCTCTTTGAGCAGTGCCGCCAGCACGGGGACGAGACCTTCGGTTGAAGCCAAAATGGCCGGCACCACCTGAACATTTGCCAGTGGCCGCGTGCCTGCCCTGAGCAAAGTCGAAGGGTCGGCAATTTGCCTTGCGGATACTTCAAGGCCGAGGATTCCAGGTCCGGCCTGAGCACTTTTGACGGCTCCCTGCCGGCCGATATAGGAAATGGTTGTTTTGCGGGGCAGTCGGGCGACTCTGAACAATTCGGTCTGGCCGTTTGCTATTAATAGCGACGTCGTGGACAGCTTCTTTGCCTTTGCTGATTTTAGCAGTCCGGTTACTTTGTCGAGGGCGTCGGATTCACCTGCGGCGGCCTGCAGCCCGTTCGCTGCAAAGCCGGTGGAGTCATTATATCGCAGGGAATCTGCATTTAGTATCCGCCAGATGGCATCGAGAGATTTGATGTTGTCCGCAGGCAGCTCAAAGGTGATGACGTCGATGTTGGTCGTCCGCAGGACCTGCGACGAAACGCGTCGGCCGGTCGGTGCGAGTTCGCCGATTTTAATGCCTTCGGTCTGGGGTTGTTGCCGTCTGTCTGCACAACCCGTCAAGATTATCAACGCAGAGCAGACAAGCAGCGTTTTTAGTTGATGATTCATAATTATTCTGTGTCTTTATCCGCCTTGGCCAATTGTCGAACCTGGTCAAAGAACGGGGTTCTCTTTTGTTCGACGCAGGCAGCGGCGTAAAGATACATTGCGGCCGACCAGCTTTGCCAGTCTTCGCCGCGGGGGGTGCCATCCTGTGCCTTGAACCATTCGTTGAAGCCGAATTCGACGCTGGCTAAGCGAGCCGGCCGGACCAGCTCGGTCAGCGCAAGTAGTTTTTTTACTGCGAGCTGATATTTGCCGGCGGCCACAAGGGCAGCTACGTAAAAGCCGCACACAAAAGGCCACACCCCGCCGTTGTGGTATTCACCGGGCTGGTTGTATTTTGCATATCTTGGACCCCAGTCGGGGTCCTGCGGCCTGACGTAGGGGAAAAAGTTTGGCGGCAAATTCACGGCGAGGTCGCCGTTTTTTCTCATTTCCTGACATTCCGCCTCGACCCAGGACACAAGCGAGCGTGCCCTGGAAGCCGATGCAATTCCCGTAAGTATGGCCAGCGAGTTACCGAGCAGGTCAAAGCGTTCGCTTCTGTGAACTTTGTAAGACCATATCGCATAGTATGGCTTGTGCGGCAGGACAAGCCCCTCGTGTATATGCCGGTTTTGCCTGTCGCCCTTGACGGTAAACCTGCCCATTAACTCTTTCAGCATCGCCGCCCGCTGGTGTTGGCCTAAGAGCCGAAGATAGGTGTACACTATCGTGTTCACGTACAATCCGTATCCGAGCACCCACTGCTCGTCGCGCCAGTCGCTTGTAGGCAGTTGCGCAACCATAACGCGATTGGTGGGGCTTTGATGTTCCATCCAGAGCATTGCCTGCCTGACGGCCTGGTCGAGAAAATCTTTTTCACCCGTTACCTGCCGAAACAGGGCCGCCGCCATCAGAAACAACGGCGTGCAGTCGCTCGAACCGCGGTCTTCGCGGTCGTGCACCAACGACGGGATATGCCCGTGCGGGCTTTGGTTGCCGGCGACGGTTTCGAGTGTCCTTCGCAGGGACTTGATTAGTTTGGCGTTTTCCGTCAGCAGGATACCGAGTGATGAGACCATCAGGTCGCGTGTATATGGTTCGGGGTATCCCCAGCCGGCTGCTCGCGGCAGGCCCCTGTAAGGGCCGTGGGCGTTGTGGAGCAATACCTTTATCGCCGTCTCTTTTGCCCGCTCAATAAGCTCTGTGTTGGCGCTGTTCATCCTACGAGATTCCAAGTCGCTGCGAGATTATCTCGACGAATCTTTTTGCGACGACGCGGTAATCAAATTTCTCAACGGCACGTTCTCTGCCCGCCTCCCCCATTTTTTTCCTTAATTCCGCGTTGGTCATAAGCTCCATCAGATATTTTGCGATGTCGTGCACGCTTGCCCTGTAATCGACGATTCGCGGTCTTTTGAAGACCACTTTGTGGCCGAGGTCGTGTCCGGATTCGTCATTGAGAATTGTTTCCCTGAGACGGATTTCTGTGGCGACGCCGGCCAGAAAGCCGGTTTCGCCGTCAACTATAGTGTCTAGCATTCCCATCGCTTTTATGCCTATGACCGGCTTACCGCATGCGGCCGCCTCCACCTGGACCATCCCGAAGCCCTCCAGCCGGGAAGGCGCCGCGTAAATGTCACAGGCCGCCAGAAGATACGGCATAAAATTTCGGCTCGTGACGTTTGTCGTATAGGTGACGTTCTTTTCGATTCCGAGGTCGGTAGCCAGTTTCATATCGATAATGTTCTGCTGTTCCGTTCGCGGCTGAGGCCAGACCTTGCAGACATATTTCCAGTCGGGGGCTTTCGTATCAATCAGGGCAAGCGCCTGCATAACCTCCTGTGCGCCCTTTGAGGTGGCATCGCCGCCGACTGTCATAATCATTATCTGGTCCGGCGCGACGCCAAGAGATTCTCTGACGGTGGTTATCTTCAGGTCGTTCTTGTCTCGCGGTATAAACGCGTCGGTATCGCAGCCCACCGGCAGCACCTCGATGTTCTTGCCGTTCAGCCCGTCGCGGACGTAAACGCTTTTGACCCATCGGCTGGTAACAAGAATTAACGGCAGCGCATCGAGTATCTCCTGGTAGTCGCCCATGTAGCCGTCGGCAACCAGCCACGGTATCGGCTGA
>Ga0315284_10008572_pt1 | contig 14599 bp, 15 predicted proteins | sample YL17G09_16_MG_FD_203696 | JGI IMG/M metagenome (GOLD analysis project Ga0315284, IMG submission 203696) | Sediment microbial communities from Yellowstone Lake, YNP, Wyoming, USA - YL17G09_16 | ecosystem: Environmental > Aquatic > Freshwater > Lake > Sediment | place: USA: Wyoming | collected... | reverse complement strand
TGGTTCTGATACAATTGCTATTTTTAGTGATTTAATTCGTAGTCAAATTGTTGAAAAAATGAATGTTGAAAAATAATTTATTGTAATAATCTTTCTGTTCTAAATTCAAATACATAATCAGGTAATATATTATCAATTAATTCATTGCTATAAGGTAACATTGTCATATATACTTCATTAAACATTTCTAAATATAAATCTAAAATATTTAATAAAAAACTATCATAAAATATAAGAACTTTATATTTTTTTCCATTATTTTTTTGATATAAAATATAATTAGAAACTATATCTATAGTTAAAATTTTATTTTCGAATATTTCAGTTATATTTTGTGTATATTGGTCTAATAATTGTATTTTTTTATTTTTTGAAATTTTATAATGACAAAATAGTTTTAAAATATCATTACTATAATAATAATTATCTCTTTTATCATTTAATATTTGATTCCCTACATTTTTTTCTAATGTCAAATCTCCAATATTTTCTCCAATAAGATCTAAATCACAAGTAAAAAAATGAATATTTATTTTTTTTGGTATTAAATCTAAATTATACATTTTATTTATATTATTTATAAATTCTGTATAAATAATATAATTACCTTTAAAATTAATATGTGTATCTGTTTTGTAATAAACATCTTCAACATCTTTTAAATATTCATAAGAATCTAATAATTTATCATCTAATATTTGTTTATATTTATCAAAAGATGGTCTATATTTACAATCATAAATATTGGGTAAAAAATGTTTATATAAATATGATTTATCAGGATAAATAACCATATAAAAATTTTTGAACCTATACCTTTTTTGTAAATTATGAATATTTATCATATTTAAATTTTTACAATGAACTTCTAATTCTTTATATTCATCATTTTTTAAAAATAAATAATTATTTTTACCAATTAAGGTTTTATCCATTTATAATTATAAATAACAAAAAAATATATCATTATTTTCTTTAATTAAGAAAAATTATCTCGTATGTGAATCATTAACTAAATCAGAATAGCATAATAAAGGATTGCAACTATATATTTTTAAATCATAATAAAGAAGAGTTTCTATAATCCAATAATCTATTTGATTATTTATTGTCTTTAAATTATTAAAAATATTTAATAATAATTTAACTGCTTTTAGGGATATAATATATGCATTCAATTTTCTATCAGTATCCAGTCTAAATTTTAAATCTATTTCTGATAAATTATTATTAAAATTATAATCTTTTTGGTATTTATGTTTTACAATATTATCAATTATATATGTATAATTAGATGGATTCATAGTAAAATTTGGAGTAAATCTTCCGCCAATATATAAAATATCATAATTTTTAATATTTTTAATTGAATTTTCTAATTCATCATTAAAATCATCACAAAATTTAACATCATCATTTATAATTAAAGCATGATCAATATCATATTTAACCATTATTTCATATATTCTTAAATGACTTATAAAATATCCTATTTCTTCTGGTTTTAAATTAGTAAATTTTTTTACTTTATCATTATCATATTCATTTTCTATATTTTTTACATCAAACCCATAAATTAATTTATAATTTTTAAATGGAGATATTTTATTAAATTTATCTAATTTATCAGGACATCTTTTTAAATTTATTAAAAATTTTTGTATACTACAATTTGATAATTCAAATTCTGTAAAAGGAGTATCGTATATTTTATTAGAATTTTTTTTTGCTATCCAATCATTATAATAATCTATAGAACATCCATTTGGGATTTGTTCATATTTATATATTCTATTTTCTTTAATTCCATATTTTATATAATGATGTAATGGATTTATTTTATAATATGTATGATTTTTAATATCATAATTTAATTCTAAATATGTTTTTGGATTAAAATCGATTGACATAATATCTTTAAATCCATTAAAAGGAACATCATATATTTTATTGGAATTTTTTTTAGTTATCCAATCCTTATAATAATCTATATAACATCTATCAGGAATTTGTTCATATTTGTATATTCTATTTTCTTTAATCCCATATTTTATATAATGATTTGTTGGTTCTTTATAATTTTTTATATCATAATTTAATTCTAAATATATTTGTGGATCAAAATCATTTGGAATCATTTTATATATATATATAAATAAATTAAAAATTATCTTTTATCCTGTTTTTATTTATTAAAAATAAATTAAAAAAACATAAAATTATATAATTTCTAATTCAAGTATATGTTCTTGAAAGAAAAAATTACATTTATTTTTAACTAATATATTGGGAGAATGATAAAATTTAATAATAAAAAAATCTGTATTTTTAATATTATTTATATTTTTTAATTTGATTATTTCATTTGTATCATTATTAATTTTAAATATTGGTTCTGGATCTAAATTATGAATACTTAAATAAAATATATTATCATATAAATACAAATTATTATTTACATAGTTTCTTTTATTAATATATGAAACATTATTAAATCCTAAAGTTGGTAGAATACTATTTTCATCATTATGCATTTCAAAAATTTCATTAATACTTTTAAATATAAATTTATCATTATCATCTAATATACATTTAATTGGTACATTTTCACTATCAAATGCATTATTCATACATTCCACAATTTCATACCTATTATAATAGTTGGGTTCCAATTCAATAATTTTTTTTTCATTATTATAAATAATAACTAATTGATTATTTGTATCAGTAATATTATTTTCTTCATTTTTTGGAATATCTACAGATAATAAATTAATATTATTTATTTCAACTTTATCAGTTAATTCTATAATATAATCATTAGATGATAATACATTATTTTCATTTGTAATTCTAATATTTTTATTTTTATTTGCTAACATTTTTAACAATAATAATTGTTTTTTCTTTTTATCATTTATTTCAGAATCTATTATCATTTTTTCTTTTTCTATAATTGGAATATTAATTATTGGAGTTTCCATTTGTGGATTAAATATATCTATAATTTCAATATTATCATCTTTAGTATTATTATCATCTTTAGTATTATTATCATTATTTATTGGTATATTTTTATTTATTTTTTTCTCAAGTTTTTTTAATTCTTTTAATAATTTTTTCTTTTCTTTTATTTTTTTTGTATTTTTTTCTTTTTTAATAATTATATCAGGTAATTTTTCTTCAATATCTTTATTATCTTCCGGATTTTTATTATCCATAGCTTTTTCACTCAAAAAAAAAGCCCTTTATTATATTCACTTGCAGATTTCATTGCATCAAAACCTTTTCCTGTTTGATATTTATTTAAATCTCCATCCATTGAACTTCTACTTTTATTTAACATTTCTAATCTTTTACTTGCATCTGTTTCTTGAATCATTTGATTTTGTATAGCATTTGGTGGTGTTGTCATTTTATATGCTTCATCAAATGAAGAACCCATATTATTATTTCCAGGATTATAGGATGTAAAAGTAGGAGCTTGTTGTGTATTTTCTTGTTGTTGATTATTTATTGGTGGTGGCATTGGTTGCTGTGATTGTTGTTGATTATTATTACTACTACCACTTCCACTACCACTTCCACTACCACCACCTAAATTTAACCAAGCGGTTACATCGATATTATTATTTTGTGTTGGATTTTCTGGTTGTTGTTGTCTATAAAATTCACTTGTTTCTTGTTTTAAACTTTCTAAACGTTTCATAATATCATTTCTTCCTTCTTTTTTTAATGATCCATTATATTTATTGGAATTATCTACATGACCAGAACCACCCATTGCATTCATTATACCACCTGTTATTGGCATTGTTGATAAAGAAGCAAAATTTCCACTTGATCCACTTGAAAATGGTTCCAAATTTTGAGATGGATTTATCATTTGTTCAGGATGAGAATATGGTTGATTTTGTTGCATCATTTGTTGTTGATTTTGTTGCATCATTTGTTGTTGATTATAATTATTTAAATCATTTGAACTATTTTTTATTTTTTTAATACAATTACTTAAACATTTATTATTTAATTTTTCTACATTTATCATATTTGGTTCAAGTTGATCTCCATATTTATTATATACTTCAATAATTGTATTACTTACAATATTTTTACATCGTTTAACCATTTGAATTGTTTTTGGGTCATCGTTAATATTAATATCTAACAACTTTATTAGTCTTTTAGTTTGTGTATTTAAATTATTTTCAGAATATAAAAATTTATCCATATAAACTATTTATAATAAAATATTATTTATTTTACGCAAATTTTTTTATTTAACTAAAAATATATATATGTTATAATATATGAATAGAGATAATATAAGTAAAGGTATTTCTGAAACTTTTAATGTTCCAGTGGAACAGCAAAAATTTGTAAGAGATTATTCAAGCAATAAAAGCAATAGTACATATTATGAACCTAATTCTGGAATCTATCAACCAGAAAAAATAAATGGATTTAATCAAAATAGAAATGATATGTCTCAATATGCTTTAAAAAATACATTTGCGAATACAACACCTATTTTAGCAAATCAAGATTTTACTTATAAAAATAACACATTATATGCAAATTTAAATACAAATTTATTGGCTGAAAATATTGATGAATATAGAATTGATTGTGATTCTTCTCAAAGAAACATTGAATTATATCCAAATCCATTTTCATATAGATTATCTTTCGGTGAAGTTGTAAATTCTGGATTACCATCTACTACAAATTTATTATCTAATAAAAATAGTTTATTAGATTTTACAGTTAAAGATTTAGTTCATTTTGATAATGAAGATGATAATAAAATTTATTCAACAAATCCAAATATTATTGTTAAATATGAAGATAAATTAAAAAGATTATATAATCCTCAAATTACAAGAAGTTTTACAAATGTTAAATTTATAAGAATTGATAATGTAGTTATGCCACGATTTCACACAATAATTATTAATAATGAATGGAATTACAATAATGAAAAAAAAGATAATAAAATTAAAGATGATTTTGATAGATATTATAATTGTGTTGTTTCAAAATTTAGATATATTCCAGATGTTTATGCTTGTGATTCTTTATTTACTGATCGTTTTATAATGTTAAAAATAGATGAATTAACTGATTATAAAAAATTAGGAACAAGTCCACTTGATTCTGTAGCTTATACATTATTTTCTGATAAATATATTTCATTATTTTATTATCGTTGTTCTGTATATTATTGTGCCCGAAATTATTATGATTCTGAATTAGGAAATATTAATCGTTTAACCTTTTCATTTTATAATAGCCATCAAGAACCATTAACTTTAGATACACTTGCTATAAATTATGAAGCTAATTTTATTAAAAAAACACATTTAATCAATCCATTCCATATAAATTTTAAAGATGAAGTATTATATAATTTTTATATTAATCGATTAACTGAATTTATTAAATGTGCTGTTCTTTTAAATTTTAATATTGATAAACTTATACCTTATTATTCTGTTGGTGCAGATGGATTAATTTTAAATCAAAAAACATTTACTGTTGATAATATTTATACTGAATTGAATGTATTTGTATCTGTTGAAAAAACATTTGTTAAAGTTAATAAAATAAATAATAGAGGGCAAACTGTTTTAATTAGTATAAATGATTATATTGATAATATTATTTGGTTCAAACCTTCTGTATTTAAAGATACTGCTGAAATTAGAAATAATATTAATATATTATTATTAAAATATAAACAATATTTCTTTAACGATTTAGAGAAATTAAAAATTGAAATTTATAATATTCCTGAAAATAAATTTTTCCAAAATCATATACAATTTGTTATTGGAGTATGCAATAATGAATTAAATACTAAGATTGCTTATCATAGTAATTAACAAAAAAGAATGTTTGGATGTTCAAAATGTTCAAACCCTGATGCATTTCTATGTCCTCCACCATTAAAAAAAGTAGCTATTATACTTGTATCTTCTTTTTCATTTGTACTTCTTAATGAATATATATATTTATTTATTTTATGATCAAATGTCCATAAAACACAAAAATCAATATCTTCATTTTTCATACAATAATTACCAAAATCACTTTTTAAATCATTTGGACAATTATATTTTATAATTTTATATGTTTTATTATTGTAATTTTTTATTTTAACATCTTCAACGATACTTTGAGATAAATAATATTTCATTGTATTTGTTTTTTTTGTATTAAATATTTTTCCAATATCTTTTATTTTATCAAATTTTTTAAAATTAATATCTTCAAATAATTCAACAAAATCAATAAATGTATAACTTGATTCAAATAATCCTGTTGTAAAATCTTCTGCATTTGGTTCATTCCAGGTCCATAAATCTCTTGTTTGAATACATTTTATAAATTTTGGCATTTCTACATTTCCAAATGAATATTCAAATGCTAATCCACATCCTGATAAATTCATATTAAAATAACAATAATCTAATTTTTCTGCCTTTTTTTGTGAAGATACATGATGATCTAAAACATATAATTTTTTTGATACATTTTTTATTAATTCTATATTTTTAGGAAGTATATCTACTATAATAATTTGTTTATCTTTCATTTTATTTAAATCTACTTCATCCCCATTAAATGAAATACCCATTGTTTCTATTTCATTATGTATTTTTAAACATTTATATTTTAATATATAAGCGGATGTTATACCATCTTGACATCCTTTATGATATAATACAATATCCAATTCATTAAGTTTTATATTTTTTTTCATCATATTTATGTATATAAATTTAATTTTAAATTAATTTTCAATTGATCTTTTTTTATTACTTAATAATTTATTTTTAATTGTAATAATATCTCTTTGTATACTTCCACCTTTTTGTTGTAATATTCTCAATTTTGTAATATTTTTGTTTTTGATAAAAATACTTAAAACAGTTTGATCATTAACTGTTTTAATTGCATTTAAAAAGGAAGACAATTCAACTTCAATTTGCACTTGTTTATTGCAAAAATAATTGTCAAAATGACTACTATAAAATACTGTTGCAATATCTATAAAATATAATCCATCATTTTTTATTAAAATAGTAATTGTATCATTTGTTAAATTACTTAAAGATTTTATATAAGATTCAATTACTAAAATATCTCTCGTTTCGCAATAAAATAATAGTTCATCAGCCATTTTTACATTTTACTATTATTATTATTATAATAATATCAATTTTTATGTATTCAAATTTTATTATATTTATATATTATTAATGAACAATAATTTAAATACTATTTATTTGATTGATTGGGATGATACATTATTTCCAACATCTTGGTTTAAAAAAAATAATATAAGCTTATATAATAAATCAAGTGTTGATAATTATAAATTATATTTTATGGAATTAGATAATACTATAGAAAAAATTTTATATAAACTAAATAAAAATGGAAAAATTTATATTGTAACAAATGCAAATTTAAAATGGATTAATGATTGTTTAAATGAATTGCCATTTACAAAAGATATAATAGATGCAAATCAAATAAAAATATTATCTGCAAGAGATTTGTATAGTAAAAAATATTTAAATATAATGGAATGGAAAAAAAATACGTTTAAAAATATTGTGAATAGTATTATAAATTATGATAAATGTACCAATATTATATCTATTGGTGATGCAGAATATGAATATTACGGATTATTAGAATTAGACAATCATATAAAAACATTAAATAATAATCATTGTTATTTATTAAAAAATATAAAATTTATTGAATCTCCTAACTTTGAACAAATTATAGATCAAAATGAATTATTACATAAATCGATAGATAATATAACTAATAATTTAAGATATATAGATATTAAATTATTAAAAATATAAAATATATATATATATATATTATGACTGAATTATCTACAATGCTTACTTCTGCTTTTATTACTTTTGTTATTGTTATTGGTATCTTAATGGTAATTTATCGTGTTATTAATAATTATGCTGAAAAAGCAGTTAATGCTTGTGTTGTTCGCCCAATGAGAAATTGTGCAAATGATGTTATTGATTTACTAAATAAAGAAAAAAATATTTTAGTAAATAAAGGTGGTCAATTATTACAAAATTTAATAAAATAATATATTAATATTTTTTTTATTGTTTAATTCTATTTTCATTGAAATAGATATACTATTTTGTTGTGATTGATTCATAATTTCATATATACATTTATTTGCATCTGCACCTTGATATGAAATACCAATATTTTCTAAATATTTGAAACCTTCATCTGTTTTTTCAACTGTTAAAATATTTAATTTAGAATTTTTTATAATTTTTGTACCATTATTTATTTTGCTATAAACAATCTCTAAGATGGGTTTATATTTTAAACTTGTTATTATCTCTTCATCATCTATTTTACAATATTTTATTTTTGAATTTTTGAAATCATATTGTTTAAGATCTTGCAAAGTTGATGATTTTATTATTTTTTTTTTTCAATAATTTATCACCATTATTTAGTTCTATAATTTCATAGTCATCTTTATCTACTATAACTTTTTCTAAATATATATCCCCATTTTGATGGGTTATCTGTTTATAAAATGATTCCATTTTTTATTCATAATATTATAGTTATTTATAATAATAATTCAATATTTATATAAAAAATGAAAGTATATATGTTAAAATTGATATATTATTAATAATATATATATAAGTATAGTAAAAAGATGACATCTGTTATAAGTTCTACAAAATTCAGTACGTCCAAATGGACATCTATAGAAAAACCATTAGATAAAAATGAAAGAGAAAGAACAAAATTATTATGTGATTTAGGTGAAAATATGGTATTTAGTAATGTATATTTAAAGAATAATTTAGTAGTTATAGGAGATTATTATTATTTATCCATTCGAGATAAATTATTAAAGCATATAAAATTACCAAAATTAGATACAAAAATAGTAAATAACTTTAAAATAAATAAAAAGACTAAAATAATATTAGATAATAACAATTCAATAATACAGCAAAAATTAAATAGTATTATAAATATTTTTGAATTAACATTTAATGATATTAATTATGAAGAAAGCATTTATTCAATTAATATAATTGAGTTACGAATTATTATTTTGATGAAATTTATTGATTATTATTTAAAGAAAAATAATGTAAATGAAATTGAAGAATTAAGTATTGCTTGTACTAAAATTTATGATTCTATTAATAATTCTAAAAACTTATTCGATAAAATCTGTAATATTGAAGGATTTAATATAGAATTATCAAGTTTATTAATTCAAGACTTTAAATTAAAAATAGATGAATTAAAAGAAAAATACAATATAAAATTATATGATATTGCAAATAAAAGACCAAAATTAATATTTGAAACAAAATATGATTCAACTATATCTGTTATTAAGATGAAACCATATCAATCACAAGTTGATTTAGTGAATGTTGTTAAAAATAATTTGGATAATGGTTTTTTAGTGTATTTACAAACTTTAACCGGTTTAGGTAAAACAACATCTATATTGTCCATATCTAAATATATTAGTTTGAAAGGAGGAAATTATAAAGTATTGTTTTGCTGTTCTAATTTGTTAGATAGTGTAAGAATACAAGTTGCTAAATTAATGTTTAATTTTGGAATGAAATTTGGTATTGGTAATTCAATTGGTGATGACAAATATCAACTTAAAATATCTTGGAATTATTCAAAAGATAAAAGTAAATTAGAAAAAATAAAACAAATTCAAAATGTAAATAATATTATAGATTATCATAAAATACATATTTGTGATACATTGATTTGCGATTATATTACAACTTACTTAATATTAAAGAATAATAAGGAATTTAAATTTATATTATTTTTTGATGAACCTACTTTGATGACTGATAATTCAAATAATAGTAAGATTTTAGAATATTTAACTAAAATATTGTATTATGCACCACCCAATACCATTTTATCATCTGCAACTTTGCCAGAAAGAAGTGAAATGTTTAACTTTGAAAATCATTTTATTGAAAAATATCCTGATGCAACTATTGAAAATATTCGATCAAATAAAACTTTAGTTGGTTGTATTATTAAAGATTTTAACAATAATGTCATAACACCCCATAATAATTGTAAAGATCATACAGAATTAAAATTATTTATTCGAAAAATACAAAAGAATCCATTATTAGGTAAATTTTATACATTGCCTTATTTGATGAATTTAAATAAATTTATGGAAGAATATGGATTAAATATAAACTTGGAAAATATTACAACATTTGAACAAGAAAATATATTAGAAAACATATTATCTTTATTAAATAAAATAGATGAAAATATAGATTTTGTGAATTTTCAAAACATTAAATGTTCTACAATAAATGATTGTCAATTAGATGCATCATTAGTAGATTCAACATATAATACAGTAGATTATTCAAAATTATTAACATCTCATGCATTTAAATATATTGGTACATGTTTTATTGCAGATGGAAATCCTTTAGAATTTGTACAAACACATTTCTATCCAAAGGTGGAAATAATTAAAGAACAATTAAAAATAAAAAATATGGGTGATGAATTAATTGCTTATAAAAAACATTTACAAAATATTGATACAAAAGTAAATGAAATAAATGATAAATATCCTGATGATGCAGATGGAGTTCGAGATGAAATGATAAAAGATGTTTATAAAACTAAAAAACAATTTAGATTTAAATCATTATTTCAAGTGAATACAATTGATCATTTTAATAAATTTTCAACATATGTAAAAAATAGTGATCCATCATTATTTTGTAGTAGAATTAATTATGAAGATTTAGATATTAATGATTTTGCCATTGATGATAATTTAAAATTTCTATTATATATGGGTATTGGTGTATATAGTTTGTCATTAGATGAAAATTATACAAATACTATTTTAGAATTATTGAATGAAAGAAAATTACAATATATTGTATCGGGCGAAGAATTCAGTTATGGTTCAAATTATCCAATTTCAAAAATTATTATTAATGATAGTATTGGAGAACATCATAGCATTAATACTATTTTACAAATTATTGGAAGAACAGGTCGTGTTGGTAAATCATATTTTGGAGAAGTATTTATTCAAGAAAGAACTTTAAACAAATTAATTGATTTTTTCAATGATTCAAATTATGTTAGTAATGAAGGATTAAATATATCAACAAAATTTGATGAAACAATTATTAACATTCAAAATGATATTATCAAAAAAGAAGAAGATAAAGAAAAAAGAATATTACAATTGCGTAAATTAGATGAAGAACGTGAAAGATTAAATAAAATAGAAGAATATAAAAAATTAAAAGAAATGGAAGAACATAAAAAAATGTTAGAAGAATCGAATAATTGGAGAATGAAAACGGAAGAATCGAATAGTTGGAGAATGAAACCTACAGAAATTAGACAACCAATTAAAGAAGATACTGTTTTAAAAAATAGTGAAAAATTATTTACAAAAACAACTTTAAATGAAGATAAAATAAAAGAAATTAGTAATAAAGAAGATAAAATGTTTAATTTATTATATAAAAGAAAATAAATAATTTAATTTTTATAATGTAATATATATATATAAATATAATGTCATGGACACAAGTATCAATTTCAGGTAATTGGAAAGATATTGCTTTATCTAAAACTGGACAATATGGTATTTCAAATAATGCAGGAACTGTGATTAGAATAACTTCTAATAGTGGATTAAATTGGACTTCGGTTAAAACAGGATCTACTTCTCTGGGTACTGCAGTTGGTGTTGCAATAACTACTGATACAAGTACTACACAAACAACATATGTTCTTTATACTGATGGAAAAATATCAAGATCAAATAATAATGGTATTGCTGGTTCTTGGAGTGAAATAATAGATATTGCCAGTTCTGGATCTTTCACATCTATTGCATGTTCTCCAGATGGATTAAAATATTATGTATCTTCAAGTGTGGGAGAAATTTTTATAGATGGTATTTTAAAATATACTATACCAGATATTGGTAAAAATATTAGTTCAATATCATGTTCATCAGATGGTAAAATTATTGCAGCATGTGTAAATGGTGGGTTTATTTATATATCAACTAATTCTGGAACAAATTGGACCAAAAGGGCTACTTCATTAAATTGGAGAAGTATAAAAATTGCATATAGTCCAATATTAGTTGGTGGTAATCCAGTTATTCTTGCATGTGCATATAATAATTTTATATGGTATTCTGTAGATGCAGGTGTTAATTGGATTTCTTATTCAACAACACCAGGTGGTGGTAATTGGACATCCATTGATTGTGATGAATTTGGAACAGGAATTATTGCAAGTAATTTTAGTTATCATATATGGACTTTTACAAATGATACTTGGAATTTTAGAGAAAATCTTAGAAACTGGAATTGTGTTGCGTGTTCAAGAGATGTTACTTCTGTTGATTCTGTTAGTTATCCAAAAATATTATTAGCGGGTGTAGATGTTGGTTATATGTATCAATCAACAAATGGGGGAGTTTCTTGTTTTGTAAAAGGTACTAAAATATTATCACATATAAATAATGAAGATATTGAAATAAATATTGAAAATTTAAAAATGGGAGATTTAATTAAAATATCAACAGGTGAATATAAAAAAATACATTTTATTGGTTATAACTTTATTGATAATCAAAAACACCAAGAATATATTAAAGTTTTACCTAAAGATTCTGTTTCTCCAAATGTTCCTAATGAAAATTTATATATTATAAGTGGTCATTCATTATTATTTGAAAATATAGATTATGTTAATGATGATTATACACCCGATATTTATAATAATAATATTAAACCATATTATAAAGTATTGGCATCACAATGTTCATTATGTAGTACTATTATATATGAAAACAATATGGTAACATATTATCATTTGTCTTTAGAAAATGACGATAAAGATGGACAATATGGTATATATTCCCAAAATATGTTATCTGAAACGATGAGTATTAATTATGGTGAAAAAAATATATTTTTTTCATAATATTTTTATATTTTTTTTTAAGTGTATAATATTATATGATTAATATTAAAGAAAATATAAAACCAATTTTTTGGGGTCCTGATAAATGGCGTACATTATATGCCATTATTGCTGTTTATCCAGATAATCCTACAAAAGATTTAATGTGTAATGTACAAGATGAATTTAAACTTATGGAATGTAATTTACCTTGCGCAGGTTGTAGAGAATCATATAAAATTTTTGATAAAGAAAATGATACTAATATTTATGATATACAACACTTTAAATCACAAAAAGATTTAATTCAATTAGTTTGGAATTTAAGAAATAAAGTAAATAATAAACTTGGATTAGAATATAATATATCTTTACCATATTTTAAATTGAAAATAAAATTAATGACTTGTGATGATCATCATAAAGATGGTATTATTTGGAATTTAACTGAAGCCCCATTTATTCAAAAATCAATGGAAAATAAAATATTAAAATATTTAGATGATAATAAACAATATATACCTAATTATAAAAAAAATTATACCAGAGAATTGTTATCTATAATGAAATCATTTATTGAAGATATAAAAGAATCTGATTTTGATTTAAAAAATCATAAATTTAAATTATGGTTTAAAAGAAATAAAAAATGTATGTATATCAAAAATGAAATTTATACAAATATGTCTTGTGGAAATTATGATTTTGTTAAAGCATTTAAAGTAGATAAAAGTTTATTTTTAAGATTATTCTATTATGGTTGTTCTATTATACCATTAGAAGAATTACAACAAATTTTTTAGATATATATATTTAAAAATTTGGATAAGAACATCTATCAAAATAATTATTTTTACATTTTATATTATTATTTTTACATTTTATATTATTATTTTTACATATATCTGTAATTGATGTTTTATCACTATTATTTTCTATATTTAGATAAGAAATTTTATCATTTAATTCAATTGTATTGACTTTGCCACCTGTTTGTATTTCTGTTTTTCTAAGGTGTAAATATTTTTTTTTATATTTTATATATTTTTTATAATAGTTTGGCATAAATATATATATAGTAATCAAATTATTAGTATATATATATATATATATATTTATTCATTCCTATTATTATTAATTAAATATTGATTTAAAATTATAATATTATATTAATATATAATGTCTTCAAATAATATGATGGAAGAGAATATAAATGCATATTTATCAGAAGATAATATACAAAAAATAATGAAAGAATATTTTAAAATTCCTAATGTATTATTTGATCATCATATATCATCTTACAATTCATTTATTAAAAAGATTGTAAATTATTTTCAAAATAATATTGGAAGATTTGAAGAAATTAGAGTTGAAAATAATATTTATACAAATTACTTTAAATATGAGAATGTTATTGTTAGACCTATGTTTGAACAATATGATAATGTGGATAAATTATTAGTAGATGATAAATCAAAAAATAAATATGATACATTAACAAATAAGATTTTATTATATCCCCAAGATGCAAGATTATCTA
>Ga0315284_10008571_pt1 | contig 14600 bp, 14 predicted proteins | sample YL17G09_16_MG_FD_203696 | JGI IMG/M metagenome (GOLD analysis project Ga0315284, IMG submission 203696) | Sediment microbial communities from Yellowstone Lake, YNP, Wyoming, USA - YL17G09_16 | ecosystem: Environmental > Aquatic > Freshwater > Lake > Sediment | place: USA: Wyoming | collected... | reverse complement strand
CAAGAATTTTTCTTATTTCCTGTTGGATGTGCGAGGCACGATTGATCAGGGAGGAGAATTGAAATACCTCGGTTCCCAGATGGTGGATTATGGTCTGAAATTTTTCTTCAAGGGTACTTATGCCCACGGTACCTTTACCTCTGACAATGGCTTTCACTATAGGAGCTATTACTATATACCCGAGGAGTTTCTTTTTTTCAATAAGAATTTCTGCCAACACACCGTTAATCTGTAGTATTCAATGAATGTGTTTAAACCATAAAATTTGAGTAGGACTAAATGTAAGACCCTTTATGAGTGACATAGGGGATTTTTCTGAGTCCAACAATATAGTCATTGGCTTTGGTCACGACCCCGCACCTTACGTATTATGCAGGGGGCAGGCAGTTTCCAGAGCCTTCGACAAAGGGGAATGGAATGGGGTCTGACACTGCAAAATCCATAAGGCACCTGCCGTTCTACAGATGCTTAAGCAGTTTTGTGTTGTGGCTCAGAAAAATCCCCCATGTCACTGAAATTCTCAGATTGAATTATGTAAGAATCTAAAATTCAAAACAGTATGATTCAATACATTATGTTTTGAACATTTGATATTTGGGTTTATTTCGGATTTCGTGCTTCGGATTTCGGATTTATAAAAGTGCACACACTACTCTTGACTAGTACCCAATTTATACCTTTACAATTATTTTTTTTCATTATAAATAGTGGGTACGCTAGCGTGTAGCAAGTGCTCACTACAACCCAAGGGGAATCAAGCGATGGACTTTATTTTAGAACGATTAGCGGTAGGTGATATAAGCGATGCCCGGAATCTCTCCTCCAGAATTACCGCGTTGCTTAACTGCACTGAAGAACATGACACCTCTCGCGAAGGCATCGAATATCTTAAATTACCATTAATAGATTTTCAACCTGTCGATCCTGAATATATTCCTAAGGCTGTTAATTGGATCAAGGAAAAGATAGTGAGCCATACCGTACTGGTGCACTGCAATACAGGGATCGGAAGAGCTCCTTCCATTGTGGTGTGCTACCTCTGCGAGATAGGGTTTGGTTTTGAGGAGGCGGTGAAGTTTGTAAAATCCAAGAGGGAAGGGGCGCTACCTCTAGGGAATCTCCGTTCAGCGATAATGATGGCACGAAAGCTGACGTCCATGAAGTGAGTGTTAATAGGTAGGTGGTTACAGGCTGGCAAGGCTTACAAGTTTACAAGGTGGCAAGCTGGTAAGCGACTAACATCTATGTCGTGAGCAGGTAAACGTGGATGCTTACTAGAGAAGATTTAAAAAAGATATTTATGAGGATCGATGGCAAGGGGTATAAGGCATACCAGGATTGTGAAGGTGCCTATGATTATGTGCTCTTTACCCTATATCTTGACCACGCGCAGGGTGACCCCTTTGCCTCACCCTCGCGGGTAAGAATAGAGGTGGCAACCTCAAAAGCTGGTTTTCCTTCTGATCTGTGGAACAGTAAATTAAAAAAGATTGCACTGGAAGATTATGTAGCGCGGCAGTTCTTTTTCACCACAAGGAGGGTGTGTAAAGGCAGGAGGGGCATAGGGAACGGTGGGCTCATTGCGATCGATAGTGGCGGCCCGGAGGTGTTGAGAAGAAGTTCAGTGAGCATTGACGAGAAGAAAGTTGAAGTTCGATTTGTAGCTGGTCTTCCCGCCAGTGGCAGGACTGTGCTTGGACTGGAAGCCATTACCATGTTTCTCCAGGAGATACCCCAAGTTGTTGAGCAATCTCTGTGTATACGTAATCTCAAAACTCATGAGCTGAGGAACCATATTAAGGTAGCTGAAGATCAGGAGGTATTACGGCGGTGGGTGGAAGAGAGGGGGCTGGTTGCGTTTATCGGCAACGGTTCCATGCTTCCGCGAAGGAGTGGAGTAGATGATAGACCGCTTCAGATGTATGCGGTGAATTTTCAGTCTCCTCCCGAACTTGAGGTGGAGGTTGAGCTTCCCCACCGAGGGATTCTTAGAGGAATGGGAATCCCTCAGGGGGTAACCCTAATTGTGGGTGGAGGGTTTCATGGTAAATCTACCCTTTTAAATGCAATTGAGCTGGGTGTCTATAACCATATTCCAGGAGATGGCAGAGAGTATGTGGTTACCTCAAGTGATACGGTTAAGATCAGGGCGGAGGATGGGCGGAGCATAGAGAAGGTAACCATCAATCCTTTTATTGCTAACCTGCCTTTGAAGAAGGATACGATACGGTTTTCCACTGAGAATGCGAGCGGGAGTACCTCGCAAGCAGCTAACATTATGGAAGCGATTGAGATGGGGGCAAAGGTGCTGCTGATCGACGAGGATACTTCTGCGACCAATTTTATGATTAGGGATGAGTGGATGCAGGAGCTGGTAGCGAAGGAGAAGGAGCCTATTACTCCCTTCATTGATAAAGTTCAGAAACTCTACAAGGAGTATGGCATTTCCACTATCTTAGTGATGGGTGGATCGGGAGATTACTTTGAGGTAGCTGACACGGTGATCATGATGGATGAGTACCGACCACGCTGTGTTACTCAGAAGGCCAAAGAGATTGCGGTTCGTCATGAGGTGAAGCGCAAGAATGAGGGAGGAGACTCGTTTGGTGAATTTCTTACGCGGAGGCCCAGCGCACCCAGTTTTGATGCATCCCGGGGGAAGAGAGAGGTAAAGATCGATGCGAAGGGGTTAAAGGGGATCCTCTATGGGGAGGACTTTATTGAGCTCTCGTATCTGGAGCAATTGGTGGATATAAGCCAGACACGCTGCATAGGATTTCTTATCCACTACTATTCGACCCACTATGTGGACAAGAGTGAGCACTTAAGGGACGGCATTGAAAAGGTGATGCGCGATGTGGAGGAGAGGGGGTTTGATATCCTTCTTCCCTTTATGGTTGGCAACCTCGCGCTACCCCGCATCTACGAGGTAGCAGGGGCTATCAATAGGATGAGATGTCTTAAGATAGAGTGATGAGGGATGAGATGTGGGATTGAGGAATTCAGAAATTCAGGGATTGAGGAATTGATTTTTGGGTGCTAGCGATGAGAAGCACAGCACTACTGGTAATCGACATGCTAAATGATTTTATAGCGGAGGGGGCTCCTCTGGAGGTTCCTGAAGCGAGGAAGATTGTTCCTGCGGTAAGGAAAAAGATTGAAGAATCCAGAAGAAAAGGCAATTTTATTATTTATATTTGTGATGCCCATGAAGAGGATGATCCAGAGTTTGAGCGGATGGGGTGGCCTGCTCACGCCATTGCAGGTACCAAGGGGGCGCAGGTGATTGATGAATTGAAACCTGTTTCTGGGGACGAAGTAATTGCTAAAAAGAGCTATTCAGGATTCTTTAGAACTTCGTTGGATGAGGTGCTGCAGAGCAAGGGGATTTCGGATTTGTTGATAACCGGTTGTGTAACTAATATTTGCGTACTTTATACGGTAGCTGATGCGGTACAGCGGGGGTACAAGGTAAAAGTTATCAAGGATTGTGTGGCGGGGATTACTACCCAAGATCATGAGTGGGGACTTAAGCAGATGAGGGACATACTGGGGGCTGAGATAGTGGGGAGATGAGATGGGAATTTAGGAATTGAGGAATTTAGGGATTGGGGGATTGAGGAATTAAGTAATAGAGATGCTGGATACTTGATGCTGGATGATACAAGGATGAAAGATGCTCGATACATGCTACATGATGCAGGATAAATCCTAAATTCGAATATCGAAATTCGAAGCAAATTCAAAATTCAAATTTCAAATGTTCAAAACATAATTGATGTTGAGGGGTTGGAATTTCTACTCATCACCAGTACTTGGAACTCATTACTTTTATTCCTGAAAACTGACAACTGCTTTTGGAAATTTGAAATTGTTGCAGGTTGCGCGTTACGAGTTGCGGGTTTTAATAGCGTGCGGGCTTGCAAGCGTGCAGGCAAGAAAGCCAAATATATAGTAAAGGAGAATAACCGTGTTTCATAGCGCTGATGAAAAAGAGATTAAAGCGGGTAAGATTACCGATGCCTATTTTCCGCGCACCTTAGAGATACTTAAGGCAAAGGGAATTGATAAGCGGGTAAAAGCAGAGTTTATAGTCAAAGGCCTTCCCCACCAGTGGCCCTGGGGAATTCTTGCAGGGGTGGAGGAGTGTGTGGAACTGCTCGGAGAGTTAAAGATTTCGGTGAGGAGCATGCGGGAGGGAACCATTTTTAAACCCTATCAGCCGGTGATGGAGATAGAAGGGAACTATAGTGAGTTTGGAAAGTTTGAGACTGCGCTCCTCGGTTTTCTCTGTCAGGCTTCAGGTGTTGCTACCAAGGCAGCGCGCTGTAAAAAGATTGCAGGCAATCGCATGATAATCAGTTTCGGCGGAAGAAGGGTTCATCCTGCGGTAGCTCCAGTGGTGGAGCGAAGCTCATTTATCGGAGGGTTTGATGGTGTTGCCATTTTAAAGAGTGCGGAACTCATCGGAGAGCAGGCGATGGGCACCATGCCCCATGCCCTTATCCTGATTATGGGAGATACCGTTGAGGCAACCAGGGCGTTCAGTGAGGTGTGGGGTGGCAAGGTGAGGACAGTCTCTTTGATCGATACTTTTCATGATGAGAAATTTGAGGCTATCAGGGTTGCGGAAGCATTGGGAGATAAGTTGTATGCGGTGAGGCTGGATACCCCACAGTCCCGGCGCGGAAATTTCTTACGCATCCTTGAAGAAGTACGTTGGGAGCTTGATCTGAGGGGACATCGTCAGGTGAAGCTCGTGGTGAGCGGGGGTCTGGATGAGGAAGACATTGAGAAGCTTAATCCTCTGGTAGATGGGTATGGTCTTGGCACCTCGGTGAGTAATGCGAGTGTAATAGACTTTGCTATGGACATTGTAGAAATTGAGGGTACACCTATTGCGAAGAGAGGGAAGAGTTCTGGTGCCAAAAGGGTGCTAAGGTGCACGAGGTGTTATGAAGATAAGGTGATACCTTTTGCGGAGACGCTCAAGCGTTGTGGGTGTGGTGGAAAATATAGTGAACTGTTAGTCCCACTTATGGAAAGGGGAAAGGTAAGGGAAAAACTTCCTTCAGCTCAAAAGATCAGAGAATATGTGTTGAACCAATTAAAGAACTATACACTTTAAAAATTTAGGAATTTAGGAATTGAGGGATTCAGGGATTTGTAAATCGTGAATCGTGAATCGTAAATAGTAAATAGTGAATAGTAAATGGTAAATCGTAAATAGTAGATACGTCATGAGTTACGGGGTGCGGGTTGTAAAAGCTGATAGGAGAGCAGGCTGATAGCGTGCGGTTATATTTCCCTCATTACTCAGTACTGATACTTTGGAAATCTGACAGTTGAAATTAGAAATTAGAAATCCAAAAACGTGGGGATTTATTGTTCCATTCCTCCTCTTTTTGATTGTCTTCACTACCTACCTGCCCGCCCTCAAGAATGGTTTCGTGTGGGATGATGATTCGTATGTAGTTAACAATAGCTACATCCGCTCTTTGAGCAGTGAATCTTTCTGGTTAATACTCACGGGGTTTCATAGTGGCAACTGGCACCCCCTCACCTGGTTTTCTCATGCACTCGATTACGCCTTCTGGAGCCTCAATCCTCAAGGACACCACCTCACCAGCCTCATCCTCCATGGGCTGAACACCTCCCTGGTATTTATGGTAGTGAGTATGCTTCTTACCAGGATACTACCATGGAGCAGCACTTTGTTAACAGCAGTTATCACTTCCCTCTTGTTTGGACTCCATCCCCTACGGGTTGAGTCAGTAGCATGGGTTGCAGAACGGAAAGATTTGCTGTGCGGATTTTTTTATCTCTTAAGCATTTTATTCTATCTTCTCTACCTTTCCCCGTTGCAGGGGAAGAGACAGAGGGGAGGGTATGTTGCAAGCCTCTGTTTCTTTCTCATGGCGCTTATGTCAAAGCCCATGGCAGTGACCCTTCCCCTTACCCTGCTTCTGTTAGACTGGTATCCTTTTTCCCGGTGGCAGAGGTCTCTTCAAAGTAATCTCTCCCTCTTTACTGAAAAGATCCCCTTCTTTGTTTTAAGTATAGGTGCTGCGATTATTACGCTTGTGGCACAGCATTCTGGTGGAGCCATCAAGAGTTTGACGCAATTAGGATTTATTACTCGCCTGCTCAATGCGTTGCGGGTACCGGTATTTTATCTGGCAAAGATAGCAGTTCCCATAGAGCTTACTCCCTTTTATCCTTTTTCTCTCTTATCTCATAGAGAGGCTCTCTGGTACGGAATGGTGGTGGCAACTATTACCGGGTTTGGTGTGTGGCAGACAGTCAAGGGGAAAAAGCTCTGGCTTACCCTATGGGCTTACTACCTGATTACCCTTATGCCCGTGATAGGGATTATACAGGTCGGGGGGCAGCTCGCCGCTGACCGCTACACCTATCTCCCCAGCCTGGCTCCCTCTCTACTGCTTGGAGTAACCACGAGCTGGTTGTGGGAAAAGGTGTCATGGAGCAAGCTCGCACAGGCGGTGAGGGTATTGGTGGTGGTATCTGTTGTTATGGGTGTGGGTGTGTGCAGTTATCTTACCTTCACACAGATCAAGGTGTGGAACAACCCCGAGACCCTCTGGGGAAGGGTTAATGGTGTATTCCCTGGTCTTGTGCAGGAAGGGTATTTTAACCTTGGGGTGTATTATTCTGATACAGGCAGGGTTGATGAAGCCATAGAACAATTCAAAGTGGCTATTAGGATTAATCCGCATTATGTGAGGGCGTACAATAACTTAGGGATTGCCTACACCAAGAAGGGAATGCTCAATGAAGCCATTGCTGTATATAGGAAGGCACTCTCGATTGACCCACTCCATGAGAAGGCTCACTACAACCTCGGTAGTGTGTACTTGGAACAGGGAAGGTTTGATGAGGCAATCCATGCATTTAAAAATGCCATCCTCATCAATTCTGATTACACCCAGGCTCACTATAACCTGGGGTGTGCCTATGATAAGAAGGGGATGTGGGATGAGGCAATTGCCGGATATGAACGCGCACTATCGCTCAACCCCGGATACGCAGAGGCATGTAATAATCTCGCGGTGATTTATTGTTACAGGAAGAAGGATTTCACTTTAGCAGCCCGCTACTGCAAGAGGGCTATGGAACTGGGTTATAAAGTTCATCCTATGCTTTTAGATGCGTTGAAATCTTCAACTACATCTCACCAGTAACAAGGGTGTACTACTCAAGAGTAATGTGTATACTTTTTATTTCTCACCTCCCACTATCAAAGCTCTCCATAACCCTCATCACCTCTCTTCAGATGATTATGGCGCTGCGCTACTTTGAAGATTAAGATTTCTTTATTTATACTGATTACACAGGAGCAGGTATCATCCCCAGGAGCCGTGCTCGTTTTGTCTAGATAGGCATTATACCACTGCCCAGTAATTCTTTCAAGATCAACAAAATGGACATTATGGTGATGAACAGTAGCGTATCTCTCTCTCTTTGGATAACATATATCCACGAGTAATTAGGTGTAGAATGTAGTTTAAAAGGATTCACTAATAACTGCCATTGTGGTATCCATCTGGGCACCATTTGGAAATAGTGCTCTGCGTGCTCAAGAAAATGTTCTCTTAAATTTTGTTCCTCCCATCGTATAATGCAGTAGTAGTGGAGATAAAAGAGGATGATGAAAATCGGAATAAGCCATACCAGTTCACTTATAATAGTAAATCCTAGAAGTATAAACAGGTTGCCAATATAAATAGGGTTTCTTGTAAACGCATAAGGTCCTTCTGTAATGAGGAACCACGCTCTACTTGTTCTGGTGCGGGAATATTTTCCTATATAACGCAATGCCCAGAGGCGAAGACTTTCTCCCAGGATAAGCAGCGGGAAGCCAAGTAGCAAAATCATCTTATCATTTTCAATTGCCTTCCAGTTGCAAAAAACGAGGATGAGAAAAAGAGGTACCGCGGTAAAACTCCTCACTTTGAAGAACCGTTCACCCCACTTTATGAAGAGAGAATTTTTATCGTTTTTCATAGAAAGCCATTAACCTATTCATTTTCCCTCTACATTTATCTGAGTATGGTTCCTAGATGCTTCCTCGGAACAGTATCTGCTTTTTTAATTAGTGGCTATCATGCCACCTTGCTTCAAGGTGCCAAGAGTTCCTTCCTCTCCACCAGAACCTTCACCGTGTGCACTTACGCGTATGTCAGTACAATGTAAAGAGTGTCGGCAGCATTCCCGCTTCGCGAAAGCCTTCCGCAAGCTCAATTATCCCGACTAACCACACAAACCATAATGCGTCTATCATGCTCTTTCGATATATCCTCGGATTTACTACATACTCATCCGGCTCTGACATCTGCAGATTTCTGGGGAGGAATCTCGGCACCCTTTCCTTGTAAATTGTATAATCCTCTGTATGCAGCTTCAACAGCCTTTCCTCTTCTGTCCTGATCACCGCTGGATAGTACAAAGCGAATATACAACCTATCACCGCAGCCATGATCAGCATCTCCGTAGTTAACCCAACGCCCAATGCACCACACAAGCTAAAGAAATACAGAGGATTGCGGCATAATGAGTATGGTCCAACGGTAATGAGGTTTCGAGCCTTATAGCCCGATATATAAAGCGAGCACCATAGTCGCCCGATAGTAGAGATTGCTACAAAAACACACCCCAGCCCGAAGAAAATCGCACTGCACAGTGGATGATTCTCCCATCTGCTGTCTGACATAAGAACAATCACACCGAGTGGTATGGCAGCAAGTCGAGATATCAGGACACGACTCTTAACATATCTAGAACTATCAAACATCTTGTCTCAGTCGTCTGCCGAACAGATCACATAAGTGTTTTGGTATTTTAGCCTTTCATTGAGTAGTTTTAATCTCTATGAGCTCAACCCGTTCTCCGGTTTCGGGGTTAATCTCTAATAGTACCCCTTTGCCAGAAGCATAGTATTTGTTTTCCACGAGATCGGGCTGCATCGGAGTGAAATCCTTAGTAACCAGGCAATCACCATTGCAGGAGGCTGCGGGTACTGTAGCAGATCCAGTGAGGCTTAGTATTTCAGCCAAGTCTTCAGCATTGCCAAGCGAAAACTCCTGCCGATACACAACCCCTACTTGGGGTATAGCGTTCATGAGAACACCTGGTTTTGCGCTATCGACTCCAGCTTTCCATGATCCCTCAAGGCTTACCAATTCACCATCCTCGAACTCCTGGGAGATTTCACCGAAATACCATACATTGCCAGAAATGTCCTGCGCGTACCAATCCTCGGTATCTTCGACAACCTCCCCTTCTTTTTCGACCACATCACGAACCACTGCGCAGGTAACCCCCAGAATTTGCTTAGTATCATTGGTCACCGAGACAGTAATTGTTTCATCATCATCAGTTTTGTAAATCCGAGTCACACCAGGGGTGAGCGGAAAATAGGGATTGGGTGTGATTGTGTGACCGATTTCAGAGGGATTAACAAAATCTGCAGAGGTAATCTGAGGATCATAGGGTGCTTCGCCCAATGATGCGCAGACTTGTAAGCGCGCTTCGAATTGGTCTACACAGGATTTCCAACCCTCTATTTGTGATGCCTTGGCCTCAATTTCACACTCTTCACGGGCCTCTGGATCGGATAGGTTGAGGCAGTTTCCCCTAGCGATCCAGACAGCATCCCCCGCCTTAGAAAAGCAAGCTTTAAGTGCTGCGATACTAGTTATTGTGCAATTCATCGTAGTGCAGAAAAATTTACCATCCGCATTAGGAGTATTATCCTTCGCGAGAACCGGGATAGCCATTACTAGCAACATTATGACCGAGACACATGTGAAAAATAAACGATAGCTTAGAAACTTCTTGTAATTCATAACTTGCTCCTCCTTTAAGTCTGGGTTTAGTGCACTTTTTATTTTTAGTTGAAATTGGTTAGTAGCTCCCATTCTCTTTTCTCATTATTCAGAGGGTTGATTTAAAAAAATTTTCACCATATTCAAAAATTGAATCGTTAACTCATTCTAATAGGCCACTTTTCTTTAAATACCGAGTGATACCATAGAAAAGAACAAGGGGAATAAACATCGTTGATAATATGATTATCTCCATGTGCTTACGCTCATATCCAAATATCGTCATATCTTTCCATATCATCATGGCTAGTAAGCCGCACAAAATTAAGAATATGGTACCATATTCCTTTCTTAATACTTTTACCCAGTCGTAGTGATATATTCCCAATGATTTTTTGATCCCCCTGAAATTAGGTATAAGTCTATTTACGTTGGCCGCGTAATCTTCATATTCTTGACCAAACTGATTTCTCAAGTAGCGCTCTTCGTTTTTTATAATCGAATAATAAACCAATGTAAAAAATGGCAACACCAATAAGTATGCCCACAGGGAACCGTACAACAGAATGAATCCTATCATTATCAGGTAGTTCCCAACATATATGGGATGACGTACGTGGGCATAAAAACCCGTTTGTACTAAAGACTCTGCGAAAACCTTGCCACCTTTACCCCCGCGTTTAATGTAGGCAAATCCAATAACCAGTATTCTGAATAGTTGGCCAACCAGTACAATTAAAATACCCATAGCGCACACATAGCGGTCTAATTGCGCGTCACCCAAAAACAAACCGGGTTTGATAAACAGGACTAGACATAGGTATATTATAGGAAATAAGTATTGTCGGTATTTAAAGAAAAACTGACCAAGACGAATAAATATTTTTTCCATACAGCCCTTTTATGAATGAGTTTATGAGTCAACATTCACTGTCTGAAATAATAGCACTTTGATTAGTTGCACACTCTTTGATCGATCCACAGAAATCTATTTTACGGCAAGCAGTCCGCAATAATTGTACCATCTAAAGAAACTTTCACAACTCTTAAATCCATTAGACAGCATTAGTTGCCTATTTTCATCGTAATGGTATGGGATTAATACATTTTCCAACGCTTCCCGCTTTTGTTTAATTTCAAGTTCATCATATCCGCTTCGTTTTTTGAAATCGTAATATAGTTTAATAAACAATCTATTTATTAGCGAATTCGTGCTTAATACTTTTTCAATAACAATGAAACACCCACTTTCATTTATACCTTCCGCAATGCTTCTTATAACTTTTTCACGATAAAGGGGTCGTATAAACTGCAATGTAAGACTCATGATCACAATCGAAGCATTTTCAATGTTGACACCCTGGTTTAAATCGGATCGGATTAATGCATACTCGTGAGAGATCTTTGCTTCTTCCATTTTTTTTCTTGCTTTCTCCAGCATAGCATCGGAAGAATCAATACCAATGAACTTTACTTTGGACGGGACATTTTGATCCAGCGCTATAAACGTTTCACCGGTCGAACAACCCAAATCATAAAGATTTGTATTTTTAACCGCAAAGTAATTAGCTATTTCAGCTATCATTCGCTGTATCTCGCTGTAAAATGGTACAGATCGGTTTAACATGTCATCAAAGACTTGTGCCGTGTTTTTTCCAAAATCAAAATCATTGATAAACTCTCTTTTGTCTTGAAACAATGTATCCTTTGACATAGAACACCTCCCACTAGATAGTTTGCATGATTCAGTAGCAAGATTGCTCCTAGGTGACAATCTTTTTCTCGGTTTTCTTTTTTTGCTATCCCCTGGTTAAAACGAGGGGTCTAACAATTATTAGGCGATGTGGAAATTTACCATCAACTCCTTCAGTCTAAAATTAAATACTTTCATTTTATTAGCACAACAATTATATGCAGTTAAGTTTTTTATTGCAGTGAAATCACTAATTAGTGCTTGACCGAAAACTTGCCAAGGTCATAATTTACAGGGGTTTGGAGCAGTTTTAGGCGCATAAAGATTCAGCAAACCCGATGATTTTTCTCCAATAAAATATGTGACTATGCTAGAATAGGCTTGATTTTAGGGGGTAAAAGCACAGTGTGCTCCCTGGCACAGTTCATGAAAAAGAAAATCTTCGGGAGAAAAGTTAATGAGAAAAGTAAGGGAACAATCAAGGTCCTTGCTAATATCGCACCTCCGTGGTAGGAGGGTTTAAGATCCAGGCCACCAAATTGTTTCTCGTTTCCGACTCGGATTGCCATGGGTCCCGCTTTTGTACCAGTTTCGACATCCGGTCCAAATCGGTCATGATATTCGGTGGTATGCCGGCAACATACTGTTGCGCAACAATCAAAACCCCAGGCCGGTCATCTTCCAGAAATTGTTCTAAGGTCTGAATATCCTGAATTATCCGCACGTGGCCCCTGGGTTCCAAATAGAAACAGACGTTGGCGCCTCTCTTGAGGATGATGCCGATCCGGTCGGGCGGTAATCCCGCCACCTTGTTTTTCAGTTCCAGTAACATCGGCCGTTCAGTTCTCATCCGATCACACAGATTATGTTGCCAGCAAAAATACCCGCCCATGGTCACCATGGCAATCACGATCATCGCCCCCACGAGAGGCTGAACCTGAAAGCGCCGCTGCACCCACGCGGATTTGTACGCCCATCGTCCGAGAATCAGACCGGCTAGGCCAATGCTGATTCCAGACCAATACGCAATCGCCGGGGCCGCAAACCCGGTCGTGGCTTTCACAATAAGCAACCCCACGGGGAGCAGCAGATTCGCCGCCACGATGATGAACACCGCGCCCCCTTGAATGCCGATGCCCCATCGGCGAAGCGCGGTACTCTCGCCGTCCCGGACGTAATTGAGAAACACGGCCATCAAAAGCGCGCACAATGGTAGCATAGGTAAAATATAGTAGCTGCGGCGTGAACCCGACAGGGTGAAGAACATGAAGACCAAAATCACTGATGTGAGCAACCACCGGGTGTTATAATCCAGAGCTTTCCAGGACTTCACCGAGTTTGCGAGTGCCGCGGCAAAGAGTATGGACCACGGCAGCAAAAGGAAGGGAAGTTTGTGTAAATAGAGATAAAACGGCTCTATGTGGTCAAATGGCTTGAAATATCTGATGATATTTTCTTTAAAAACCAGGCTGAGCCCGCTGGAATGGTACTCCGGATTCGTAACGGAAGCATACAGAAACGGCGCCAGAAACACGATGCCCCCGAGAATCAAGGCGAGGACATGGGCCGGTTTCAGGAGCATCCGCCACCGTTTCTTCATAATAAGATCGGGGAGGATGACCATTAGGGGAACCACTGCCGCGGTAAGACCTTTACACAATGAACCGAGCGACAAAATGAGATAAAAAACCAGGAAACTTCGGAAGTCCGGATGATCTTTTCGGGAACAGTACCAGGCTAAGGCCAGGATTATGGCCGCAAGATTTTCCATGTCCGCCGCCGCGGTTCGCCCCCACAACACAAATCCATAGGTCGACAAGAGGATCCACGCAGCGAGCCTGCTGGTCCGGGCAGACCAGAGACGGCCCCCGATCCATCTCATGGCCCCGATTACTACAAGACCCGAAACAGCGCTCGGTATACGAACCACCCATTCGTTTAACATTCCGGTTATGGCGGTTATGACGGCAATGAACCAGTAGGTCAACAACGGCTTGTCGAAATAGGGTTCGCCGTTGATCGTGGGATGAAAAAAGTCGCGGGTGAAAAACATTTCCCGGACGACTTCAGCCCACCGTCCCTCCGAACCCCACAGTCCGCCGGTGCCGAGCCCGCAAAAGAGAAGAATAACCGCGGCAAGGAAAAGCAAGAAATCAGGCCAAACGTCTCGTTGCGCCAAAGTATCTTCGTTCGCCAACATAATTGAACACCTCTATTTCTTAGCGGAACGAACCATGCAGCCCCAGGACAGCGCCCCGGGGAGTGTACAAGCCGGGCATTCAGCGCCCTGTAAGGACGATACTCGCTGATCCACACCTGACAAGCAACCAATGGGGCTTGAACGATAATCTTTTTCTTGTACCATGACCAGGATTACGGCGGCATGAACTTCGGATTAAACTTTTAAATACTTTTATTAGCACGATAATTTATATTACAATTAAGTTTTTGATTGTAATGAAATCACTAATTAGTAGCAACGCACTCTAATTATAGATCCTTTAGGAGGAATAGTAGCTAAATTTACTGTAAAACGCGATTCCCTTTCACCTTTCCTTGGAATAATTCGAGGTATATATTGTGTATCGATTTTTTCGAGCGATATCCCGTCAGGACTTAGGAGAACCACTTCAATATATGCTTGGTCAGAAGTTATGGAATTACAATCACGTTTTACTTTTCCAGATACAATAAGTTTATCACCTTGCTGGTATACATATATTTTTGACACATGGATTTTTCCGCAATGCTCACAATGCTCATATTCGACTGACATTAGACCACTAGCCACAAGATCCACTCGTTCCGAAGCGAGACAAGAACATGCTATAGTAATGAGACTAGAACCAATGATAAAAATAAAGATTTGAATTTTCTTCTTCATCACATAACTCCTTATGTAAGGCTATCATAACATACGGCATTAGCCTTATTCCCTGGAAGAGGGATATGATTTCGAACCTATTTTATTTTAGTTGTTGAGGATGTTGCATTTCAAGCTTGCTCACGCTGTCTGTACTGCAGTGGATGTTGGGTGTATCTTCTGCTCGTGCTCAGGCACT
>Ga0315284_10008569_pt1 | contig 14601 bp, 10 predicted proteins | sample YL17G09_16_MG_FD_203696 | JGI IMG/M metagenome (GOLD analysis project Ga0315284, IMG submission 203696) | Sediment microbial communities from Yellowstone Lake, YNP, Wyoming, USA - YL17G09_16 | ecosystem: Environmental > Aquatic > Freshwater > Lake > Sediment | place: USA: Wyoming | collected... | reverse complement strand
GGAAGGGGCTCTTCAGCGCGACCCAGGGACGCCTCAAGTTCCTCCCGATGCAGCACACGGACTTCGTCTTCGCCGTGGCCGGTGAGTCGTTCGGCCTTCTCGGCGCCGTCGTCCTCCTGTCCCTGTTTTTCATCATCATCTGGCGCGGCATCCGCATCGCGGCCGAAGCCAAGGATGCCTTCGGGACCCTCGTCGCCGCGGGGGTGGTGTCGATGCTCGCCTTCCACGTCGTCGTCAACATCGGCATGACCGTAGGCATCATGCCTATCGCCGGCATTCCCCTCCCGTTCATCTCCAGCGGGGGCAGCGCCCTCCTGACCAACTGCGTCGCCGTCGGCCTGCTCCTGGGCATCCACTTCCGGCGGCGGAAGATAACCTTCTAGGGCCGGGGCCGTCGGTGGCCACGGTCGCCCGGCCTCCCCGCGCCGCGGCGCAAGGTGGCCTTCTAGGCGGGCCATCCCCTGCTATAATTGGCTTGGACAGGATTCTGCGCCCAACAGGGTCGAACGACGCCAACCCGACAGGGGGACCTTCTGTGACTCGCCTCCGCCAGCGTCTGACCACGGCTATCGCCGTCGGTTTCATTCTGTTCGTCGGCTTCGTCCTCTTGGCCGGCTCGACGGGCGTTTCCGTGCCGGCCGCCGCGGCCGACTGGTCCATCCGCGAGGTGGCCATCGTCGCCACGATCCGCCCGGACGGGTCGATGGCCGTGAGCGAGTCCCGGACCTTCGCTTTCCCCGGCAACTTCCACTGGTTTGAGCAATGGATACCGCTCGAGCAGTGCGATGACATCATCGACGTGACCGTCCGCGAGGGGCAGCAGCCGTTTCAGGAGGTGACCTCGGGCGCTGCCAAGGAGATACCCGGGGTCTTCGCGGTGGTCAAGACCGCCGACCGCATCAGCATCACGGTCGGGCTCGCCGCCGGGAGCGGGCTCCGGACCTTCACGACGGAGTACGTGGTCTTGGGCCCGGTCGTCGTCCACAACGACGTGGCCGAACTCTACTGGAAGTTCGTCGGTCCCGGGTGGAGCGTCGGCTCCGGGAAGGTGACCGTGGACATCAACCTGCCGGCGGGGGCGACCCAGGACGAGGTCAAGGTGTGGCTTCACGCGCCCCTCCAGGGCACCATCGAGAAGGTAAGCCCCACGCTCGTCCGGGCCAAGGTGGTCAACGTTCCCTCCGAGACCTTCGTCGAGACCCGGGTGACCTTCCCCGTCCAGCTCGTCCTGGCTTCGGGCAAATGGAGCGGCCGCGACGGTCTCCCCGGCATCCTGGCCGAGGAGGCCAAGTGGTCCAGAGCCGCCAACCTCAAGCGGGCGGCCATGCGCTTTGACGTCTACCTCGCCCCCGTGCTTCTCCTGGCGGCCTTCGGTTTCGGCTGGCTGCTCATGGCCCGCTACGGTTTTGAGCGCCGCCCGGCGCAGAAGCCCGACTACTTCCGCGAACTCCCCGGAGACTACTCCCCCGCCGAACTGGGCGTGCTCTGGCACTTCGGCAGCCCGACCGCGGCCGACTTCGTGGCCACCATCCTCGACCTGGCCAGGCGGGGTTGGCTCGTCATCGAGGAGGCCCGGACGGAGAAGGCGATCTTCCTAGGCTTCGGCGGTGGGGTCGAGCGGACGTACCGCATCTGGGAGCGGGCGAGCCGCCCGGCCAGGGACGAACTCAAGCCCCATGAGCGGGCTGTTTTCGATTTTCTCGTCAGGTCGCAGGTCCCGGTCAGCCTATCCGCCACGGCCCCGGAGGTGACGACCGGCCCGGCGGTGCTCTTCTCGGAAATCGAGGGCTACGCCAAGCGGAACCCGACGGCCTTCCAGGCCTTCTACCGGGCTTGGCAGAAAGAAGTCAAGGACCGAGCCAAAGCCCAGGGGTTCTTCGATCAGGCCAGCCAGAGGGGGCAGATGATATCGGCGCTCTCCGGCGTCGCCTTGATGGGCCTGGGCGTGGGGGCTTTCTTCGCCAAGGCCTTTGTCAGCGGCATCGCCATGGTTGTCGGGGGCGTCGGGCTGCTCACCCTGACCTTCTTCGTCTCGCGCCGGAGCCAGGAGGGCTGTGACCAGTACTGGCTCTGGCGGGGCTTCCGCCACTTCCTCACCGACTTCTCGCGCCTCCGCGAGGCGGCGCCTCCGGCCCTGGCCCTGTGGGACCACTACCTCGTCTACGCCGTGAGCCTGGGGGTGGCCAAGGAGGTCATCCGTCAGTTGCCCATCGTCTACAAGGACGTCGCGCCGGGGCAGGGCTTCGGCCACGGGTGGTTCATCGCCACCGGCGTCACTCACGGCGCGCTGGCCGGCGCGGAGTCGATGGCCGACAGCTTCGCGCATGGCATGGAGAGCCTGGCGTCCTTCTCCAGCGCCCTGACCACCAGCCTGCAGGGCGCCGTCAGCTCGGCGAGCGGAGCCGGGGGCGGCGCCTCGGGCGGCGGCGGCGGCGGCGGAGGAGGCGGCGGAGGAAGCGCCGGAGGCTAGTAGGCCGGCCTAGACGAACACGTCCAGTAGCCCGGGCAGGATGGCGGAAGTTGGCCTCCGCGCGGCGGGAGCACAGACGAGGGAGGGTCATCCACCACCCCACTCCAGCTCCGCCAATTCCTCCACCCGCGCAGGACCCGCGACCCCAGGGATGGAAAACCTCACCTGACCCGGACGAGCCGCCCAGATGGGCGGCAAGGGCAATCACAACCTGGAGGGGAACCAGCGTGCCACTGGTAATCGGCATCGCCGTCAGAGACGGTCTTGTCGTGGCAAGCGACAGCCGGGTGTACGGCAGCGTGAACGAGGGTCCCGCTCGTCTGATCTCCGATCACGTCCCAAGGTTGTTCCGGCTGTCCAGATACGCGGCCGTCGCGTACTGGGGGCCGCCACTCATTTTCCACAATGATGAGATGGTGAGCGTCTCCTCGGTCGTAGCCAACATTATCGCGGATTGCGCCGAGGAAAGCCGACTTGAGGAGGCGGCCACAGCCTTTCGACGTTCCCTCCTGGCCAGCGTCGGGCAGGAAATCTTCAAGACCACCGGCCCCTTCGGCTTCATGTTCGCCGGCTACGACCAGAACAACGTGGGTCGGATAATGACCGTAGACCTTCCTGGCGAGGACTATCGCGAATTCCGGTCCACGGCCAATCCCGGCATCACTCCCCAGGGGTACCATCGGGTGGTTACTCGCATCCTGTCCGGTTTGGACCCAGACCTGATAGCGGAGTTCAACTCGCGGCCAGACGAGGATGCGTTCAAGCGCAAAGCGGCCAACATGCGCTTCCTGATCCCCTGGTCACTACTGAGCATCGGGGACGCCGCGGCGATAGCCGAGACTCTCATTCAGACAACCGCGGCCGTGCAGCGCATCGCCTTCGCCGTAGGGACTCCCGAGAACCACTATCAGCCGGACGTGGGCGGGCCGATAGATATAGCGGTAGTCACCCGTAGCGGGTTCCATTGGGTCAAGAGGAAGTCGGAGTACCCTGCGACGCCGTCCTGGCCCGGAGCGTAGGTCGTGCGCGTTGACCTCAGCACGGCGGCCCAAAAGGATTTCCGCGGATACAGGTCCAGGCAGGAACAACGGAGCCTGGACGGCGCACTCAGCCTCCTGCAGCGGGACCCGTTCGCCGGGAATCCAAAGGTGGGTAGCCTTGAGGGCTATCGGACGGTCGACTTCCGCACTCCAGGATGCCAGCACCGGCTCGCCTACTACATCGACTGGGAAGCACGGGTATGCGTGGTAGTGGCCATCGGCCGACGGGAGAAATTCTACGAGCGCCTGACCCAGCGATTGGGCAAGACCTAGGCGCGCTTAGGGGAATGCCCCCGGGCTTTGCGGGCGAACGCCTTCCACTCCTGCGTCTTGCCCTCCCGGAGTTCTTGTTTGGCTTGCCGGACGAGGAGGTCAACAGGGTCCCTCTCGACGATGCGCGTTGCGCCGACATCCCCCGTTCCACTGGAGCCCTGGCTCGTCAGATTGCTGACCGGGAAGTCGTAGTCCGCCTCCCGGATGACCACGGTCTGTGCTTTCACGGGTTTTGGCCTCCTAGACTTCCGGCCTGAGGGACGCTTAGGCTTCCTTATCTTCACGTTTCATCGTCTCACTTCCTGCTTAGCGCACGGATGAGTATCCCAGGGCGCTCCCCATCCTATGAGGGCAGGCGGCCGGCAGACTCGCGCGCCGGCAGGAGACGACGACATCCGTGAAGCGCGGCAAGAAGGACCGGACGAGTGTCGTCCTCGACTCCGGCTACGGCGCCCGGGGCAACGGTGATTGAGACGCATCACGGAGGTGGAACGGGCTCTTCACGAGGATGTCGGCTTCCGGGTCCTGGCGGAGCATGTCTCCGTGGACGGGACCAAGGTGAAAGCCATCGCCTCCAAGCTGGGCGCGGGGGGTACCCCCTGAGCGGGGAGGTGAAGCTGCCGTATCCCGCTCCGCACTGAACGTAGGTGGGACTTCGGAAGGGTCTCGTCCTGCCGAGCAGAACTCCGCTATCCGGGGTGAGCGGGCATGGCGCACCTGAACCAGGCGATCGCGGCCAGAGTGGACGAGTGGCGGGCCGGGGGCTACCGGACCGAAGGACATTCGGCCATCGCGGAGATCCTCGGTTTCGCACGCCTTCCCGATCACGATACGCCTCACTACCTGCGCCGTCCCCAACTTCGAGCGCTTGAGACCTATTGGTACCTGCGCCTCGTTGAGCACACTCCGCAGGTCTTCGAGCTCTATCGCCGGTTCTTCCCCAGGCAAACCGAGCTACTCGCGGCCCTAGGCCTGGACCGGTCGGAGATCAAGGATTTCGTGTTGGATCAGAGCCTTGAGGCTCTATGGAACCGGATTAGGACCGACGATGTCTTCGCCCGCGGTCTCAAGCTCGAGGCCCTGCGGGAAACCCTGGAGTTGACCTATCCCAGCTACATCCTGGCTCTGGCCATGGGCGCCGGCAAGACGATCCTTATCGGCGCCATCGTTGCCACCGAGTTCGCCATGGCCCAGGAGTACTCGGGCCAGGGGTTTGTGGAAAACGCTCTGGTCTTCGCGCCCGGCAAGACCATCATCGAGTCTCTGCGGGAGCTCTCGCAGATCCCTTACGAGCGACTCCTTCCGCCCCGGCTTTACCGGTCCTTTGCGGCCTCGGTCAAGCTCACTTTCACTCGAGACGGCGAAAAGGACGTCCCCGTAATCCGAGGTTCCTCCTACAATGTGGTGGTCACCAACACGGAAAAGATCCGCATTCAGAAAGAGACCATCAGGAAGAGCGATCTCGCGGGTTTGTTCGCGGGTAGCCGCCAGGACGAGGCGCGGGCCGAGATCGCCAATCTCCGCCTTCAGGCCATCGCCAGCCTACCTCACATGGCCGTCTTCTCGGACGAGGCCCACCACACCTACGGCCAGTCCCTGGACTCGGACCTCAAGAAGGTCCGCAAGACAGTCAACTTCCTGGCGGCGAGCACCAACGTCGTCTGCGTCGTGAACACCACCGGCACCCCGTACTTCGAGCGCCAGCCGCTGAGAGACGTGGTCATCTGGTACGGTCTTTCGGAGGGCATCAGGGACGGTATCCTCAAGGACCTCTCCGGCAGCATCCAGGCTTTCGACTTCTCCGGGGACGCCCGAGCCTATTTGACCCACGTCATCAAGGACTTTTTCACTGACTACGGCGAGGTCCGCCTTCCCAACGGCGCGCCGGCCAAGCTGGCCGTCTACTTCCCCCAGACCGACGATCTCCGCGAACTCCGCCCCACGATTGATCAGGCCCTCGTCGAGGTCGGCCAGAGCCCGTCCGTGTGCCTTGTCAACACATCGGACGCCACGCTCACCAAGTCGGCGGACATCGACGCCTTCAACCGCCTCAACGATCCGGGCGCCTCCCATCGAGTGGTTCTCCTCGTCAACAAGGGGACAGAAGGCTGGAACTGCCCCAGCTTGTTCGCCTGCGCCCTTGCTCGGCGACTCAAGACCTCCAACAACTTCGTGCTTCAGGCGGCGACGCGCTGCCTTCGCCAGGTGCCCGGCAACGCCCTGAAGGCTCGGGTCTATCTTTCCGTCGACAACTTCGGCATCCTCGATCGCCAGCTCCAGGAGACGTACGGTGAGGGTATCGCCGAGCTCAACCTGGCTGGCCAGGAGACTCGCCGGAGTCAGCTTCTCCTGCGCAAGGTAGCCATCCCGCCACTCGTGCTCACAAGGACAGTACGGACGGTAAGGCCGAAGCCGGTCGACCGGCCGCCTCTCAAACTCCAGCGGCCCTCTGTGGCGCCCGCCCCCGACTTGACCAAGACTACCTTCACGGTCGCGGAGCGGCACGCCACCCTGAGCATTCTTCAGGAAGTGGAGGGGGCCGTGACCGTGAAAGCCGAGCCACGGGTGACCGACGCCTACGCGGCGGCCGTCAACCTGGCGATCTGCTACCGGCTCGACCTCTGGGAGGTCTTCGATGAGATTAGGCGGCTCTACGGCAATGAGGACATTCCCGAGGCCGCCCTCGCGGACCTGGCCGGTCAGATTGAGCGGCAAGTGAGCGCCTACGAAGTGACGGAGGAGCAGGTTGAGGTCGCCCTGGCTCTGGTGAAGCCGCAGGGCTTCGCCCGCACGACCGACCTCTCGGGCACCGAGGTCTACACGGCCGAGATCGTTTACCCCAAGGACCGTGAACGCCTCCTCCTGCGGTGGAGCGACCTGGAGCGGGAGAACCCCAGGGACTTCGGCTTCCACTACACGCCCTACAACTTCGACTCCGGCCCCGAAAAGAGCTTCTTCGAGCAACTCCTCTACCACATGAACCTCAAGCCCGATGAGGTGGAGGACATCTACTTCACCGGGGCCTTGACCGACCCGGGCAAGACCGACTTCTTCATCGAGTACCGTGACGACCAGGGTAAATGGCGACGCTACACCCCTGACTTTGTCATCCGTCGGAAGCCGCTGGCAGACCAGCCCGCCGGAACAGGAAGGCTCTTCATTGTCGAGGTGAAGGCCGAGCACCAGCGCTCACACGGCGTGGACGGCGAGAACGGGACGAAGGCCCTCGCCCTCCGGCGGTGGGTCGACCTGAACCCCGACCGGCTGCGCTACCAGATGGTCTTCACCCCAGGCGCAACCGTGACCGCCGACCAGTTCAAGGACGCTCGCCAGTTCGTTGAGGAGGTCGGGTCATGAACGATAGGACCGACGTAGCCATCACCCGGGCCAAGGGTCGCCCCATGCTCGTATGGGTCGGCAAGCGGCCTCTTTCCCAAGTGACGGCCTTCCCGGCGCAGCACGTCGAGACCTTCGATTCGACCGGGGAACTCAGTAAGCCGCGCCCAGACGAGACGTGGGCCGACTGGCCGGCCGCCTACCCCAAGGGCGGGCTCCTCTTCCACGGCGACAACAAGGAAGTGCTGGCTCACCTCTTGGCCAATGGGTTCCGAGGCAAGGTGAAGCTCGTCTACATCGACCCACCCTTCGACAGCGGCGCCGACTACGTGAGGAAGGTGCAACTTCGGGGGGCCACGGGTACGGCCAAGGTCGACGGGGAGAGCTACACCCTGGGGGAGCAGATCCAGTACACCGACATCTGGGCCAACGACAACTACCTGCAGTTCATGTATGAGCGGTTGCTGCTCCTAAAGGAACTGATGATTGAGGACGGGAGCATTGCGCTCCATTGTGACGCCAAGCGAGACCACTACCTGCGGGCGTTGCTGGAAGAGGTGTTTGGTGCGGACAACTTCCGGGGTGAAATCATCGTCCGCGCAGGAGTCAAGAATGTGCAATCACAGTTTGAGACGGTGTCGTCTCTTACTGTCGGGAGCAACACAATCTTCCTGTACACTAAGAGCTCAGACACCAAGTACCGCAAGCTTCAGCACGTCTCAGCGGAGCGCGCGCCGGGAAAGTGGGATACTTTCTGGCGCGGAACAGATCGGCCGACCATGAGGTACGAATTGCTGGGGATAAGGCCCGACCATGGCCAGTGGCGATGGGAGCCTAGCCGCGCGCACCAGGCCGTCGCTAGTCATCAGCTGTACCTTGCCACTTACGCAGACAAGTATAGCCTGGATGAGTATTATGCAATGCGCTTGGAGGCCGGCGAGGACCTGGATCTTGTCAGGAAGTCCGAGGACGGTACGGTTCAGTACTATGTCGGACCCCGCACCCACAAGATACTTAGCAACGTGTGGCTGGACCTGCCGTACAGGGGTACCCAGACAGGCTATCCGACCGAGAAGAATGAGTCGATACCGGAACGGTTTGTGCATTGGATAACCGACGTGGGCGAGATTGTCCTTGACTGCTTCGTCGGGTCAGGTACCACTGCCGCCGTAGCTCAGAGACTCGGGCGCCGGTGGATAGCCTGCGACATCAACAAGGGTGCCGTTCAAACCACAAGCAAGCGCCTGCAGCAGATCATAGCTCAGCAGGCAAGCAGAGGGTATCAAGTGTCGTTTGATCCAAATGCTCCCTCTTCCCCCTCTCGCCTGGCCTTCACTGTTCACCGCGTCAACGACTACGATCTAGCCATCCAGCACAACGAAGCCATCAACCTGACCTGCGAGCACATCGGCATCGAACGCACCCGAACCGACAGCTACTTCGACGGCACCCTGGGCGGTTCGCTGGTGAAGATCATCCCCTTCGGCCACCCGCTGACCCTTCTCGACCTCGAGGAACTCAAGCGGGAGTTGGAGGCCCGTCCGGATGAGGACCGGCCCCTGACTGTCGTATGTTTGGGCATGGAGTTGGCTGCCAAGGCTTGGGTTGAGGACTGGAACAAGCTGCGTCAGCGGAGGCCGGGCGAGCACCTGGCGAAGCCCGAGGCCAACAAGGTGACCGTCATCGAACTGCGCACTGATCCGAAATACGGGAGGTTCATCAAGCACGAACCGGCCCGGGCGAGAGTGACGGTGCGGCGACATGCGTCGAAGCTCGTTGTGAAGATCGACGACTTCATCTCCCCCACGATCCTGGAGCGACTTGAGCAGCAGGCCGGGTTGGTCCGACCTAAGATCGAGGACTGGCGGTCCATGGTCGACTGCGTGATGATCGACACGGCCTACGACGGTGCGGTCTTCAATGTCTGCCTCTCAGACGTGCCGGAGAAGAAGAGCGATCTGGTGGCGGGCACCTATGAGTTGCCAGCCCCGGTCGACGAGACCCCGGTGGCCGTCAAGATCGTTGACATGCTCGGGGAAGAGATACTGATTGTCGCAGAGGCGTGAGCGTGCTCCAGCGGCCGGCACGGCCCGGTTGGTTTGGGGGCCGAGTTGGAGGAAGGGCACAAGCTACAGCCAACTCTGGCAAGAGAAGGTGGACCTCGAAGCTGGGGTGGTCGCGGTGTCCGCTGTTCGACTCGAGTTCCTGACGCAGGGGTCCCCGCACATCGACTGCGTGCGGCGCATGCTCCTTGAGCACAGCCGTACCCTCGGGTTCTTTCCACTGGGAGCCCTGAGGCAATACGTCGAGCGCGGCCACGTGCTTGTCGCTGTTGATGGCTCCGAATGCGCCGGTTTCATCACCTTCCGTCCCCGACAAGATGCTATCAGCATTGTCCATCTGTGCGTCGCTGAGACACACCGGGGTTCCGGCGTAGCGCGGAAGCTCGCCGATACACTCTCCGCCGAGATGAGGCACTACGTCGGCATCGGCCTGAAATGCCGAGCCGACTACGGGCTGGATGACTTCTGGAAGACGCTCGGGTTTGTCCCTGGCAAGAAGACGCCTGGGCGGGGTCGAGACAGAGCGCCACTCGTTTTCTATTGGCGCGACCACGGTCATCCCAGCCTGTTTGACGCCGTTCCGAGCCCGCGTATTCGGGCGGTCCTCGACGCCAACGTGGTGCTCGATATCCTGGAGAGTCGCGACGAAGAGTCGCAGGCGCTTGTCGCGGACTGGCTCGCGGACGAAGTGGAGTACCTCTTTGGCCCGCAGCTCCTTGAAGACCTTAAGGGCCAGCGTTCGGAGTCGGAGCTTGCCGCCGAACTCGGACAAGGCGACTGGCTGCGCCCCCTTCAGCCGCAGCCTAATCTCATTCTCGTGGAGGACAAGGTCCAGTCCCTGCGCTCACTCCTTGGATCCAAGAACCAACCCAGTTGGGAGCTTGATCTTCGGCAGATTGCGTCCGCCATCGTTTCCGGCTGCCCGTTCTTTGTAACCCGGGATCGGGAGCTCATCAGAGGATCTGCTGAGGTTCGCGACCTCTTCGGCATCCGTGTCCTGCGTCCGGCCGAGCTCATCCTCCACATCGACGAGCTGATTGACCGGGCCAAGTACCGGGCGGATCGCTTGAGCGGGACACCATTGGTTTGCCGGAAGGTGGGGGCGGGACAGGCGGAGCGGTTGGCCTCCAGCTTCGCGGTGACCGGACGCGAGACCAAGAGCTCTTTCGACAAGAGGCTCTACGCCTGGCTTGCCTCTCCGGCCGTCCATGAGGTGATCGCTGTCTCTTCCGGCGAGGAAGCGTGCGGGCTGGTCATCTACGCCCGGAACCATCCGGGCCGCCTTGAGGTGCCGCTCCTCAGAGTGGGCCAGTCGGGCGACCCTTACATTGTGGCGGCTCACATGCTAGCCGGTGCTGTCGAGAGGGCTGCCGGGGAGGGCCACTTTGTTGTCACGGTCACCGACCCGCACGTTCAGCCGGAACTGCTCTCAGCGCTGACAGACCTCGAGTTCGGCTTCCGAGACGCCGCCTGGATCCACTACACGGTCGCCCGAGTCGGGCCGTCGCTGCAAATACGCGATGAGCTCCTGGCGACTGCGGGGCGATATCCAGAGCATCGCGAAGTGTGCGAGGAACTGGCGGACAGCGTCAATCTTGCCTGCGGTGCGGAGCGCCCAAACGCGGCCTTGAGAATCGAGAAGGCCCTGTGGCCGCTGAAGCTAACCGATGCGCCGATTCCTTCCTACATTGTCCCGATCGAGGCGAAGTGGGCTGCGGAGCTATTCGACTCCGGCCTAGCCGCTCAGACGCTCTTCGGGGCGAACGCTAATCTGATGCTACGCCCCCAGAACGTTTACTACCGGCGAGACCGGCCCAGGGTCATAGAAGGTCCCGGGCGCGTTTTGTGGTACGTAAGCAGGGACCGGGACTACGGTGGGCCAACGATGGCCTTGCGGGCCTGCTCCTACATTGACCGGGTTGACTTTGGGGATGCCGACTCATGCTACGAACGGTATCGTCACCTGGGCGTATTCACCCGGCAAGACGTGCGCGTCCTAGCGGATGGTCGGCCCGTGATGGCCTTTACCTTCAGCCACACGGAGCTCTTCCCGCACCCGGTGCCGTACGAGACGGTACGGGCCATACTTCGTGATGCCCAGGGCTCCGCTCCGACGTTCCAGAGCCCGTTCCGGCTGACGGCGGTGTCCTTCGCTCGGCTATATTGGCAGGGGAAGTATGGGTCGTTGGAGGGGTCTAGAGTTGAGGAGAGTCCTGCTCCTGTCCATTCACCCAAGGTACACTGACAGCATTCTTAGCGGAACCAAGACCGTCGAGCTCAGGCGGACCCGGCCTCGGGTCCAGCCTGGCGATTCCGTCCTCATTTATGCCTCCTCTCCGGTGAAGGCCATCGTTGGCGGCTTCGTTGTCGACGGGCTGATCCAGGCCCAGCCAGCCGGCCTATGGGATAGGGTCAAGCACTTGGCCGGCGTCTCCCAAGCCGAATACGACGGCTACTTTAGCGGCGTGGCCGTGGGCTACGGGATCAGGATTGCCCACCCCTGGCGCCTTCCTGATCCAGTTGGCCTGGAGGCTCTACGCGCACGCCGCCCGTCCTTTCGGCCGCCCCAGAGCTACTCTTACCTGCTGGCGGACGATGATCTTCTGCCATCTGCGCCAGACTCGCACGCGCCGGCGATAGACCGATCGACGGAGTGCGGGGGGTGCCCGCATGAGCTCCGCCGAGAGTCCACTGGAAAAGGTCTGGCTGGCCTGGAGTAGCGGGAAGGACAGCGCCTGGGCCCTCCACATCCTGCGCCGGCGGGCCGACCGCACCGCCCGGGACGATGGTCTGGGCCCTGCCATGAAGGTCGTCAGCCTTCTGACCACGGTGACCGGCGCCTACGAGCGGGTCTCCATGCACGGGGTCCGCGAGGGGCTACTGCTCAAGCAGGCCGAGGCCGCCGGCCTGCCCTTGCGGCGCGCGATCATCCCGCCGGACTGCACCAACGCCCTCTATGAGGAGCTCATGGAGCGGGCCATGGCCGACGCCTGGGCCGAAGGGGTGAAGGCGGTGGTCTTCGGCGACCTCTTCCTGGCCGACGTCCGCGCCTACCGGGAACGCCAGTTGGCCCGGGCGGGGATGCGGGCGATCTTTCCCCTCTGGGGCAAGGACACCGCCACCCTCGCTCACGAGATGATCCGGGGTGGGCTCGGGGCCCGCCTCACCTGCCTCGACCCGCAGGTCATGCCCCGGGAACTTGCGGGACACCTCTTCGACGAGGAACTCCTTGAGCGGCTACCGCCCGGCGTGGACCCCTGCGGGGAGAACGGGGAGTTCCACACGTTCGTCTTCGCCGGCCCCGTGTTTTCGGCCCCCATACCGGTCGAGGTCGGAGAGACAGTAGAAAGGGATGGCTTCGTGTTCACGGATGTGGCTCCCGCGAATCCCGGCTATCTCCCTACACGAACACGTCTAGTAGCCCGGGCAGGAGGCTGAACCTGGCCTCCGTGCGCCCGGGCTGCTCGCCGTCAAGGTCGAGCATGGCCGGTGGCGTGGAGCGGATGACGACCTCCTTGCCGTGGTAGAACTTGATCTTCGGGTGGTTCACGTGGGTGCCCTTATAGACCTTGGGGATGTTCAGGATCAGTTCGAACTTGCCCAGATTTCCGAGGACGGCCACGTCGAAGAGACCGTCGTCCGGCTGGGCGTCGGGGGCGATGCGCATACCGCCGCCGAAGTACTGGCCGCTGGCCACGACGACCATGCACATACGGCCCCGGATGGGCTCGCCGTTGTCGATGACCAGTTCCACGTCCTTGTTGCGGTAGCCCGCCACCGTGGCCAGGGTGCCCCAGAGGAACGAGATCTTCCCCCCGAGGGCTTTGGTCGTCCGGTTGACGCGGGCGACCGTGTCCCCGCCGAGGCCGATGTCGCCGATGTTGATGAAGTGGCGCATCGCCGGCTGGCCGGCGTGGTCCGTGAAGCGGACGCGGCCGAGGTCGAGACGTCTTGTCCGCCCGGCCTTGAGGCGCTCGATGGCCTCGCCCTCATCCTTGGGCAGCCCGAGGGTCTTGATGAGGTCCCGCCCGGTGCCCCGGCTGATGAGCCCGAGCCGGGCCCCGTCGCCGAGCCACTTCTCGCCGTCGAAGAACCCGTTGACGACTTCGTTCGCGGTCCCGTCGCCGCCGACGGCCACGATGGTCCGAAAGCCGGCCTTCAGGCCCTCCCGCGTGAGACCGGTGGCGTCGCCGGGTCCGGCCGTGACGCGGGCCTCGTGGTCCAGTCCAGCGGCCTTGAGCTGCTCTGAGATCGACGGCCAGACCTTGCCGGTGGTCCTGTTGGCCGAAGCCGGGTTCACGATGCAGAGCCAGGGCTTGCCTTGCCGGTCGGAAGTCCGAGTCACCATGGTCCGCTCCTCCCCTAGGCGCGTGGGCGCTCTTGGTTCTATTGGCTCCCGAGGCTCCTTTCCCCTTGTGCCCGCCCGCGCGGCGGGCCGCACCCGGGCGGAAAGGGAAGAGGCAGGCCGCGTGGGCCTGCCTCTTCCCGTAGCCGTCTCATCCTCGCGGAGTCTAGCGGTCCCCGAGGATGATGACCGTGGCCTTGCGCACGGTACCACCCCCCTCCAGGTCGCTTGGTGCGGGTTGGCCAACCGCACCCCAAGCTTAGCACGTGAGGCCGTCCGCTTCAGCCCCCAGAACGGGAGGAACCGTTCTCTCCGGTCGGCGTGGGCTTCGGCTGGCGGAGCCCGCAGGCTCCGACAATCTTGCGGATGGCGTCGTAGCCGAGGTGGAAGCGGTCCATCAGTTCGGCAGTGGTCGCGCCGGCCAGCGCCAACCGTCGGATTTCGTCGTTCCGCCGGGACAGGGCCTCCCGCGCGCCGGTCCGCTCTCCCCAGCGCAGCCGCCCCGCTGGTCGCGGGACATAGAGTTGCATGCCGGCAGCGTACCGCTGCACTTCGGTCAACAGGTCGGAAGGAAGAACCCTTGCCGCGTTCTGGTACCGGGGCAATCGCCCGGACCTCCTTCGTCCGGCCACGCCCCGCGAGGGCTGACCTCAGGCGGCGGGAGCGGGCCAGGTGATGGGAAACGCTGTCTTACGAGCCATCCTTGCTGTCTTGCGCACCTGGACCACCTCCTTGGGGGTGAAAACAAGAGTCGCCCGTGGCGTCCACCCGTACCGGCCCGAATGCCCCGGGACCCTTTGAGAGTAACCCGGGCGGCCATCCGGAGTCAAGCCCCCCGCGAGACCTCGCGGGGGGCTGCCTGTCCGCGTCCCAATTGCCGTGCCCCGCCGCGACCTCGGCCAAGGCCGTCTGGGCCTCGATGGCGCCCAGCCGGCCGTCGGCGATGCGTTCGACCGACGCCGGGTTGTGCATCCGGCAAGTCGCCCCGGTGTACCCGCGCAACACAATCTCGTCGCCCTCGCGGGCCAGGAAGTTCCGCGGGGCCACCTGGACCTTGCCCAGGGGCGAGTCGAC
>Ga0315284_10008567_pt1 | contig 14602 bp, 11 predicted proteins | sample YL17G09_16_MG_FD_203696 | JGI IMG/M metagenome (GOLD analysis project Ga0315284, IMG submission 203696) | Sediment microbial communities from Yellowstone Lake, YNP, Wyoming, USA - YL17G09_16 | ecosystem: Environmental > Aquatic > Freshwater > Lake > Sediment | place: USA: Wyoming | collected... | reverse complement strand
ACTGCGGAGGCTTTTGTCCTCGGCACATATCAAACTGACGGCTCGCCCGCCGTCATCATGCGAAACTACGGTCGGGGCAAGGCCTATTACAGCGGCGCGCTGCTCGGGCTGGCTTACCTGACTCCGGCCATGCCACCCTCGTCCGCCGTACTACCCACTGAGTTCCCCGCCGTGTTGCGGGCGCTGATCTCGCTGCCCGTCCAGCAGGCGCGCATCACGCTGCCGGTGACGACGAACCATCCGCTGGTGGAAGCCCAATATCTGACCGGCCCCAACGGCGCCATCGTCACCCTCACCAACTGGACGGCGCAGCCTATCGACAGGCTCATCGTCCGCTTCCCCGGCGTGCCGGTGAAGTCGGTGCAGAGCCTGCGCGCTGCCGGCTACTTCAAAGGCAGCCTGAGCCAGCAGAAAACCGGCCTTCTCCCCGTGCAGGTGGTAGACGGCGTGCCGCAGGTGGAATTGCGGCTGGAGGTGACGGATTATTTGCTGGTGGATTGACGGAAAAAACTTGCTCTTGCTCTAACCTCTTGCTCTTGCTCTAGATCCGACCGATCGGACCGATTCAGAGCAAGAGTAAGAGGTTAGAGCAAGAGCAAGATTTTTTTGGCAGGATCAGGCCGGCGGCACCTGAAACACGAACAGCCGCACTCCCGTCCCATCGTCGATCGCCCAGCTCAGGCAGCGACCGTCGGCGGTGAAGGCGAGGTGCTCGTGGTTGGCGGTTTTCGGTAGAACCCAGGACCACATTGGTGGTGAGGGAAACTGCTGCTTCGCGTGGAGCAGAAAGGAACCGAGGCGGCGATTGTCGCGGTAGAGGGTGAGACGGCGAGTCTCACCGGGGATGCTCAATTTGATATGCAGGGCTCCCGCCGTTCGCACGACAGTATGGACCAGCCGGTTAGCCGCCGGGGCAAGATTCTCCACGCCGGCGACCAGCCGCCCGTCACCCCAGGCCGCCGCCCAGTCCGGATCAATGTTTTCACGGAAAGGCGGAATGCTCTCTAATCCCGGCGCCAGCGAGCCGTAGCGCGCGCCCGACTTGCCGCGGGTGGGAATGTTGACCAGTGCCGGCGTGCCGGTGCGCCAGCGCAGTACCTGCAGCGCTCCGCCGGTCAGCGTCCACACCGTGCCGTCCTCCCCCCAGCGCCAGCCGTCCGCCCCTGGCGCGAGCGTCGCGGTGAGCCGCAACTTGTCATAGACCAGCGCATTGCCGGAACGCGGCACCAGCAGCAACCGTTCCTTATGGTGCCAGATCATCGTGACCTGGTTCCAGGGAAAAGGCGTCGTCAACACGATCTTCTTTGCCGTGCGGTCGTAGAGGAGCAGGCGTTTCCGATCGGTCAGCGGGATGAACCGGTCATCCGCGCCGGCGATTCCATTTGCCAATGTCAGATCCCCGGCAATCGGCGGAGGGAGACTGCGGCCGTCCGGCGTATACAACCAGACTCGGTCGATTTTGCCGGAGTATAGATAACCGAAGACTCCGTCCGAATATGGCACCGGGCCTTCGCTCTGCACGCCGTAGGTGGGACATGGCACGTGTGCCTGGCGACCATCCCGGCGGCGGAAGTAGAAATTGAATTTCCCCCTCATTCCGCTCCAGACACTCCAGGCAATAGTCTCCCGTGTCGGGCTGACATTGCTGCCGGACACCGTTACATCAAGGGGCCGGCACAGGTCGTCGAGCACACGGTTGCGCGGCTCGAGATTGCCGCCGACCTTCACCATGACGGTGGCAACCGCCGGATAGCCCATCCCCTGCGCGGAAAAGAACAGCGGGCAGCCTGGCCATTTAGTCGGGTAGTGGTAGCGCGCCACCGGCTGCAGTTGCGGCCCGACGTGGATCCGATACGCGACCACGCCGCCGGCGGTCAGCAGCACGAGCGCCGGCAGCAGCAGCCAGCGGCGCCTCATCTTGCGGAATACGGACTGTCGCGCATTCATCCTGAACCTTCCCGGGAATGCGGTTATTCATTATACCACTTCCCGCAATTTGTCCGATCCGGGAACGACTGGATCAGAACATCATGGATTGACAGATATTCCGCTTAAATGTACATTTAAGCGGGTATGCTTGCAGAAAACGGAGGGTGTCGCATGTCTAAAATTTCGACGGTCGAGGCGCGCGAGCAGTTCTCAGATGTCGTTAACCGCGCTGCTTATGGGAAAGAGCGCGTTGTACTGACACGGCGCGGGAAGGACCTGGCGGCGGTAGTCCCCATCGAGGATATGCGGTTGCTGGAAGCGCTGGAAGATCAACTGGATTCCGAAGCCGCGAAGGAGGCACTGGCTGATTACGCCTTGCATGGCGGTGCTGCCTGGGAGCAGGTGAAAGCCGAGATGCGGACAGCGTGGGAAAAGGGCAAGTAAATCATGCCGTATACCATCATTGTCACAAATCCCGCCCGCAAGCAGCTCCTCAAATTACCGGCGACAATGCAGGAACGCATTGCGGAAGCCATCGACGCACTGGCAGAAATACCTCGCCCGCATGGTGTCGAGCCACTCAAAGGATTACTGGATACTTATCGCATCCGCGTCGGAGATTACCGAGTTATTTATGCGCTTCACGATGAGGAGTTATTGATACTCGTCATCCGCGTGGGGCATCGGCGGGCGATCTACCGGAAAAGATAGCGCCGAATAGGACACATTCTTATGATCCCTCTCCTCACCCTCGGCCTCCTCACCGATACCCATTATGGGCCGGCGCCGTATGGCGACCGGGATTGCCCCGGCGCGCTGGACCGGCTGCGGGTGGCGCTGGAGGCGTTTGCGTCGGCGGGTATTTCCCTGGTGGTGAACCTGGGCGATGCCATCGACAACGCGCCCACGGTAGGGGAGGAGCTTACCTTGTGCGCGGAGGTGCGGGAGGCCTGCGCCGCCTTCCCCGGACAGGTGCGGCACGTGATCGGCAATCATGATGTGCAGATGCTGAGCAAGGAGGAGTTCCTGGCGGCGATGGGCTGCCCGCCGGAACCATATTACAGCTTCGACGCCGGCGGGGTGCACTGCGCCGTGCTGGACGGCAACTGCCACCAGGACGGCGCGGACTTCCGCCGGGGTGATTTCTGCTGGGATGTCGCCTGGATTTCCGAGGAACAGCTTCGCTGGCTGGCGGATGACCTGGCCCGCGCCGCCGGGCGGCCGACGCTGGTCTTCTGTCACGAGTGCCTGGACGATGCCGCGGACGACCCCCACGTGGTGCGCAACGCCGCCGCCGTGCGCCGCCTGTTGCAAGACGCCGGCGTGCGCGCGGTCTTCCAGGGCCACTACCACCCCGGCCGCCGCCGCACGGTGGACGGCATCCCGTATGTCACCCTGCTCGCCATCGCCATTACGGGCACCATGGACGAATGCGCGACCGTGGCGACGCTGTATGCGGATGGGTCGCTGCGGATGGCCGCCATCGGCGGATGAAAGCGCACTCGCTCTCCTCCCACACCCGCCGATACCACTCCGCCAGCCCTGGCGCAATCACGTCGGGCACGGGCTTGCCGGCGGCGTTCCGTATCTCTTCCGCGGTGGGGCGTTTCATCGGTGCGATTTTCCTTTCCAGGCAGGGATTCCGATAGGACAAATAGGACTTATTTACCCCAATCCAAAATCTAAAATCATAAATCTAAAATTGGGCCACTGCCCGCAGCATCCAGCCCGCCAGCGGCAGCATGTCCATACTGGTCTGCGGGTCGTCGCTCACTTCCACCAGGCCGTCGTAACATTCCCGCGCCCATTCCGCGTAGCGTGGCTCGTCGGTGGTCAGGTACAGGTAGCCGCACAGGCCGCCGATGAGCGCGTTGTGGCCGCGGATGGCGGGCTGCGGGTTATTCTCCGGAAAAGGGCTGTAGCGGAAGCGGCGGGGGACGGGGTGGATTTCCGCAAAAACGCCGTCGGCGAGCTTGCGCAGCAGCGACAGCACGGCGGCGTCGCCAGTGGCCTGATGGTAGCGGATGAGGCCGAAGGCCAGGTAGCCGGTCATGAAGGAGACCGCGCCGAGGTAGTTCCAGCAGCCGTGCATCTCGCTGAACACGCCGCGCCGCGGCTCGGTGTAGGTGAAGGCGGCAGCGACCAGTTCTTCCGCCTTGCGCAGGAAGCGGGCGTCGCCGGTCTGCCCGTGCCAGCGCATGATCTGCGCCAGCGGCCAGCCCACCACGCGGGCGCAGCGCTCCGTAGTGCATCCCAGCAGTCGCTCGGCAAACCCGCGCGCGGCCTCCAGGCTGTCCGCATCGCCGGTGAGCAGGTAATGGTCGAGCAGGCCGTCCACGTTCATGCTGATGTTGTGCGATGGGCCGGCGGCGGTATGGTCCTCGCCGTATTCGTGGCAGGCGCCCACCCAATCCGGGTGCTCGGGGCAGAAACGGATGATGTCCACGTCGCGGTTGTGCGTGCAGGCGGCGTCGAAGTAGCGCCGCCAGCGCGGGGTGCCCGTCTCCAGGTACTGGATCAACCCGACGTGGGTGCGCCCGCGGTAGTCGTTGCCCCAGCAAGTGTCCCAGTATTCGCGGTGCCCCAGGCGCGGGGCGCCGATGCCGGTCCACTCAATGATCGGGGCGACGACTTCCTGCCAGGCGGGGATTTGCGCGCGCGGCGGGCCGGCTTCAATCACCTCCGAGGCAATGAACCATGCCGGGTCGAAGAGATGCGGCGCGTCCTGTACGCAGGCGTTGAAGCGTTCCGCCTCCTCGCTCGAGACCGCCCCGTCGTGCAGCCAGAGGGCGAAGGTCTGCCGCTTCGCCTCCCCGCGGCCCAGGCGCACGAAGGGGCGGTCGTGCGGCCACGCCAGCGCGTCCACCGACTCCGGCAGCGTGGCGAAGGTGAGCAGGTCGGGCCGCACCTTGATGCCTTTCGGAAATTCCTCCGCGAACCAGCGCATCGATCCGACGAAGCCGCCGTTCGGGTGGCGCAGGTTGACGTAGCCCTGCGCGCTCTCCGCCGTCGCCACCCAGGTGGTGTAGCGGTAGATGCGCGCCTGGTCCGCGCACTCCTGGCGGCAGCTCAGTTCGGCGTCACGGTAGAGCGGCAGGCTGCGTGGCGCGTCCACCTTCCCGTAATGCCCCATCGCCTTCACGCCGATGTCCTCCGGGTCGTAGCCGGGGGTGAAGTCGCCGAAATCGACCGTCGCGTCCTCCAGCGCGGGTAATTCCACGCCGGCGGACCACTCCAGCAGCATGGCCATCGCCTGGTCGGATTCGTTGGTCAGCGTCCACTCGACGAGCAGATAGGGCAGCCCCGCCCACAGGTGCAGTCGGGCGCGCCACGGGCCGAAGCGCTGCCCGTCGGCCGCCAGCATGTCGCCTTCCAGCCGCACGGTGGCGCACACGGGCGTCGCCTTTTCGACGACCTGCGTGTGGCGGCGGGCGATGAAGTGGTCGCGCCAGCCCACGCGGTTGAGCTTGATCGACAGGTCCATCGCCCCCAGCGCCGGCCCGCCCGCGCGGGAAAGGCCGGTGAAGACGCCCGGCCCGTCCGCCTCGCCGAGGGTGAGCGTCAGCGGACCGTTGTTGATGACCCCATCCTGCACGCGCACGGGTTCCGCCGGCGTGTCTCCTTCGGTGCCGGGGATCAGCCGGTATTCACCGGTTGCTTTCGCGACGAATTCGCACAGCACCCAGCGCGCGCTGCCGTCCGGCCAGCGGCTGGTCTCGGTGATGACGGCGGACACGGCCTGCCCATCGGCCTGTAAGGCGAAAGGCGTGCCGGCCTGAACGGCGCCTTGCGGAATCGGCACCCCGCAGCGTACCGGGAAGCCGGTCGCCGGCAGCAAGGCGGGGATGATCAGCTCCAACGGGATGCCTTCCGCGGGAAGCTTCGCCTGGCCGTCCTGCCGCGGCCTGGCGGCGGCCGGCGGCTCCTCCTGCCGCACGATGCGCTCCTCCGCCGTCAGCGCCGCGTCGCCGAAATAGACGGATGTCTGAAACTTCTCCGCCGCCTCATGCGGGTTGTGCGGACTCCACACAAAGCGCTGGTAGGCGTCGCCGGGCAGCGCCGTTGTGCTCGCCGCCTTGTCCACCACGCGGAAAGTCAGCGTCATGCGCTCCGCGGCATACGGCGCGATGTCCACCACGCGGTGCGCCTCGCGGAACCCCGGCTGCCCGGGCGGCACGGTGAACCACTCCTCCAGCGTCCCCGCGCGCTCCTCATCCGCCACGTCCTCCTCCCACGCCAGGCGGCCGTTCACCAGTAATTGCTTGAAGCGGTGCCCGATGAACGCCTGCACCCCCAGCCACGGATTCTCCCCCCACGCGCACGAATAATTGTCCGATTGATAAAAGGAGAGGAACAGCGGTTGCCCGGGTCGCCACCCCGCCGGCGCCGCCACCGCCGCCTCCCACGCGCCGAACCCGCCCTCCGCGCTCGGCACCCACGGGTGCTCGACGGCCAGCAGCCCGCGCAGGTCGTGGTGGGGGGTGAAGTGCCCGGTGTGGGAAGGGGTCCACCGATCGGGCGCGATGAAGCCGGGTGCAGTATTAGTGAGGGTCATGATCGCCTCCGTGAAGATGAGTCGGTGGTATTCTGGCTGTCAGCACGGAGACTGTCAAGGGGAAAATGCGAGGGCGCCGGCTTTCGCCGGTGCCCTCTGGTGTCGCAGTCAGGAAAATGCGGGAGCTACTTCGCAGGCGGCGCCTGCTCAGGCTGCTGCCCCTGCTCCGGTTGCTGATGCTGCTGGCGGAATTGCTGCATCCGCTGCTGCATCTGCCGGCGGGTCTGGTCGAGCTGCTTCTGCTGATCCGGAGTGAGGATCCCGCGGAACTGCGCCAGTGCCTTCTCGCGGATCGACTTGATCTGCGCCTGCTGGTCGGCAGTCAGCTTCAACCGCTGGAAGGGACCGCGCTGCATGCGCTGTCCGATAGCCTGCTGGAGCTTCTGCCGCTGTTCGGGGGTGAGCACCTGCTTGGTCTGCTCCATCACGGACTGGCGGATGGCGCGGATCTTCGCGATTCGATCCTGCTGGGACAGTTTGGCGTCCTTCCGCACCGCGTCAATCTGCGCGCTCGCATCCTGACGGATGGCTTTCATTTTGTCCTTCTGCTCCGGCGTCAGGTTCAGCGCCTGCCCGAACTGGCCCCGCTGGCCGCGTCGCTGTTGGCGCATCTGCCCCCTGCGCCCCTGCTGGCCGCGCCACTGTTTGCGCATCTGCGCCATCTGGTCGCGTTGCGCCGGGGTGAATACGGCGAGGGCGTCCTTCTTAGCCTGCTGGAAGATGCCGAGCGCCTGCGTCTTCTGCGCAGCGGTTAGGTTCAGCCGCGCGGCCATGCGCTGCGTGATGCCGAACCGCCCGCAATGGCGGAAGCCGCCCTGCCGATGCAGCATCTGCGCGCCGGCGATCGCCGCGACGGCGACCACCAGGGCGATGGACAGCGTAATGACAGCGATCTTTTTCGTGCGTCCCATCTCTGGTCCTCCTTCTTGTTGTCCGCCAGCGTTCTTTTACGGGAAGCTGTCTTGGCCAGGTGAAGCAACTCGCTTGATGAACAGGCCTGGCTTCCCGACTTGCGCAATCCGTCCGGTGACATCACGCTGGCGGACATATTGTCTCTACGATCCGGGGGCAGGACCGAAGGGTTGATACTGACACTTTACCCCCCAATTCTGAAAAATTCCTGAAGTCGCACGGTGCAAAAGGATTTTCATCATGCGGGCGCGAAATAAGAGACACTTCTTTTGAAAGGAAATCACGATGGATCGCTCCGCATTTATTCGCGCGCTCGGGCTGCTGGGTGTGCTTGGGCTCATGTGCTCTCTTCCCTCCCTGGCCGGCGCCGCGCTGACGGCGAGCGCCGTGCCGGTGGAGGTGCCGGAGATCTTCGGCTTTCCCCAGGCCGGCATGGTCGCCCTGCCGCCGATGCTGGAGCTGCTGGGCGCCAAGAGCGTCACCGACGGGAAAACCGGCGCCGTCACCGTCTCGCGCGCGGGTAAAACCTTCACCTTCACGCTGACTAAAACCGCCGCCACCGCCAACGGGAAGGCAGTGAAGCTGCCGCTGGCGCCGGACAAGATCGGCGACGTGATCTACGTCCCCGTGCGCCCGCTGGTCGAAACCCTGGGCGGCACCCTCGTGCTCGACGCGGCGACGACTCTGGCGAAAATCATCCTGCCCGGCCTGGCCGCGCCACTGACCCTGCCGTTCGCCAAGATGACCACCCAGGATCCGAACGGCGAACAGGTTCCCATGCAGATGACCGACTTCCGGGATTTCCAGGACCAGCTCTTCGTGATGAATATCGACGGCTCCGGCGCCCGCCGGCTGACCTACACGGCCCTCGCCAATCACCTGCCCAGTCTGTCGGCCGACGGCGGCAAGTGGGTCATCGTTCGCTCACCCCTCTTCATGCCGTTCGGCGATATCTACACGCGCGAAGCGGTGGGGGCGCAGAGCACTCGCCGCCTGCACAGCGATCTCACCGACGGCACCGAGCTCTTCATGGACGGCATCCTCTCCCCGGATGGCACGACAATCTATTACACCGGGATCAAAGACGCCGGAGGAGAGAATCCCGACATCTGTATCTACCGCATGCCATTCGCCGGCGGGGAGGCAGTGAAACTGGTGGAAGGCCTGTCGCCGGCCATCAGCGCGGACGGCAAACGCCTGGCCTATATGGGGCCCGATGAGGAAAAGATGCGCGCGCTGATCTTCCTGGCGGAGGCGGACGGCGCCAATCCCCGCGGCCTCGGCGAGGGGCAAAACCCGAAAATCAGCCCGGATGGCAAGACGCTTTTCTTCACCCGCCGCTACGGCGAGGCGGAGGATGCGCCGGAAATTCTGACCACCTGCCTGATCGCCGACAACGGCGACACCAGGATCTGTGAAGCGCCGGCGGAGGAGCGCGCGGTATCCGAATTGCAGCCCGCCTTCACGCCGGACAGCAAGCAGATCCTCTTCGTCCGCGAGGGCAAAGGCATCTTCACCATGCCGGTCGATCGCAGCCAGGGCAAGCAGGTCACCGACGGCGCCAACGACGCCAACCCGGTGCCTTCGCCCGAAGGCGCGCAGATCTATTTCCTCCGCACCGGCAACCTGCACCGCATGAATCCCGACGGCACCGGCATCACCGAGATCACCAGGGACATGACGATCGGCTCCTTCCTCCTCTCGCCCGACGGCAAGCTGGTTTACTACCTCGTCCAACCGGAGGCGATGTTCGGGTAAGCCGGCGAAAAACGCGCCGGCAGCCGGACTTGTCCGTGCGGCAGGCCCGACTGTCGCATTATTGTTCATCACGCCGTCACATCGCCGTCATGTCCCTGTCATGCCCGCGTGGTACAATACTCTCAATTCCGGGAGGATGAATGATGCCGGGCATGCATCGCGCCTGTTTATTGCTGCTGATTTCGCTGATCGGGACGGCTGCCGGTGCGGAGTCCACGCCCTCGCAGGTGATGCGCATCGTTTCCGCCCCGTCCGGCCTGTGGGCGACCGGTTACGGGAAGGGGATCTGGCATTACGCCGATGGGCGCTGGCGGCAGGTTGCCAACGGCGAGGAGGTGCGTTATGCCACCGATCTGACCGTGGGGCCGGGCGGGAAGCTGTACGTCGCCATCTGGATGGGCAAAGGCATCGCCGTGCTCGACCCGCGCTCCCGGCGCACGCGACTAATCCGCTGGCCGGAGAAGATGCCCGGCTTCAACCGCGGCCACCGTCGCGCCACCCGCATCGCCTACGATGGGCGCAATATCCTGGTCAACACCTTCGCCGGCATCGGTTGCCTGGGCCCGGGTGAGCGGTGGACGTGGTGGGGCGGATTGACCGAAATGGACCTGCTGTTCGCGGACGGGACGGGCTGCTGGACGGTGATGAACAACGAGCTGATCCACATCACCCGCGCCGGCGCGGTCGATTATCACCGCGGCCTGAACGGTTTCCTGAAGAAGGATATGCGCCTGACCAGCCTGTGGGCCGACGCGAAGCACGCGCTCATCGGCGACAAGCGGGGGGTCCTCTTCAGCCTGCGCCTGCAGGACGGCAAGGTCACTACGGTGGCCGGCCCGCCGCCGGGGATCACCGGGGCGCTGATGGAGATCCTGCCGGTCGGGCAGACAATCTACCTCGCCTACGGCTGGCCCGGTTTCCCCGGCGAGGGGAAAATCGGCGGGCTGGCGGTCTACGACCGGCTGACCGGGCATCTCATCGCCTCGGACGCGCTGAAGGGACGGGACTGGCGGTCGCTGCTGCTGGCGCGCGGGCAGCTCTGGCTCGGCGGTTCGGGCGGGGTTCGGCAGATCGCCCCGCCGCACCTCATCCCCACCATTGCGCGGGCCGGCGGGACGCACGTCATCCTGCTGCCGGACATCATGCGTGTGGCGCTGCGACGATATGACCCGGCATTCACCCCCTGCCCGGACGATCATTTTCCGCCGTCGCTGCTGCGGGGCTATCAGTTCACCAATCACCAGGCGCCGTTCGCCGTCATCGGCGATTTCAATGGCGATGGGCGCCAGGATGTCGCTTTGCAGGGGCATGCGGGGAAGAATTTCGACCGTCTGGTGATCTTCGCCGGCCGCACTGGCGCGCGGGTGCTGGATGAGAGTCGCAGTGAAAAGGCGAATGACCTTCTCGGTCCCGGCGACCAGGGTCATCTTGCCTACCTGGAATTCGTCCCCCGCGGCACCTACCGCTCGCACTGGGAAGCGAAACCTCTTCACCTGGGTACCGATGCCGTCACTGTCGCCGCATACGAAAAGGCCGCGACGATCTGCTATTACCGCACCGGGCGGTTTCACCAGTATATCACTGCCGATTAATGGAACCTTTCGGCATTGAGTATCGACGAAAGAACGAACTGCCTATCCTTGGATTCTCCGAAGGTAGGCAGCCCGTTTCTACGACCACCCTTCAGATAGAGAACGGCTTTGCGCCGTGCCACGCAGCGTCTTTTCGTCCCCGTTGGGTGGCCGACGTTCGGTAGGAATGATCTCTGATGACGCTCTGTGCCGAAAGATCGACCACTGTGGCGGCCTGACCATGCCGTTCTATCGGGAACAAATCCAATTCTTCTCCAGTCTAACCGCAGGATAGGGTGGCAGTGTACCCCTGCTCGCGCTCGGGTGTGGCCTGCTTCTGATTCAGGTAGCCGTTACAGCGATGATTGATGATTGGCACGCCTTCCTGTCCGTCCCGTCAGAGGAGGACTGTTATGCGTTTCTATTTCATATGCCGATTAACCTTATTCTGCATCGCGGGTGGCAGCTTCATCTCGTGGGGTGTCCCGTCATTCGCAGCAGGCGAACAGCCTGCGGATATAGTGATACATGAGCTGAAATCAAGCGACGGCAAGACCATCGTGCAACTGCTGGGTCCTCCCATCGTCCCGCTGGATGGGCCTGAGACTATTAAGCACATTGTGTTCCGTGATGCCGATGGCGCCTTACGGAAGACGGTTGACGTCCAGCAGGATGTCTATGTCTTCCATTATACGCTTTCCTCCACAGGCTACTTACTGGTGAACGAAGGCACGTATCGTCCTTACGATATGTTGGTCCATGATGCGAATCTGACGTTATATTGCCCATTTGGGCACCCAATGAAACAAAGCGACAGTTTACAGTGGAAGGGATCAATGACATCTCACTAACCATAAACAAATGAAGGAGCTGTCCGCCGGTAGGAATCCGCCCCCGCGAAGCGAACATAGACACCGGGGAGGTGTCCCATGACCGAGCTGAAGTGGTGGCAGCGGCCGATGCGCATTGCCGCCATGCAGATGGAGAGCGAGGAGCCCTTCGCCGTGCTCGAGCGGTGGGCGGCGATGGACTTCAACGTGGAGCAGTTGCTGCACGTCAGCGCCGACGGGTGGCTGGGGGTATATGACGAGGGGAAGCGGGAGCTGATCGCGCGCTACATCGCGGAGGCGCATGAGCGCGGGTTGCGGGTGATCTTTTACTTCGGCGGGCACTGGCTGCCGGAGGGGATCATCGCCGAGCACCCGGACTGGCCGGCATGTTTGGCCGACGGCACCTCGCTGCGCTCGTTATCGCTGACGAAAGTGGTACATTCCCTGTATTACGGATGCCCGAACACCGGCTACCTGGACTGGGCGGCTGACCTGATGCGCCGCACCGGGCAGGTGGGCGCGGACGGCATCTTCCTCGACGGCGCCATGTTCCCCGAGGGGTCCTGCTATTGCCCGGCATGTCAACGGCTGTTCCGGGAGCAATTCGGTCGCGACCTGCTCGAAGTGAAGGACGACCCGGCGGCCACCGGGTTAATCGTCGAGTTCCGCATGCGGGGCATCGCCCGCTACCTCCGGACCATGCGCGAGGCGCTGCGTTCGGTTAATCCTGACGGCATCCTCTATGTCAACGGCGACGTGGGCGGCGGCGGATACGCGAAGTGGGGCTACTCCACCCGGCGCATGCGCGAGTATCAGGATATTCTCGGTTCGGAGGGCGGCTTCGTCTACTACGGACCGGCGCGCGACACGGACCTGTGGAAGGCCGGCGCCACCGCGAAATTGCAGGAGGCGATGGCCGGCGGCCGCCCGTGCGTCATCTTCATCGCCGGCGACCACAAAACGTGGAACTGGTACCACCTGACCGGGCCGGAGACCACCCTCCTCTACGCGGAAACGGTCGCCAACGGCGCCAGCCCGTGGTACGGCGTACACAGCAACCGGCTGGACCTGCTCGACACGCCCGGCCCGCGGGCCGCCCGCCGCATGAACGCCTTCCTGGCAAAACATGAGGAATATTACACGGCGACCGAGTCGGCGGCGACCGTCGCGCTCTACTTCTCCAACGCCACCAATGCCGCCTATGCCACGCTGGTCTCCGCCACCGACTTCTTCGCCTCGCGCCAGCGGGAAGGGGAGAACTTCCGCGGCAATTTCACGCTGAGCTGGAAGGGGTGCTACGAGGCGCTCTATCGCTGCGGCGTCCCCTTCGATGTGATCGACGAAGAGGCGGAGCTGGCGCGTTACCAATTCCTGCTGGCTCCCACCGCCGCCTGCCTGGAGGAGAAGGCCGCGAACCGCCTGCGTGACTATGTAGCCGCCGGCGGCAACCTGCTCGCCACCTTCGACACCTCCGCCTTCGACGCGGAGGGCCGGACGCTGGGCGCCCTGCGGTTGGGCGACGTTTTCGGCGTGGTGACGGACTTCGAATTCGTCGAGATGGGTCGTTCCAGCTACCTGTCGCTCACCGAGCCGGACCATCCGCTCTTCCAGGGCATCACGCAGGACATCCTACCGGCGCCCGGCGTTACGCTGAAGGTGAATCCAGCGGGCGCGCAGGCGTTGGCGATGTTCCGCGAGCCGGTGCCCGGCCAATACCGCCCTCTCACCCCGCCCATGAGCCCGGCGATCCTGACGCATAACTACGGAAACGGCACGGTGATCTACCTCCCCGGCGCCTTCTTCGCGCGCTACTACGAGGACCGCATCGCCGATTATCGCCGCCTGGTGGAAAACGCCGTCCGCCGGCTCTCCACCCCGCCGGTCACCTTCGAGAACCTGCCGCCTTGCGTGGAAGTCGTCCTCCGCCGGCAGGACAACCGCCGCCTGCTCCACCTCATCAACTTCAGCGGCGACGGCAACCGCCCGCTGGAATGGATTGCCCCCCTCCACAACCTCCGCTTCACCGCCCGCGGCCATTTCACCCGCGCTCGCGCCTTGATGATGGAGCAGGAGCTGCCGGTGGAGGTGAGCAACGACGAAACGCGCGCCGTCCTGCCGGTGCTGGGGGATTACGAGGTGATTGTGCTGGAGTAACCGCTAAGTATGCTCATAGAGTGAAAGTGGAAGATTGGAAGAATGGAAGGTTGGAAGTCTGGATAGCTTTTCAAGCTAAAAACTATCCAACCTCCCGTCCTTCCGATTCCACTCCATACGCAGGCTTGATCGAGTGTCAGTAACTCAAAACTCAAAACTTCTGTCTCTGCGCCTCTGTGGTTATCCCGTCCGATAAATCAGCTTCCCCGTATCGAACCCCTGCCCGCGCAGGCGGCGCAGAATATCGCCGAAGGTTTGCATGTCCAGCTCCGGCTTGCGCGCGAGGATCCACAGGTAGCGGCGTGCCGGCTCGCTGACTACCGCATATTCGTAGTTGGGACCCAGGTCGATGATCCAGTAGTCGCCGGTGAAGGGCCGGAAGAAGGTGACCTTCAGTTTGGCATTGGTCGTCTCGTCCGCCACCCGCGCCACGCCCCGCGCGGCCTGCAGCGGGCCGTCCGGCCCACCGCGATGGCACTGATTCAGCACGCCGATGCGGCCGTCCGCGCGCTGCGTGTAGACGGCGGTGGTCGCCACGCAATCGTCCTGCTGGAACCAGTTGGGGTAGCGCGCGATCTCGTACCACTTGCCCAGATAGCGCCGCAGGTCCACGAAGGTCACCACCTCCGGCGCTCGCGCCGCGATCCGCCGCGCCCGCGCCAGCAGCGCCGCCGCCAGCACCGCACCCGCCGCCGCCAGCACGCCCATCCAGAATGCCACCCGTCTGCCGTTCATAGCGCCCCCTTTGCCTTATTGTAACAGCGGCTGCGCAGAAAGAAGCGTCAGCGAGAAACGACAAACCAGAAACCAGAAACGACAAACCAGAAACCAGAAACGACAAACCAGAAACCAGAAACGACAAACCAGAAACCAGAAACGACAAACCAGAAACC
>Ga0315284_10008566_pt1 | contig 14602 bp, 12 predicted proteins | sample YL17G09_16_MG_FD_203696 | JGI IMG/M metagenome (GOLD analysis project Ga0315284, IMG submission 203696) | Sediment microbial communities from Yellowstone Lake, YNP, Wyoming, USA - YL17G09_16 | ecosystem: Environmental > Aquatic > Freshwater > Lake > Sediment | place: USA: Wyoming | collected... | reverse complement strand
GGCGAACCCTCCCACAAGGCCAGCCACGAGCAATGCTGAGGCAAGAATGAGTTGGGTCTTGAGCGTCATGGTTGCCCCTTGTCGTTAGCGATCTCGGTTAGTTTACTCGCGCCATAGTTACCAAAGGCCGCTCCCACCCAAAGGCTGACGTGGGCAATGTCCGCTCCTTTGAGCTGGGCAATCACCGCTACCACAAGGGCTATCGCAGCAGAAACGCGACCCCATGAAAGTTGGTTCCGGTAATCGTGGAAGAGACTCGTATGGTACGTCATATGGGTCCTCCCAATAAAGCTCTACCATCTCACGCCGTCACCGTAACCGTATCACCCGGACCCGGTGTTAAGGCTATGATTCTCTGCCGATCCTCACGAGGGACAACTATGCAGCCTTTGGACTCTTGCCCGTAGTGTTCGCTTGATGGGCCATGGATAAAGAAATCGTTTCGGCCAAAGGTCTCGCCTGAGATCTGGTGCAAGTCGGCCACCATGGGGCCAAGACGGGGATGGTTATACCACGCACCTATCTTGTAGACACCCTGCGGGAGGGGTCCGACACAATGCACGTCTTGCATGGTTGGATTATTCCTACCGCATCCGTTCCCCGCCCATCCTTTGGCGATAGACTTTCCATTATCGTCCGTCACTTGACCTGTGGTCTGGCTGTAGTTGAGGTTCATTCCTTATCCTCCGCCTTGGTGTTCTCTTCGTCCAGCCGTAACTGGCTAAAGTCCTTGTCTTCTTTGATCTTCCTCAAAGCGTCCTGCATGGCAGGCCGAAGAAGATCATGCTTCAGAGAATCGGCAATCTCTTTTATTTTGGCTATCCTCTTGGGAGATAAGCTATCCGCCTTTAGTCCAAGAAGCTTCTGCTCTAGAACAACAGCAAGAGCGATCTTCTCGGGAGTCTCCCCATGTTGATAGACTTTCCAGATGTCTTCAGGACTGGCCCCAGATGCCTTCATGCTGTAAGCCAAGTTCATAGGACGGCTCTGGATTGATGTTTTAAGCAAGTTCTCTAATTGCTTTTGGCTGTAGTCTCCACTCTGGAACATCTTGATTGCCGCTGGTCCCATCCAACCTAGATTCTCTTTGATGGATTCAGGATTGTTTAGGTCAACATTGTCTTTAATCTCTTGTTTCAGCTTGCCGAGAACAACGCTTGCTTCGCGTTCGGTGGGTCCTTGCCGCGCCATCCCTGAGTATTTGCTTCTTAAATTACCCCAAACCTGTTCCGCGCCTGTTCCCTTGAACCTCACACCGGCTTGGCTCAACCAGAACTGCTTAGGGTTACGGCCTTCTTCGAGTTGGGAATACATCGCAAAGGGATTGAATGCAGTGGCCAAATGTTTCAACCGATCAACAACTGGAGACTCTTCACTGGCGACATCCTTCCTGCGATAGAAGTCGATGTTGGTCAGTGCTTCGAGAGGACGGATGAAGCCCGGTGAGAAGGTTGCCAGGTGCGAGAGAAGCGCCTGCTCAGGTCGCTTCGTGCCCTCGGCCACATGGATACCTTCAGCCAAGAGAGACGTTGGTCCCGCCGTGGGGATTTCTGCTTTCTCTTCCCCCGTGATCTTCTTGAGTCCTGCGTCTAAGGCTGGCTTAATCACGATCCCAAACAGCCCAAGGGCTGCGATACGGAACATCGCTTCTCTTCGTGCAGCCTGGGGATCTTCTACCCCTTTCTGATTCCAAACAGCATCTTTCCCAAGCTCTCCTAACGATTTGACCAGGAATGAGTGGTAACGAGTGAAGGCAAGAGCTTTGTTTTGAGCAATTCGGATAAGAGTGGTAGGTGTCTTATCATCCCAGCGGTAGCTTGCAATGTGTTTGTCTACCTCGTGATTGATCTGATTATCTGACCAATTCGGATGTGTTCTTTCTACTTGGTTACGGAAGGTCAAGCGCAGAATATCATCGGCTGTCCATAGGACGTTTTGGCTGGCCTTATAGATCCCTTTGACCGCATCGGCAGGAGCCATCCCGAGCTTTGCCGCAAACTCTTTAATCCCGGCACTGTTCTCCATGCGGGACAAGGCATATCGGGTATTAGCCTCTACACTTCGTGCGAGATCAGGATTTGACATGGAAGCAGATCCCGACTCTAGCGCCTTCATGGCCTCTGGGGTCATGTTGATGATACCCTTGCAGGCTCTAAGAAGATCTCGGGGGAGATAGCGTCCTGCCGACAAAGGATGAAGTGCAGCGTTTACGCTTACTGCCAATGTCGCGTGGTAGCCTGTATTAAGAATGTGTCCGATAGGGTTCAAGAAGATGGAACCCGTGCAGAGTCTCATGAGATTCTGGGCGATAGACTTATTGCCATGCTGGAGTTCGATATGAACTTTGTCCATGGCTTTCGCAATGTTCTCAGGGAAGGCCATCCCTTTCATGTCGGGGAGCGTGGTGGTCTTGTAGCCTTCAGGTAGATCTTTCCCTTCAGGTGCCTCGATCCCCTGCTGTTTGAGCCCTTGCACCATCGCCAAGTTGTCCCGATAATTTGTGAGTTTCCCTACCTGGGACAACAGATTGGTCGCATAATCCTTGTGGTAGCGGATGTTGGACTGTGATTCGATCTCATCCGTAGTGGCTTGCCGGAGAGCGAATCCTTTTTCTTTAGAAGGTTCTACTTCTTTTGCTTTTGGAGATTCGGGAAGAACTTGTCCCCGATGCTCACCCCCAGGTGATTTGGGTTCGACTTTAGGAAATCCTTGAGGGGCACTTCCCCGTCCGGTGTCTTCACCACTAGCTCTAAGCTGTGACTGGTGGGAGTGGAGGGCTTTTTCTGCACTTTCGATTGATTTTCCTGTGCCATGTGCGAACCTCGGTTCCAAGGGGAAAACATCTCCCCCTTCCATTGTAAGCGATAGCGGATGTTCTGCAAGGTAGGCTTTTATCTTTTCTGTAACGCGCCCCAATTCTTCTGCGGATGCGCCATGCGTCCAGAATTCATCCCCACCTGCTCTATAAAATCCCGTTTTATGACCAGTGGCTTTGAACGCATCGGAGATCCTAACAAGCAGTTGATCTCCAAATTCATGACCATATGTATCGTTGATCCACTTTAAGTCCTTGGCGTCATAAGTTGTGAACTGATGACCATTCTCTATGGCATCAGGGATCTCTTCTAGCCATGCCCGCTTATTCCCTAACCCAGTGAGTTCGTCCGTATGCACCATGCGGGTGATCTCGCCAACCGTCCGGCTTGCCTCTTCTGGGGACATCTGCGGGATGCGCTTCACCAAGTCTTCAACAATGGCCCTGGTTTTAGGGTTCAACCGACGGTCTTCTTTTGGCGCAGCCTCTTCTTGTTTCTTGGCTTCATCAATCGCTTGGGATTTCCCTTCGGCATCTAGGGCTTTACGTGCTTCAGTCTTCTTTGCTATTCCCTTGATCGCGGTATCGTGATCTTTCACCACATCCTGGATCGCAACTTTCCGCTCCTCGGTTGTCATTGGTATCTTTTTGAGCTGCGTGATCTTCTCCTTCAGCGTGTCCCGCGCAGCCTGAACTTCGGCCACATCATCGGGATGTTCGAAGGCTAACTTGGTCCCGTCCTTCAACTTAATAGAGACGGGCTCTACTTTTTCTTCGGCTTTAGTTTCACTCGCTCCGGCAACAGGAGGCCCTTCGATGCCTTGTCCCACTCCTTGACGCCCTTCGGTCCCAGCGCCTTCTTCCCCGCTGGAGAGTTCACCCACCTTAGCTGGGCCTTGGACTTCGCTGGCATTGTCTCCTCCTTTGGTTCCCCATATAGGGTTCCCATTCGCATCTTTGCCGGTTTGAACAAACTTCTCACCGTTTTTCAACCCTACGTATTCATCTGCACTTACTCGCTTTACGACCACCGGCTCCCCATCTGGACCCTGCATGGTCATTATTTCTCGGTGCTTGACGTCCTCGGGTTCCTTCAGGATTCTGCCGCCTTGCCCTGCCGCAATCTCTTCATTGAACGCACCCCCTAAATCCAGGGGCTTCCGAATGCTTTCCATGATGCTGTCAATGAATCCGCCCTTGCCCTTGACGGGACGAGGGACGTAGTTTTTGTTTTTAGTTTGCACTTCCTCAAGCGTCTGAACTTCCCCGAGCCTACTCTGCACATCCTGGTAGATGTGGTCCCTGAGCTGTTCTAGTGGCTCAATATATTCTGCGTATTTCTGTTGCAGATTGGGATCAAGTTGGACCTTAGATGGGTCTTCTTTCCATCGCTGGATGACTTCCGCTTCTTTGGGCGAGATCACATGCTGGAGTGTTTCTGAAATTCGGTTGAGCCCAACCGCGATTGATTTACCTGTCCCAACGGTTCGATTAACCGAATCATGGACGCCTTCTCCGGGAACAGGTTCAGCGGAAGCTAAAGACTTCTTTACTGCCTCAATAGAAGCAGAATACTGAGTCGGGTCCATGGGCTTCCAACCCGCATTGAGCATGTGGGGGATCTTCATGGCTCCAAACGTGAGCACCTTTTCCGCGTAGCCCTTCGGAGAGAAGAACGGTTGCTTTGAATCAATGGTGGCTTTGGTTATGGCGTTGCTACCGAATTCCCAAGGTAACGCTTCTCCTGCAACCGCGAGTCCTCCTGCTGCGATCCGCCTTGCAACCGGGCTTTTGATGACACCCCCAAGAAGCTTGTTCCCCAGCGCTTCACCGGTTCGACCCATAGGGAGATAAGACAAAGCGGTAGCGAGTCCTCCTTGCCCAAGCGCGTTGAGTGTCCTACTGTCTTCTGGAGCGCCCTCGGTCGCCCGGTAGGTCTGCCCTGTAGTTGAAAGGCCCATATAGGCAGGGAGTAGTTCTGGTGCAACTGCCGCCATTGCCGGGAGCGGGGCAAGTTCTTGGACCGTTTGGAGAACCTTGCCTGGTCCTGTCTTCGCCGTATAGAGATCTTGAACGTCTTCCCGGTTTGCGCCAGTGTCACCTTCAACGAGATCCCCAAGATTTCTATAGAATTGTTTCGAGGCATCACCCCAAAAGGACATCAATGCGTGGTGCTTTTTTGGGGTTAAGGCTCTTAACGCCGGAGTCATCAGATGCTCAACCCCCATCTCTCCAAGACCAGCGATCCCCGAGACGACTGCCTTCCCAAATCGTGGAAGCAATAGTGGGTATTGTCGGGCAACGTCCTTTACCGATTCCTTTGCATAACGCTGAATATCCAGGCCCTTGCCCTCAAGCTTATCCCACCAAGAAGGCTCTTCTGGCTTTGTGCTTATATCGTATGTCTTCTGAAATTGTTCGATAGCATCTACAGGTTTAGCTTCTAAGAACGGATTAGGCTCTTCTGCCATAAAAGGATTAGGCTCATTCGGCATGATCAATCCTTATAATCTTTTCCTGTCATTTCTTTGAAATGAGCTTTGATTTGTTTAGCTCGTTCCGGTTGCTTTTCAAGAGCTTCTTTGGCCTGATTGCGTAATTTAACAAAATCGGCTACAGATTTTGGCTTAGGTTCAGGCTTTGTTTGTGGTGTAGTCCCCCGTTTCGTAGGAACGATAGGGGTCGTAGAGCTTTGAACTTCATTGAAAAGTTCCAGCAATTCCCCGGCCATATCTCTTTCTCCGGGGTCCAGAAGGCTATTGCTCTTCTTCATTTTCAGCAGGGGCGTTAGCGTCTTAATCAATTCAGGAGTAAGCCCTTCGCTAAAATCAATGGGCGATTGTCCTTTACCCGCTGTCGTCTGCATGGCTAAGGCTTTAAGATAATTTGAAGCCGCATTTTGTTTATCCACAAGCGTCTTGGCAGCTTTATAGTCAATCGTGCTTTGATCGAGAAGCTTCTTTTGCTCAAAAGCTTGCTGCTTAAGTTCAAACTCCTTTTCTCTCGCTTCAGCCGCCAACTGGTCCTTACGTTTCATTATTGAATTGAGAATCATCTTCTTATTGTTGGGGTCATCGTAATCGAAATTGTCTCCAATCTTCGCCACGAGTTCAGGAGCAACAGTCTCCAAAAAAGCTTTGCCTTGTCCCTGTGGGATGGTTTGATAAAACTGCATCTTCCTAACCGCTGCGTCTTCATGCAAAACTTGCGCCTTGTCTTTTAGAACTTCTGTTTGAGCGACGGCCTTCTGGCCCTGGGCTTGTCGATAGGAGAGCATCCCCATCGAAGACGCGATTTGAGGGTAATGAGAAGGAGCATGTTGTGCGATTCCCGCCAGGTATTTCTCTTGATCCAACTGTCCCGTAGTAGGATCAATCGCATTCTTCGCGGCCAACTGGAGCCCTTGCTTCTCGTCCATCTGTTGTTGGAGCATCTGGTTCTGTATCTGCTGATGCTGGAGTTTGGGCTTCATCATCGTGGCCGCAAGCTGCCCCTGGGCAAGCCCTGCACCGATGGCACCCATTCCGTAACCTAGACCATAAGGGGCTGGCATGTTGAGGCTCCTATCGAGAAACGCCGGTAACTGAAGATCCACTAGATGGGGGAGTCATCCAATCATAACCATATGGCGCGAGATGATTGACAGGAAGAGGTTGCATCCCTGCGACTGCCGGACCACCTAAGCCCTGTGGGGGTGGGGGTGGGGCAGTAGGCGCAACTTGTGATGGCTGCCACAATTGGTTCTGCATCAGATCGCTCGCGCCCTGCCCCACCATCCCCCAGCCCTGTTGTGCGGCATTGCCAAATTGCTGGGCCTGCTGGCCATAGAATCCACCCATTTGCCCAAGTCCCTGCTGCATGTTCTGCTGATTTTGTGCAGGATTGTACCGCTGAAGAACATTCATCCCAAGATTGGTGCGAGCCTGGAGACCTTGCTGGAAGGCTCCACTCAGGGCTCCCGCGCGTCCCATCTCCAGGCCCGTAGACTGTGCGCCCTGGAGGCCCGAACCGCTCATGCCTCGCATGGCCATCTGTGTATTCAGTCCGCGCTGAGCCTGGTCGTAGTTCCCCTGGATCGCCCCGGACATCTGCCCATAGTAGAGAGGCTGATCGCTGGATGCTTGTTCAATCATCTTCTGCTCAAGCGGCCCATAGAGTTGCTGCTGCTGTCTCTGGAACGCTTCCCGAGAATCAAGATCCCTTTGGTACATCGCCTGCTGTTGATCCCCAGCTTTACCAGCGGCTTTGTTGTTGGCATATGCGCTGTAAGCGCCAACTACCATTGTGCCTACCGCAACCCAAGTCATGCCAACACCTCCGACGGTTCCATGCCTAACTCATTCCGTTCTATTACTCCATTCTCGATCTCATCAAGATCCCGTGAATTAGTCGGATTCGGATGGGCGGAGAACATGACCACTTCTGTTACGGCATGGACAAAGGGCTTGGTATTCGGCTGAACCGTTGTCATGCATGGACCTTCAAGGCGTCTGAACCCGTGCTCAGTTAGGAACTCCACCGTTCCCGAGGCGATGATTAACAGGTCTTCGTGCCGGTGCAGTTTGCCCGTGTTCCAGGAACCTTCCGGAAGGATGATCATCCTCCCTACGATCTTCTCTGCAAAGACGTGCTCAGGCTCCACGTTGAATTGGCGGTCCTCTTCCGATTGACCGGCCATGTGAGCTTCAGCCGCGTAGATGGCTGCCCGAATCTCCTCCGGGGTCCATTCTTGAACTCCGAAACCGGACTGGCTTACGACCGTGGTTATCATCCTACAGGCTCCTCATAGGCTCAGAATACGGCGAGAATTGCCTAGTAGCAAGGAAGCTAAGCGTATTCATACTTTTGCCCACTGTTTTAATTGCTCCCGGTTCTTAATGATTCTGGGTTGCTCTTTCTCGGGAAGGGCAGGATTGTTGAGAAGCTGGCTGAATACGCCACAGGCCGCCTCAACCTCACCAAGGTGCATGAGGGACAGGCTTAACTCATCCAGGAGCCTCCACTGTTTCCATTCGGGCTCTTCGATGAAATGGGTGGGATGATCTTTGAGTCCCAACCCAATCTCCGCGTAGAAGATAGCTTCATGGTAGCGGTGTTTCCCTCTGAGATACTTGGCCAAATACCCAAGAACTTCTGGGCGGTAAGGGTAATTGTTGTAGGCATGGAGATAGGCACTCACTACCTCATCCTGTCCATATTGAAGAGATTCCCGTAAGCGAGCGATCTGGACGTTAGCGAAACTCCGCTGGACTTGGTCTTTATGCTGCATCGCTGCATACGTTTCAAAGGCATCAATCGCGTCTTGGCGATATTGATTGGCCTGGGCATTGTCCCACTGATTAGCGAAGACCGCCCCTGCATCCTGGCAGCATAGTCCTAAATGGAACAGGTATCGCATGTGGTGAGGATCATTCTTGTCCTTGGCCAATTCCTGGAGCAGCTTGGCATCCTTCACGAACTTGTCAGGGTCCTGGGATCGTAGGCTATCCCCATGCGTGTGGAGGTAAGCGATAGGGATTTCTTCGGATTGGTGAGGCTCACCACAATCTAGGATTTCGTGGATGGGACACTCGTACTTCCAGTTGAGCCGCCCACTCAGGACGTTAAGCCTAGGGAGAATGGACTTCCCATGGTGCAAGAGCAGATGGTAGCTAGGCGCTGTCAGGTTAGGGAACCTCCAACCTCCCGGCGCGACTAGCTCTTTGTTAGCGTCCATTACCAGGAAGTAGTCAGGATCAAACTCTCTGGCTAGCTGTAACGACTCATTTCGGTTGTGCGCGAAGTCCACCCATGGACGGTCGATCAAAGCACCAGGTATGCCCTTCAGTGTTTCGTGGATGGCGCGTTTAACCGCTTCCGTGCTCCCCGTGTCACAGATCGCCCAAGCTCCAATGAAAGACTTGACCGACTCCAAGCAGCGCCTTACCAGCGCAGTGTTGGATTCCTTGACGATCATGGAGAGCACAAGGTTCATGGGCTATTTCCGTGTCCAGAATGTGGTTATCAGTGACGCTACCGACGCTAATGCCGTGAGAATAATTCCGGTAGTGAGCTGCCTTTTGTGGCTCAAATTAGAAAGTCGTTCAGCCTCACGCTCCTCATCACGATTTTTCGCGTGGGCTTCCAGCACCAGCAATTTTTCTGAGAGCTGACCAGCCTTATAGGATCGCTCGCTCTGAGAGAGCATACAGTCTCGGTGCAGTGTGTGGAGTTGTTTAACGTCATTGGACAGCACCTCGTAATTCCGAGCGATCTGGCTCAGCTCCACCCGGAGCGATTCCATGCCCATGTTGAACTCTCTGCTGCTGATGGGGTCTTCGGACATGTTGGACGCTCCCGTGGGTGCCTCTTATTACACTCACATACGCTTGTTACGGATGGTGGCTGACCCAAGACCCTTGAAGAGATCTTCGAAGGTCATGCCCACGTATTGCGGAAGTTCAAGCACGGTGCTTTCCTCGTGGGCATCACCAAGATCAACCCACGTGTGCTTGCCGGAATGGTAGTTATCTCTGACCCGAGACCCGCGCCATGGTTTGTTAGCGGCAAGGGCAGGACCATCAACCGCTAACAGTTGAATATCAGGAGCACCATTAGGTTGGATAAAATTATTGTTTTGAATACTTACCCCGTAAGCATGCGCAGTCCGTAGTTTCGTATGAGTCTTACCGTAGATACCGCCTAGGGTATTGCTCTCGATATAATTTAGAGTGATGTTCATGCCAGTGATCACTTGCGGTGTCAGTAGATCACCGGGGACAATGCTAATGCCGTGCGCCTTGTTGCCTTGAATTGTATTGTCTATGGCATTGATGCCATGATTGCCCCAGAGGGTAAGGCCGTCTCCATAATTGCTGTCGATCTCGCACTGCAATATGGATACATGATTGAGAGCGTCTCCAGGAAGATCTCGGGCAATACGAACTCCACTTTTTGCGCAATTTGAAATCTTGCAGCGAGAAATGATGGTCTTGTCGGTGATTCCGTAGGCCCGCATTCCGTTTCCGCCACATCCCCAAACCTGGAGACGTTCGAAAATGTGCTGGGCTTCACCGCTGAAATAGAGCCCGTCATCGGTGTTGGCGTTGGGTACAGCAGAGCACGACCCATGACCAACAATGGCGAAATCAGATAGATGCACGCCTTGGTGGTAAACGCCTGGTGCAATGGTGATTGCTGGAGTGGCTGGCGTCCGGTTGAAGATCGCGCACTTCCACGTATAGGGGCTGTGCCGCAGGAAGCCCCAGCCGGTGCCACGGACTCGCATCGTTTCGGGGATGACCGGGTTCATTCGGTAGTAACCGTCCTCCAGCAAAAGTTCACCGAGCAGGTTGTCGTTGATTGCGTCATCAACCCGCGACTGCGCAATTTCTTTGGACAGATCCCTCGCCTTCACGGCCACTTGCTCAGCTGGTGAAAGATATTTGAAGATGCTGTTGCTCATTTTTTCCTCCAAAAACTACTACTTTTGTCGCGGAATAACCTATACTTAACTAGAGGTGCTTCATGATCACTTCCCTGCTCCTGACGCTCGTGCTCACCGCCAACCCGCCACAAGGGAGTGCGTCCTGCACGGCTGGTGCGAGTGCCACGGTTATCGAGTCGGTTACGGTCGGCCCAAACATCATTGGAACAGACAAGGTGGTTCACGATGTCTGGACTACTGATGTGACCGATGGTGGCGTGGTGTACTTGGTGCATACGATTACGTTTGAGTAGTAGACTCATCCCGTCACCGTGAACCCGTGCAATCGGGCCTTGGACCGCTTGAGCACGGCGCTGTACGTGGTTACGCTGGCCGTAGCCGAGGCTGGAATGCTCAGCGTGAAAGATACGTTCGGGTCAATGGCGGAGATTGTGGTCCCGTAGACGATGGTGCCCGAGCCGTCCGTGGTGAGAGCCTTAGCACTGCCGCCTAGCGTATCGGATACCTGGAACGTATCAGCAGCCCCGTTGACCACGTAGTAAGGCGTGTTGACCACAATTCCGGTGGTGGTGACGATGGTGGCAAAGCTGATCCGTGTCCCGTCAGGAATCCCGTGAGCCACACGAGTAACTGTGTCGCCTGTATCCTGAGTTGTTACGGCTACCGCATCACTAATACCTGTGCCACGGATTTCCATGCCTACTGCGAGCGTTGAAGTATCGGCTAAAGTGACTGCGGTAGACCCACTCGTGGTGCCACTGTTCGCTTTGCTGATTTCTGCCGGTGCGCCGAAATTGTTGCTACATGTGAAAACAGGAGACGATACGCCCGCGCCCAATGCATCCATTAAGGTTTCGATTTCTGTGGTGCTGAAGCGGCAACTCGCAATAGATACCGCGTATTTTGCGCCAGTTAATACGGCATTGCTTAGCGCTTTGCATGTCCCAAATATAGTTGCAAGTCCTGCGGTTGCCGTCACTGCCGAAGCTGAGAGAGCGGGAACATAACTCAGTGACGAACAGCTAATAAACATGGATGCCATAGTCGTGGCTATTGCTGGATTCAATGCAGGCACAGTGCATAAACTCTTACAACTTGAAAACATACTCGATGTATCAGTAACTGCCTGCATATCAAATAGTGGAACAGTCTGCAATACATTACAAGATGCAAACATATATGACATAGTTGTAACTTTGATAGTATTAAATGACGGAACGGTCTGTAAATTGTAACAACTACTAAACATATAACTCATATCTGTAACTACTGATGTATTAAATAATGGAACAGTCTGTAATGAATAACAATTTTGAAACATATATAACATAGTTGTAACTTTGATAGTATTAAATAACGGAACGGTCTGTAAACTGTAACAACTACTAAACATATAACTCATATCTGTAGCCAATGGTGGGTTAAACAGCGGAACAGACTGCAACGCGGAACAGCTTTGAAACATACTTACCATAGTTGTAACCGCTGCTAGATTAAATAATGGAACAGTCTGTAATGAATAACAATTTTGAAACATACTTACCATAGTTGTAACTTTGATAGTATTAAATAACGGAACGGTCTGTAAACTGTAACAACTACTAAACATAGAACTCATATCTGTAACTACTGATGTATTAAATAATGGAACAGACTGCAACGCGAAACAGCTTTGAAACATACTCTGCATAGCTGCAACTTTGATAGTATTAAATAACGGAACGGTCAATAGACCATAATCATAAGCAAACATAGAACTCATGTCTGTAACCTTGGCCGTGTTATATAATGGGACAGTTTGTAAGTTAGGACATTGATAAAACATGCTTGACATACTGATAACTAACGCTGTATCCATTAAAGGTGCAACTTGTAAATTACTACAAGTAGAAAACATGCCTGACATACTTGTTAAAGCTGATGTATTAAATGTAGGAATCGAGCGAAGTCCCATAAGATTTGCAAATAAACTATTTCCCGATGTAAGGGTAAGGCCATGGTTGACAATCGTAACTTGCTCCAGCAAATAAGCTCTAACAAGACCTGCTCCAAAAAGTGTAAGAGTAGTCAACAAAGACGACGAAATTGTGATGTCCAGCCATCCGACTGACGTATTAGAGTTCACCCCGGCAGGCACCGTTGGCACTACCTCCAACACAATCGACGTGAGATTGTTCCCACCTTGTGAGGTAACAACAATTATCGCTTGCTTATAGCCACGGGTGCAGTCTGTGCCCGCCAGATCTGCATCGGCGTAGTCATAGGTATGGTTTACGATCGTATTATCTGCCACGTTCTCGGACGACCCGTCGCCCCAATCCACGTTATACGCACCACGGCACTTCATGGCGACCACATTGCCAGTTCCTGGCCATACCGCAAACAGGCCCACCAACTTCTGATCAGTGGACAGGACTTCGGGCAAGGCTCTCCAATCAGTGGGTCTTGCCCATGGGGAATGCACAACGTTAGATCGCACAGACACGCGTGGATAGGGCGCACGGTAATTGGGTAGGTCTACTTTTGATTCGCAGTGTAGGACCATAATATGACCACCTCTAGAAATCACCACCGCATGTCACAATACCGAGCGCAGCACCCGCCGCCGGAAGGGTCACAACAGACGCGAAGACCGCCGGATTGCCATAGGCAACCAGAAGCAACTCAAACGGTTCGAGGGTCAGGAAACCATCGGGAGCCGCGAGGATCGAGGGATTCAACGCGACATCCATCATATTTAACGCGGGCACCGTGTTCGAATATCCATCAGAACCTACCATTGCTTTCGACCAAAGTAGATCGGCACGAGCTAGGCACATCATCCCCGAAGGCGTAGCGTCTGCCGCCTGAAAGATTGCACCTGTGGCCGTAAGCGTAGCTGCCGCCACAGTAGTAGGGACAAAGATTAACTGATTCTGGATATTGGTATTCGATCCCAACACGGCCAGTTTGGTGTTAACCGTAATCCCATCGTCAATAAAACTTCCATTCGTTCGAGTAATTGTACTATTTGTCGTATTAGTTAATGCAAGCACGGGGGTCAATCCTGCCTGCAAGCGATGACGCTCTTGGAAATGTCGCATAGGACGCGGGAGCGAGTTATCCGTGAGGATACGCCCACGATAGAACTTCATCAGCGTGGTGCCAGCCGCATCCAAAGTACCAGTAATAGAATGAATGCGTGAACCACTGGGGCCAGCCGCATATGCTACCATAACATGTGGACCGGCAGCGGTAAACTGCACAGACTCGGTTCGATAATTAGAAACAAAGGTAGGATCGGTAGCCATGGTGGGCTCCTAATTAAAACTCCGAGAGGAGTAGGTTCGTGAGGCTGCACTCTTTCGACGTGCATAGAGGTTATTTGCCGTACTATTTGAATAGTCTGTACTAATGGGCGAGGAAGCAGGTGAAGCAGCATTTGGTAAATTGATACTTTCCCCGGAGCCAGCACCGATCGCTGTCTTGAAATCCGCAGCACTCAGAGTATCTACGGTGTTGTCGGCATTGATGCGCAAGAACGTCACGGCAGAAGGGTTTGTCTTTTTGACAAGGTTCTGGCCCATCGTTGTGGCGTCCGCAATCGTGGAGATGTTCTGACTGTGGACCGCAGTTGCGAACGCCCCTACTGCCTCGAAGGCCGCGCTCCCCAACGTCCCACCACCTGTGGGAACCGTTAAGGTAGCGCCCGCCGCAGGCCACACGAGAACGCCTGCGCCGCCCTGGTTGGTGAAGGCCGTCGTGAAGGTCGCGTTCGTGACGGTCCCAGCGTTCCCCGTGACGCTCCCGGCAATAGCATTGGTGCAGGTGATGTCCGTCACCCACAGCATCGTGAGCCGTGTTCCCGTGGCACCGATGGTCTGCCCCGCCGTCTGATCGGTAGTAACAAACCCAGTATGCCCGGAATCCGCAGCGGCGAGGTTGGCAAGGCTCGCATGATCCACTGAGGCAGAGAGCGTGAACGCTGTAGTGAAGGATGATTCGACAGAGTAGAATGCCGCTGCTGAGTTCTTGATGATGATCCGACCAATAAGACGAGACCAATTCACGCAATACGGTGGGAGACTTGCTGGAACCGTCGCAGCCTGGGCCGCGCCGACACTGGCGTATTTATCAGTCCCCAAGACCACATAAATCTCGCCCTCTGGACAGACGAAGACCCAGTAAACGCCATACTTGTTTGCGGTCAGTGCGGCAAGCGAAGTCCCGTTCTGGTAGGTTTCATAGACCTTGTTCCCGCCCCCGCCGTCGAACACTTCAGAGAACAACGTGAGCTGTGCGCTCTGCGTCCATGCCCCGCCGCCCGTTTTATACCAGACATAGAACTTGTCCCCAACCTTCCCCGCTGCCGGAGTGTCCAG
>Ga0315284_10008564_pt1 | contig 14606 bp, 13 predicted proteins | sample YL17G09_16_MG_FD_203696 | JGI IMG/M metagenome (GOLD analysis project Ga0315284, IMG submission 203696) | Sediment microbial communities from Yellowstone Lake, YNP, Wyoming, USA - YL17G09_16 | ecosystem: Environmental > Aquatic > Freshwater > Lake > Sediment | place: USA: Wyoming | collected... | reverse complement strand
CCTATCGAACAACCAAATTGGTCTAGAACAGCGCCATCCGCTGCCGTTATCCTAGAACGCTGGGTGATGGTGTAAGGCACAATCCCTCACGTCACCGTAATTGCTGAAAGTGCGATCCTGGCCAGTTGCGTATCGCCGATAGTCACGTTATTTGCCGGGAAGGTAACATTGCAATCGTAGAGCCCCTGTACGGTCATGATGCGCTCGATCAACTCATTACGGATAACGTCCCCTCCTACACTCAGGCCGTTGATGTAGGAAGAGATATACGCCTTGACCGACGTTGCCACGTCTGTTTGATTGTACCCATCCAGGACGGTGATGTTCGCGGTGACTGTTTGAGCAACAGTTTGTGGAGCCTTGACCTGAACCTGGACGCCAGCCGCACGATAGCCGGGATAGTTGTCTCGGTCAGCGGGATCTCCGTCTATGACCTTCTGCACCTCTCCGATAAGCTGATCGAAATACGAATAGGTCATGACCACGGTGTGTCCAACGGTCAAACCGGCCGGGTAGGCCGACGATTTCAGCTTGATGTGGCCAGACGGGTAGTCGAAATAGTAGTTTGCCACCGGCACGGCACCGCCATTTATCACCAGGGAATACATGGAGACATCATCCACCGGCTTGTGCTGCAAGTAGATGTCTGTCTCTCCGCCAAGTGCCACGCCCCCAGATGGGATCAACGATGCTTCCGAGACAACTGATACAATGTGCTGGGCTGTACCAGCCCCATCGTCGATGTACAATTTGACGAACCCCGGATTGGAGATGTCCTCGACGCATTTGGAGAACAAACACACCTTGCCAGTTGCGGGATCTGTGATGCCATAGGCCGCTGACTCCAAACCGTACGGATGACATCGGGCCAGGCCGAGAATGTGGAGCTTGATTCGATTGCGAAAAACATCGTCCTTTTCCAGGTCCTCTCCATTCGTGATCGATGCCGCATTGCTGACGGTATCGACTCCCGACGGTTTGCCGACAAACGCTGTTATGGTCGCCGGAGAAACGTTGTACTTGGTACCAATATCAACAGCGGAGATGTTGACGGCATTGGAATCCTGGTTCCCGTTAAGGATCGTCCCAAGGGAAGTCGTGGTGTAGACCAACGCCTCTCCCGCCGTGCCGGCAGATGCTTTGACCTGCGATCCGACGGAGATCGTGATCGTCCCCGTTGTTCCCGCCCGAGAAAACACCACCTGACTCGTGGCTGTCACGCCCTGGCGCCGAGTGATCACATACGGCAGAATCACCTTGGCCCAATCGTCCAGATCTGTTCCCGTAACCTTGTTGATGTCGCGATCGTCCAGGATGTCTTCCATCCCCTGTTGAACCTTCTCGATCGCTCGTGCGGATGCCGCGAGTACCTGGAGCAACTGTGAAGTGCTTACGAGATCTGTCAGCTCGCTACGGGCAACAACCTTGTTGACCATGCGTTGGAGGATCACGTCTTTGGTTTCGGCTTGGAACCGCATGTCAACCTCATGTTATTTGGAGTGGAACGATCCTGTTGGTGTCGTATCCCACTGGCTGCGCCACAACGTTACACGTTACAGCGTCATTCACCACCTCAAAGGTTGCCGACACAACGCGATTGATCCGAGGATCTGCCAAAACTTGTTTTTCGAGGGCAAAACGTGCCTCAAGGTACAGCTGGAACGTTGACTTCTGTCCCACCATTGGTGGCAAACCGTCAGCTGGGAACTGGGGATTGGTGCCGAGGTCCGTTCTTAGACGTGTCTCCAGGCCCTGAACCAGGTTCGGCAGTCCACTGATGGTCTGGATATCCACCGCCCCGTGACCATCATCGCAGTACCAGTCCCACAGTCCGTTGCTCAACAACTCCAATCGGATGTCCTTGCCCATCAACGTTTCTATCTGACTCCCGCCGGTCCCGGAATTGCCCTGCCCCATGGTTGGGACGGGGGCGACGGCCCGCTGTAGTGGGATGATGATTGGATCACCGATCATCTTGGAGTTGGGGAGCCTCGTGCTTCCGGACAGGAAGGGCGGTCGAAGGTTGTTGATGGCCGCGATGTCGCGCCAGGCGTTTGGATCTCCCAGGTATTTGATGGCGAGTGTTTCGAGCGAGTCTCCACGGTTGACCGCCACCTCCTTGTAGCCAGCGTACTTGCCCCGTAGCATCGCCGGGATTGGATCTGACACCAGCAGCCGTTGTGCGTCGCCAGGCTTGAACCGCGCCGAGAACACGTTCTGTGCCGTCTGCCCGGTAGCCTCAGATGTGGTCTGGATCGTGGTCTTCTCTTCGTCGGTCAGGCGCTTGTTGGGCTGGACTTTGGTGGCATGCTGCATCGCCTTCATGTCCCAGTCGTTTTTGAAGCTTCCACGACAGGCCGTGATGACACCCTCGAGAGCATCCAATCCGTCTGCCACGGACCGCGCAACATCTCGAGGTAGCTGCCCCAGGGCCACAGCTGGACCAACCACGCCCAGCGCGGTTTCAAGGTCACTTGCGAGGCTGAGAAGCCCGGACTTGGTCTCCTGGATGAACCCCATCTCCCCATTCACAAAATCGCTCACGGACGATACGACACGAGACATGTCGCCGAGAATGCCACCGATGTTCGACACGAAACGCTTGAAGTCCCCGACGCATGCCCGTATGTCGTCGATCGTGGACTGGAGGGCCCGCATGTACTTGCGAGCGTCGGCAACGTAGCCCTTGATCCGCTCCCAGATGCTCTTGTCGTCCCCGATCGCCGTCAACTCGAAGGCGTTCAGCTCGCTGGCCTCGCCCACCACCGTCACTTCGATCTCGTATCCGTAAGTTACCCTGTACGGCGATGGATTGCGGATGATCCGGACCTTTCGCGGAACAACCGCGAGATGTAGTCTGTCCTTTAGGACATGCAGTTCCATGCGCGTGTAGGGGGCTGTCTCTGGATCTTTCTTGAGTTCCGAGTAGCAGTCGAAGCACCGCCCGAGCAGTCTCCAGAGGTGCATCTGCCCGGACACCTTCTGTCCCCGGCCCTCCTCCGACGGCAACATGCCCGTGAATGACCGGGCCCCACCGATGAAGCTCGTGTCAGATATCGATTTCAGCTTGAATCCCATTGTGCCAGCCATGTGGATCTGGCCCATGATGATTCCGCCCTCCTCGGCAATCAACCCGCGATCCTGGGCCGACAACTCTACGGCAAAATCCATGTCGTAGCTGTAATCGGTCGGTGCAATCGGAAGGGGGAACAGCGCCTCACCGTCATACTGACCGGTCGGTCCATGGCCTGGCTTCGTGATCAGCTTGAACACGTAGGGAAGGATCTTGTAGAACTCCGTGTCCCCGGTCGATGCTTGGCGGTAGTACTCGAGGATGATGTCGGCAATGTTCGGCATCGTCAGCCCGCTTTCGTGACCGTCGTGTGAGCCGTTGCCAGAGCCCAGCCCTTGGCCGCCACCGAGACAGCCTGGCAAAGCGCCAAGAAGCTCGCCGGAGACACAATCGGCGCCCCCCCGGGCACATAGGGCAACCCCGCCTGGGCCGCCGCCAGGTCAAGCGCATTCATGAGTCCTGCAAGCGCCGTCCACTTGACCAGCATGTCCGGCACGCCTCCCGTTCCTGTCGAGACCACGGACGGAGCCGTGACCTCCACGGCGACTCCGGATTCCACCGTGACCTTTCCGCTTGCCGCGTCGAGCTTGACCTTGGCCTCGAGCCCCGCCGCCGTCTTGGCCAGCACGGTCACCGTACCTCCCGGGCCCAGGTTGGGCAGTTCCGCGCCGGACGGTCCAAGCTCCTCCTTGCAAGCCCCTCGGGCGTCGATCGTGTAGTTCCCCTGCTTGTCCACCTCCACAAGCACGCCGTGGTGCCGCGAACGACGTACGCGACCGTCCTCGTTCTTGGCCATGTGCTTCGCGCGAGGATGGGGGACCATGACAGGCCAGATGAACGGACGGTTGACAAGGCCTTCGAGAAACCCAATCAGGACGTGATCTCCGTCCGTGACCTCGGCCGGAGTCACCTCCACCCCCGTAGTCGGCTGAGCTACTCCCGTTTGGAGCGTTCCGCCCTCCGTGTTTTGGGTCATGGGTCGCGGAATCGCGGTCTCTTCGTCCCACAGGCCATGAACCATCTGGAGTACTGGCACACGGGTCAGGACACGGGATTGTCTGCCGAGCAGCCGCACATCGCATGTGATGCAGGACTGGGTCAACCTCGTCTCCTCATCCGTGTAGTACACGGCAAGGACTACGGCCTCAAAAACCTGCGGGAACAACCGATCTGGAGAACTGCGCACACCGGCCTGGTTGACAAGCGGTCCAAAGGTGCGTGTTTCGTAGCCGGTATCAGTCACATCTGATCCCTGAAATCTGCAGTAACGTAGGCAATGGCCCTGATCAGTTCTTTGTCCGCGCCCTTCCAGCCCCGTGTTACCGTGAATTGCGTGCTGGTCTGTGGCGCAGAGGTACCAGATCTGGAATAGTTGAAATCAACTCCCTCCACATAGAATGTCCAGGCGTCATCCTCCTTGTCCGTGTTGCACAGCTTCAGTCTTTGACCGACCCGCACATCCACCAATGGGAGTTTGGCAGCAATTGTTCCGGACATGAACCACGGATTGAGACAATACCATTCGAGCAACATCCTTTGCCAACGCTTGCGCTCGTCTACCCATCCGCCTGCAGCATTGCTTTCTGAGGCACCAGACGTTCCGGATGCCAGGTATTTGGTGTGCTCCTGAAACGCCTTCAGACCGTATTTCTTGACGTGCTCATACGCCCACACGGGTGGTGCGATGGCAATTTCCTCCATCTTTACTCCGCCAAACCCCTGATCGGCAATGAGCATGAACACGTTGAATCGTTCCATCCCACTTCGCCCGATGCTGACCACCGGACAGCACCACGACGGAACGTCCCACGTCAGCAGGTTGAACCATGGTCCCTCAAAACCGGTGTCGATTATGGGTTGCGCTTCTGTGTAGGCCAACTCTGCTGATATCGTTGGGAACGGTCTCTCACGGATCGAAGCCCGGATCTTTCCGTCGGCAACGCCAGTGTCCTTGTAGCTTTCGTCGATTGCCAGATCGTAGACGATCTCGTTCAGTAGTGGGTTGCACCACTCCGTGATTGTCTGATGGACAAGCTGACCAGCCTGACAGACCAGGTATGGATCATTCGGTGCACCACCACGTGTTGTCCCCTTGGAAACTTCCAGCATGTCTATCAGACCAGACTTTGACATCGCGACTGCCATATCTGCCGATAGTGGCATTCCACCGGCAGCCAGAACACCGAACCTTGCGACGGCCCCTTTCAATACCAAAGATGGGTCGCGACTGACCAGGGCATCCGGAAGTTGCCATGTTGCATACATGGTTCCCTTGCCGAAAATCGCCTGGATCAATAGCTCGAACAGACGTCCGGGAGCGCAAATTGGTTCCACGCGCAAAGTGGACGTTACAGGCCCCTGAACAATCTCCGTCATGGTCCGCACAAAGGCGTTGGAGTAAGTTATTGGAGATTCAAATGGTGCACCGTGGTCACGTCCGGCGAGATGCCATTCCCTCACCGGCGCACCACCGGCGCCCGGTCGCTCAAGATGCACGACATCCAACGGCCCACGACAGAGCGGGATCACGGTTCCGTTGCGAAGGACCATGACATCCACCCAGTCTCCGGGAAGTATCGCGCCGTCCTCGATGTCCAGCTGGTATGGTGGGCTGTCCTTGATTATCGCCTGCCAGCGACCGCTTGCCTCTCCAAGCCGTTTTGCCCAGGTGAAAGATTGCAATGCAGCCTGGGATGACTTCTTGTCCCACAGCACATCGATTGCCGACGTCTTGCGATCCATGAAAATCGGGTCGCTACTGTGTGGGTAGAACGACATCCCCACTCGACAATGGGGTGAGATGTAGCGTTTTCCAAGCTCCGAAACGAGCCCTGGAAACTTGACCTGCGGAACGGTAGAAGCAAGTGACATCAGCTACCACCAAACGCACTGATGATGAATGCCCACAGACCACCTTTTTCTATCCGTTGAGCTGCCTTGTCCACTCCTTTCATGACTTTTAGCATCACGTTTGCCGCGCCCTCCAACTCTCCGGAAAACCGGGCCATGGCCTGCACTGATTTTGCTCCAGCCCTATCCAGGGCCATGAACGTTCCGGCCAGCTGTCCGCCAATCCCTATTTGCTCTGCTTGCAATCCATATCCGGCCTTCGCCAAACCACCAATCCTCGATGCTCCCCTGATTGCCTCCGGTACTACCTTCCCTGATTCGATGTCCGCCTGTGTCATCATTTTGCTGTACTTTTCCCACCCCTCCTGTGACAGTTTGCCTCCCTTGAATTGCTCCATTAGCTCCTTGCCCATTGTGGGCCCCATCGGTGTCCCGGTACCCTGCGTGAAAAATCTAGCGAACAACCCACCAGCCTCCCATGGGCCACGTCCGGCCGCCGCAGTTTGAGCAACGGTCCCCATGATTCTCTCTAATGTTTCCTGTCCTGGACCACCCTCCAATTCTGCAAGAGTTTTGAAATACCCCTCCGTCCCCTGTTCCGGAGTCCATCCAGCCGCACGAAGCATTGCAACTTGCGCTGGAGTCTGAACGCCAGTCATTGCCATGTTGCTGTAGGCTGCAGTGATCCCCCCCGTTACCCTTCCAAGTTGCGCACCCTGCAATCCCGCTGCACGCAAAAACATCCCGGTTTCGGTCATTCCGTGGATGTTAATTTTTAAACCACGATCCTCTGCGCGTTTCCCCTGTTCAACCATGGTTTGTAGATAATCAGCAGCCTGAGAACCCTGCAAACCCATTGCCCGTATTTGTTCCATGACAAGGCCGATACCGGCCGCTTCTCCGCCGCCGCCTGGCATTTGCATCCTATGGAAACCACCGGCCTGCTCTGGGGATACACCGTACAACCTACCAACGGCCATCGATTCACGAAACTGCCCATGCAAGAAACCGCGATTGCTCAATCCCCCACGTGCACCCATAAACGACCCAAACCATTGTTGAGTTTCCTCCGGGGAAAATCCAAACGGAACACCGAATCCGGCTCCCGGAATACCCATCACGTCCTGTCTGAGCTTGACCGGTGTTGCCCTTAGTGACTTTTCTTCCTCCTGCATCAGTTTGTTGTACTTCTTTGCCTCTGCATCAGCCTCGCGCCATTTTGCCTGTGCCGCTGTCTGTTCTCCCCTTGCGGGTCTTGCCCAAAAATGTCCAATGTCATCATATGTCCCCCCCCTTGCCGCTATAACCCGCTTGGAGCGTGGTGGAGCATAATACGGACTGCCTTTCGCGTGAAATCCGCCACCCGCCTCGGAGTACTCTGCCTTGCCCATGCCCCCCTCTGGCGGCTCGAAGTATCCACCAGCGGCCCTCGCCCGATCATCTATTTGCGATATTGCAACCTGCGCCCTCCACGCCTGCCTTTCGGCATGCCTTTGCTTCTCGTACACCCCGATATATCTGTTCTCCGCCGCCACCCTTTCTGGATTTGTATATAGCGATCCAACAGATCTCAAGTCTGCATATGGAACATTGGGCAATTTTGATGCAGAAAACTGCATCGCTTGCTGATAGTACCCCTGGCCCGCTTGAAGGATGTTGGCCAAACCCTGCCCAACCCAGGGGATCGCTGACAATGCACCCGCCATCCCACCAACTCCGGGGGTAAGAAACATGCTCGAAGCAGCCCCCATTGTTCTTCGAACCGCTCCCCCAGCCATTGCCCCACCCATTCTGGAAACCATCCCCGGCCCCGAAGGCATGTACTGGGCTATCCCCAATCCCTGACCAAGCCCGGCGACAAACGAAGATCTGCGATGTGCCGTTCTTTCGGTGACCTGGTTGATGTTTTTCAGAACAGATAGAACCGCATCGCCCTGGACCTTTACATCCTTCAGTTCACGAACTAGTTTCTTGTACTCCTTGGTCCCTCGTTCGACCCCAGACATGGCCTTGACGAGGTTTAGCTGCGCCTTGGCCAGTAGGTTGAACTGGTCGAGAAGCTCCTTCGATGTCTTCTTGAGTTCCTTGGGAGATAGCGGAGAAAACGCCTTCTTGCTCTCCGCCGCTATCTTGGAAAGGCCCGAGGTGTCGCTGGAAATCTTGATTCTGGTTTCAAGGTCCAAAATTGAACTCCTTCACCTCGGGCCTCATCATGGCCATCTGCTCGTCGATCCACTTATCCCCGGTTGGTCCGTCGCTCCTTTCGTCCGCCTGGAACGCGTCCTCGAGCGCGGTTAGCCGTTCTGCCAGCTTTCCGTCGTTGTCCCCGTCACCCGTTGCCAACCGCTCCCGGAGTTGCACCATCTCCATGGCCTTGTCGAGGTAGTACTCCCGCAATAGATCGCCAGTGGTTCGCTTCCCGAATGGCCTGGAGTCCTTCCCGTCATACTTCCCATGCCACCACGTCCGGAGTGGATCGTTTTCCGCCGTCTTAATCGCCCACCTTCGAACTCGGTCTGGATCCGCGAAACTCCGCCTCGTGCCGCTGCACCACCTCCCAGATAGCGAGCACAAAATCGTCGTCGGCGATCTTGCCGAGGTCCATCCACTTCGGCTTGTCCGTCAGGCTCATCATGAGCCAGCCCTTGATCCGCTGGATGTGCGCCCGCAGAGGCTCGATGGCCTCGATGGACATCCCGCTGCGGTACCGGGCCGCGATGACGCTTGCCTGCTCCTTCTCGTCTCCGGTCAAGATCTTGTTTGTTACCGTTCCGGACTTCCCCTCGAACTCGACGTGGAACAGGAAGTGTTCCTTGTCGGTCGAATTGCCCTCGGGGATTCCGGAGTCCTCTGCTGCCTGTGCTAAATCCACACGTTACTCCTTACAGGGACGCTTCGCTCTCGTCCGTTTCGCGAATGGCGCGCCACTCGACGTTTCGGCCGGCAATGCCACCGGCCGCCAGGTTAAAACCATGGGTCATGAACTTGACCTTGGTGATCGTCACGATGTTTCGGCTCTCGGCCTTGTCCATCAGCACCAGAGAGTGATCGGGATCCTGGAGCACATTCAGGAGGTGCTCCTCGGCATCCTTCCCGGTCATGGGAACCAGGCCCATGGATTTGTAGGTCGAGCCCACAACCCCGACCGTCCCGATCGTCCCACTCACCTTGTAGCTGATGGGGGCGTACTCGACCGTTTCCAGCGAGTCGATCACGTCCACGTCCTGGTGCTCGTGCACCACGTTGACGGTCACGTTAGTGCCCCAGCCGATAATCTTCCCATCAACCATGATCCGGCACCTCGGCGCCGTGAATGTCTTTCCTCTGACGTTCGACATCGGATCCTCCTTATGCAGCCGCCGAAATGGGCGCCAGATAGAGGTGGACGTAGTTCTTGACGAAGTTGATCGGGATGATCGGAGACATCTCTACCGCTACCTCCATCACGTCGGACAGGATCGTGATCAGTAGGCTCCTCCACCCCGTCAACACCTCGTCCATCAGCAGGTCGAGTTTGTTACGCGCCCGGCCATCGGCCGCTTGAACCGTCCCGGCGAACCCTTTCTCTCCCACCATCAATTCCATCTCTGTCCGAAAGTTGTAGACCGAATAGTTCACGGCCTGGTTCACCGATCCCTCGGTGTACGCGATGTTGGATGTGGAAAGGTGGGAGGTGATGTTGCGCACCCATCTGTTTCCCTTCCCGTCCACTTGCTCGGCAAACATCAGCCCAGCCTCGATCAACTCGTCCGCGTCGTCCTTGGGATTCCAGCTGCTGTCGCCGTACATGCCCAGGGTGTTGATGTACTTCCTGGTCAGGCTTGTCCCGACCTCCGTCCCGGCCTGCGCTCCAGCAACCAGACAAGCCGCGAAAGGCTCGTTCATCTTTGTCTTGACGCCATCGCTGTCGTATCGCTCGCACTGCTGAGCAACCACTCTCAGGTGGCGAGTGTTCAAGGCAATGATCTGCGTCTTGACCTCTGTCTTGGTTGCCCGCCCCGTCTGTCCCGCATTCATGATCCCGACGACGCCATCCCGCTCCATCCGTCCAGCCCCGCACATGTACGCGATGTGACTCTTGAGGTCAGCATGGACCGATGGGTCAGCTGTCAATACCACGATCGTGTTGACGTATAGTTGCTTCAGCAGGTCCAGGGCATCTTCCCAGTCGGCGTGGGAAGCTGTGGGCGTGCCCTCGAGGCCGGGAGTGGCCGAGCCCTCATTCCCGCCGGCGAGATAGACCGGAGTGGTCGTGTTGCTCGGAGAGGTTGTCCCCGGGCTCTGCCGTTCGGCAGTCACCAGAGCGGATGAGTTGTTGATTCCGGTGATGATCCAGTACAGATCTGCACCGAAATTCGCCAGTGTCGTTTTGATGTTCGTGGCCGTGTAGATGTCCATGTTGACCATCAGGAAGTTCAGTGCCCCGGACAACGCGATGAATTCGAACCCGTCCTTGCTGTTGTAGTAGTCGAGCTGTTTCTGCAAGGTATCGTATCCGCCGCTGTACAGCCCAGATCCAGCGACACCGGACAGCGTCAGGGTGCGCGCGACGACCAGTTCCCCCACCGCCATGTAGTCCACATACGTCCAGCTGCCAGTCGTCGGGACGTTGTTTGTCCCGTTCAGCGTTACGGTCTCGGCCTGGAGCACCCCATTGACGTTTCGGCCAACAATGGTCACGCGGTTGGTGCATCCGGCGTCAGCCTTGCAGTTCAGTGTTCCGGCCACTGGCATATCAGTGCAAAGACCAAGGGCCTTCGTCATCGCTGCCGCCGTCAGCGTGGTGATCGATGTACCCGCACTGAGGTTGCGGATCGTGACGGTTCCGGCTGGTGCTGCTGAGATCTTTGCACCGTGGATCTTGTTGTACAGCCGTACGGACGTGACGACGCTGGTTCCATTGCATGCCAGGCTTTCGACCACCGCGACGCCGGTCCCGTCCACCCCATACAACGTCACCGTCTGTGTCGTATCGCCAGCGGCAGAGCTGAGAAACTCCACCTGGGCAGACAAGTATCCGCCCAGGGCTACTTGGTTCGTGATGTCCGTGTCCAGACCGGTCCGCGTCCTCGTGAACGCCGCCTCCGTCTTGAGTGCCGTCACGGCAAGGGTGATCGTTGTGAAACCGTTTGCCGGCGTGGATGCGAGGTACTTGGCGGAGAACATGTTCCCGCCGAGGTTATCGATAACCTCCGTCGTGTCGTCGAACACGATCGTGAACTTCTTTCCGACCGTTGTCCCCGTGGCGATCTGCACGTTGATCCGTGTGGTGTGGTAGCCGTAATCGGCCGATGTGAGCTTCAGAGCTGCTCCACCACCATTGTTGAAGATCGCCGACGAAGCTGCGCTCTTGTTTACCTTCACCCAGTAGATCTTCTGGGCGCCGGCCACAGACTCCTCGTTTGCGGGAGCGAACAACAGATCTTCGGCGTCCAGCAGGTCCCCGTCCTGGAAGTATGTCTTGGCCTTCCCGGGTCTCGTGCTCGCCTGCAGAGTGCCAGGGATGTCGTTGACGTCGACGGCGGAGAATGGTTTCCCCCCGTAGGACGTGCCAACACAGGCCACGTATCCCGATGCCGCCAGCCCGATCGACTCCAGCGCAGAAGCGTCGACCTCCGAATAGCTGCCCGGGATCCTGGTCATCCGTCCGTTGAAATAGATCGAGGTGGCAGACATGGTTTTCTCCTTTATTTGATCTCGCGTTTTTGATGGTCAGCGAGAACCGTTCTCCACTTTTTTTCAGTGAATCGCGTTCCGGCATGGTATCCCTGCATCTTGCAGTACGCCTCAAATCCACCCGCGTGCTCCAGTCGCATGGCACCGACCGCGAACTGATGAGCCGTGACGCGTGGCTCCACATCCGCCGATTCGGTGTGGATCAGAACCGGAACTGACGTTTCAAGTTCCGGGAGGGGCAACGGGATGTCGCCCTCATCCGGGATGCTTGTGAAAATGTTCTCGTCGAAGCCTTCTTCGTCGATCATGGTGCCTCGTATGGGGTGATGGACTTTGTGATTCCAGCTTGGTCGTCTCCGTCGTTTACGAATACGCCGTCGATCGACGTTTGTTCTGACTTGTCCTCCCAGGCCGCCTCTTCAGTGAAGAACGTCAGTGTGACTCGTCTGACCCACATGTTCTCTGGAAGGTACTGCGGGTTGGGAGCCAGATCCTGACCGGTTATCTCCAAGTTCTGCAGGAAGTTCGGCGAGGCCTGTAGCGTTCCGATGTTTTGAAACAGGATGTGGCGCAAGAGGTGGTAGTAGTATAGACACACATCCGACAGATCTGGGACGTAGTTGTCGATCGCGATCGTGTGTTGAACCAATCGCACCAACGGGATCGCCGGTTCTCCGTCGAGGTTTTCCTCGTCGTCGAACGTATCGACCGTCCCGGCGTCATCACCGAGGACGCGTTGTTGCGATCGATCTCCAAGGAGGATGATTGCCCAGCATGGGAATGGCCCCGTGGATCGCGGATAGCCGTGGATCACGTTCGGTGGCCCACCATGCTCTCCGTCGGCTGGCGAGTACTCAAAGTACGTTCTGAGTTTGTGGGTTTCGGCAGAAGACAGACCGTGCTCCTGTTGGAAGAACTTCTCCAGACGATTGGCGTTGGACGTAAACACGGCCAAACCGGCGTCTAGAACGTTTTTCAACAGTCGTTCGTTCACCGCTTTACTCCAAGTGCTTGCTTGACCGCGTTTCCAACAATCTTCGCCGCGTTATCGCGGATCCAGTCTTCTACGTTACTGGCAAGATGTCTAGCCCTGATCCCCGGATGGATCCAGCCGCTGGGAACAGCCTGGGAGATAGTTCGAAACGTCCGATATTGAGTCTGTGTTGTTTTGGCGTATGTGTGTCTAACCCTCACCATGCCCGCGTAGATGTCGGTCTTGTGATGCGCGGCAAGTTTGGGCGCCATACCGGGCGGCAGTCTCCCCCCCCACCTGGTCGTTGTCATGGCTGCGTAGGCTTCACTCGCGTGCTGGGTCGTCCTGGTCGCGGACAAACGCTTGGCCGCCTCGTAGACCTTCTTTCCGAGGTCCGCCGCCGCCGTTGCACCCATTACGTTTCCCTGGGCCAAACTGTGCTCCGCCGTGGGTCCGTAAGCTCGCCCCATGGGGGATCCTCCGCCGCCTTTACTCTCCGGAGTACCGTGCCTGAAGGGGACATGGCCATATAGGTGACCATCCTTTGCCCTCCTGGTGAGAGCAGAGTGTCCGCCCAGAAGCGTTTCCCGCATGTCGAAACTGTCCAGGCCATTCTCGACCGAGTTCGGCATCCATCCAACAAGGACAATGACCCTGGCGTTGTCTTCCACTGCCACGGGCTGGATCCCCTGAATGTAGTCTTCTTTCGAGCTGCCCAGCTCCCTCTGTGCCACTCGTATCCAGTTCGCCCGAGCCCCGTCGGCGATGTCAGACAGAACCGCCTGGGCCAGATCTTCCCCCATGTACTCGAGGAGGCTCGGAACAAGCTGGTCGATGGCAATGTTGATCATTGATCCACCAAGAAATCGAGCTTGACCACTGCCCGCATGGGTAACTGAGTGAACTGTTCAGCAACCGTGTTTTTGGCCGTCTTCTTTCCGACTAGTGTGTCACGTGCCGCATACGGGAAGTCCAGGACAATCCAGGTGGGGTGAAACGACGCATGGATGGACAACAATACGTCTGGCTCCGGAACGATACCCAGCCATTCGATCGTTCCACGGTCTGTGACATGAAAGTCTGTCCCGTCAATGTATTGTCGCGTAGTACTACGTAAGAAATTTACTTTGGAAACTCTCGTCCAAAGGCCCTTTCGAGATCTATTGCCTGTGACTTTTATTTCACGATGGCCGCTACCGAGTATCAATTGAGAGAAATCTATCGTCTGGTCCCTGGCTTCGAAACGATCACGGTTCCCGATCCGGTTGTACCGGGAGGTCGTAAACATGGCCGTGCCAAAAATCCACTTGCCGAATCGTTCGAAGATCTGCGTGTCGTACGTCACCCCAGACACCCATCCCTGGATCCCGATAGCGGTCCTGGCATCGTTGATCTCGATCTTTGCCCCTGCCACATCCACATCGCCCACATCAGCCCTTGGATCGGGCATGAAATATAGATAGCCCGTCCCGTGGCACTGGCTACAAATCGGATCGGGCTGGTCAGTTTGGTCGTTGCCAGAACAGGGGCACATTGTCGATCGTGACCACCAGAATCTACCGCTCTTGGTGGCAATCAGGTAATCCCAGCGCTCCGGCTTAGCGTCAGCGCGTTGCCCGCCAGTCGCCTTGGTCCCGGGAGGGAGGTTAGTCAGTATCTGAATCTCTTTCGTCACGCTTCAGGGCCTCGTTCGATATCCGCCTTCCACTTTTTGCCTGTGACCGCGTTTATACTCATTCCATCCCTTGCCGAATCTAAACGTAACCCGTTCCCCGCAACCACAACCACACAATGGAGGTTCCTCGAGACATGTTCCAGCTGGAACCTTCTTGGCGCACCAGTGGCCTTTGCGGTATTTTGCCCAACCGCGAACACGCTTCCACGCAACCGGAAGACCGCAACCACATGCGCACAATGGGACCGCTTCTCCAGATGGGGGTTCCTGACCCTTTGCTCCTGGAGTGGCGTGAATCGTAGGATGACACCTTCTGCACAGGGGGATGATTGACGAATCGTCTCCCGGGACAGCGTGGT
>Ga0315284_10008563_pt1 | contig 14606 bp, 20 predicted proteins | sample YL17G09_16_MG_FD_203696 | JGI IMG/M metagenome (GOLD analysis project Ga0315284, IMG submission 203696) | Sediment microbial communities from Yellowstone Lake, YNP, Wyoming, USA - YL17G09_16 | ecosystem: Environmental > Aquatic > Freshwater > Lake > Sediment | place: USA: Wyoming | collected... | reverse complement strand
AGCGACAAACGAGACTGCTCCTTCCTTGTGATAGCCAGCCTGCATCTGGATGGCTTCACGCGATATTTTAAACATTGCGATGGCCATCAGGCGCCTCGCTTCCCCGCGTCTCCACGTCATCGAAGACGCTAGCGTCCGTCACCACCATGCGCCGTATCTGCGCACTCATCCGTCGATTGAGCGTAAGCACATCCTGGCGGAGAAGCGCCTTATCCTCTGGCTTAAGCGTCTCTTTGCACTTGTCTGCTGCCAACAGCAGAATCGTGGCGTGCAGCGCGGTCTCAAAGGGACTCATGTTGGCTCCTGTTTGAGTCCGAAAAACGTCATGGCATCCTCCATTAATCGGCGTAATCGTGGGGGCGGGCCCGCCTTCCACGCCAGAGACACCATCGCTTGGACCTCATCACACATCGCTTTCTCCAAGGGAAGAGGCGCGATCTTCCGAAGGTTGTAGACACAAAGACGGGCAGCCTCAGAGAGACTTTCGGCGGTGTTGCCCTGCAACTCACTCCAGCGCTTATAGCAGGCAATCGCTTCAGCAGCGTGCTTATCGTGTTGTGCGGCCTGCGCCTTGTAGAAAAGAGCCTTGATAGAGGTGTGACTGTTCTCCCTCCAGCGCTTCTGCTGTGCTTCAGTCAATTGATAATCGCGAGGATTGATTTCTCGGCAGTGCAGCTGTTTATTGCCCTCCTCCCAGCGCAAATGCCAGTGTATTCCGCAGTGGCAGTCATAGCGGAAGCCCCCATGCTCCCCTTGATAAGTCAGGCTGCCCGCAGGTTGAAGTAAGCTCTCCTCCAAGGGATTACCGCAGCATAGCAAGAATAAGGTGATCATCTTGTTATCACAGTCGGAGCGTGACCCGACTCATCAAGGTTGCGCATGACGCGAATTGGATTTGTTTCGGGGGCTAACTCTGGTCCTCTCCAGAACGGCTGAATCCAAAGTTTTCGATGCTCTCTCTCTTTCCCAGCGATCCAAGTCCCATCGGCGTCTTTGGCGGGACCGAAGACTTGGTTACGCCAAAAGCCAGAGACCAAGGTTCGCACGGTAAGTACGCCTCCCTGGTTATCGACTGAGATACAAGGAACTCCGATCCCAAGTACAATTCGATAGCCAGGATCAAGGCTTCTTCGACGAGATTTAATCTCTTCTCGCTTTGCGCCCCTTGCCTTCTCTAGCCTCCTTGTCAGTGCGTTGTACTCAGGATTTGTTGTGATCGTTTTTCTTCTGACATCTTGTGATGTCATGTACATGATAACATTCATGAATAGGTGAGGGATGTTGTGTGCGCCTAGATCCTCTGCTTCATCATGCTTATATATATGTTGTGATTTGGTTTCATATATATCAAGTTCCTCGTTAAGAGTGTTATTGAGCAGTATCTCCGCCTCTTCGCTCCTAAGGCTAAGAAGCATTGCTATGCTTGGCCTACAAAAAACACCATCACTACCAAGGTTAACGAACGCATGTTCATATAGGATGATAGACTTAAACTTAGGGAAAAAATCCACAGGTAGCATGATTTTCACGGCAGTAAACGGCAACTTGAGCTCTGTCTGCTTAACTCCCCGAATCTCGGTATGCACCAGTTGATCCAATAATCCAGACGTGATCTCGTACACCTTAGGATTCAGGGTAAACTTTGAGTTGACCCAAAGATTACCTACCTCCCTCAGCATACGACTCCACTCTTCGTTATCAGACATCGCCAACGGATTCATGAGCGCAATAAACTCACTAAATTCAATGCCAGGGGCCATGCGATTCATGTGATCCATGACAACTGATACTGTATCTCTAGTTACCATGCTTGATGAAAATAGATGTGGGTGCTCTTGCTGAAACCTCTCTAAAACAACAGATAAAGCCCGTTGCCTTGCTTTGTAATCAGAAACAAGTTTATCCATCTCATCAGTTGAAATATTCTCAACCTCTCGCATTGATTTCTGTGTATTTGATGACATAAAATAACTTACCTTTCTATGTACTCGTCGTCTTCGTAGCCATCCCAGCAGTCGTCTTCGCAGTTGCGCCGATCCTCCGCTTCGCACGAGGTGCAGATGCCGTTGTCGTCAGGTATCGCGCTCGTCAGAACGACGGCGGCGCCGCTCTGTCCACAGGAGCCACAGCGACCATACAGCGCCACCTCCGCCTGATAATAACCTTCACTGATCTCGGCTTCGCAGCGTGGGCAGTCTTCCGAGCCCCTGTCTTGACAGTCCATACAGCCTCGCCCCTGACACTCGCCACAGACCGTGACACCGTCGCCCCAGCAGAGCGGGCAAGCGTCCTTCGGAAACGACGGCAGCGGGCGGGCGCGGCGGCGACTCACAGCACACCTCCGCCCTCGTGTGGTCTTGTGTTGATCACGAGCTCAGGAAGTTCATAGGGCATGAGCATCTCTTGTAGACGCGGAAGCTCAGCTTCTTCGCACAGGACGTTGACGTCACTCACCCCAAATCCACAGCCGCCGCCCTGCACACGAAAGCCGTAGAGCTCCAGCATCTGCTCAATGACATGGCGCAACGCCACCCCAGACGACGTAGCAAGCCCATCCTCCGAAACGGCCTTGCCAAGATGCGTATCCAGCATAGGAAGGCGCACCCCCGCTGGCAGTCGGTGTTCAAGACGAAGTTCCCAGGTCACGGTAGCAACGATCATCGGCATTGGCTCATCCTTTTCGTGCGGCATCTCTGCGGCGGCAACGCCTTACAGGATCACCACCGTTCGATCCTCAAAACAGGCGCCTGGGCGCGTGGAAGACTCTAGCGCCGTCTTGACGATATGCAGCAGAGATTGCGCGCCCGTGACTGGCGCAGACAATACCCAAAGGCTGATCTGAGGGCCAACGTGAAGACCCACCTCGGAGACACCATCGCCGATGGAAAGGGACGCGTTGTCCACATCTAGCTCAATCTCCAGATTCCCAAAGACTGCTAGCAAAAAGCAGTAGACCGCATAGGCTGTCTCTTTATCAGAGATAGGAATCGCGCACAGGGCCGCCTCTGCCGCAGCAGAGCGTCGCTTGGCTTCGGCGCGAAGATTCGCGAACATCTGCGTATCCGTACCAAAAGCTACATCTAAAAGCGACGGAGTTATTGGCATGGCCCCTCCTTCTTTAGCTGCTGCACTTGTTGCTCAAACTGGCAGACCTCACACACGCCATCCACCAACTTCGCACCAGACACCGTATCTCGACCGCAGGCGACGCAGGGCAGCCTTGGTAACTCTGCTTTGCCACCACAGCCGACGCAGAGTGTCTCTCCCGATCCCCAGCCTGGGGGCCTGATTTCGACGCTGCACTGGCGACACTTGAAGTGCATGTGCCCTGGGATGCGCCATCGCTCCCACGCAACCGCATCGGAGGGGTGGTAAGCAAAAAGCGGAGAATCTACCGTAACCTCATCGTACGCAAAGACCTCTTCGCCACCAATGTCAATGCTATCAAGATAATCAAATTCGCCACAGTCATTGAAGAGGGTCACCAGCCAGCCGTTGGAGGCCAGATAGCGCACATGCCCCGCATAAACGAGCTGAGGCTCCTTCTCGGCAGTCAAGACCACGGCACCGCTCTCCACCTGTAGCAAAAACGCCAAGACATCATCTGGCGTGAGACGAGGGATCATTTGCTGTCCACCTTCGTAAATCGCTTGTTAAACGGCCAGTCCCGCATTCCCTCTCGCACCGCGCAGAGCCAATCGAAACAATCACTGGTCATCGCAGGCGAAATGAACTCCTGCAAGATTTGGCGACAGGTATCGCAGACTCGAAATGCACACTGATAGTTCGTCTCGTCATAGTGCAAGTAACTAAATACTTCATGCGCACAAGGCGGCGGCGCCGTGCGATACGGATCGTCATTTGCCATCGTCGCCTAGCTTGGCGGAATCCGCGTAGTGGTGCGCGATGCACTGGCCTGTATTGGCCTCCTCTGGCTGCCAGCAATCCACTGTCGTACAAAAGCCAAAGCCTCCCTTCACCTCAGTGTAGGTCTGATCCACCTCACGCGCCTTGGTGTAGCCATAGTCTAGAAGCAGCGCCACTTGGCGCAGCAAGCGGATCTCGTCAATCACCAAGCGCACAGGCGCCTCAGACTCGATCTGGATGATCAGGCGATCGGCGCGAGCGTGCAGCTTGTCCATGATCAACGCCAAGGCCTCTGGGGGGATGGGGCTCACTTCGCCTCCTTCTTCTTTTTCTTCTTCGCACCCAGGGACAGGAGTCGCGCCGCATGCCGCTCCAGTGCGGTCACCTGCACGATCTTGTCTTCCGACGAATGTCCGATGGCCTTCGAGATGATACGCCACAACTCATTACGCGTAGGCGCGCAAACGCCGCCGCACAGATAGGTGAGCTCGTTGGCGGCGCGGTGCCACTGCACCATCTCTTCGGTAACATTCTTCTTTCGTTGTCTCGTTTTCTTGTCCACAAACTCACGATATTCTTTGAAGCTGTGCGCAAATCGACTGGCCCAAGAGAGTGAATAAGCACTCACCTTGCCGTCGCAAGCGGCGAGCGCCACTTCGATGGCGTAGGTGGGATGCAGCACCTTCGCGTCTACAGAGACAATGCGAGGCCTCCAATTACCCCAGAGATGCAAGACCTCCTGCACCGCCTCGCAGGCGACGCGTCGTACAGCATTCACAGGAAACTGCTCTAAGGGCTCTAGCGCGTCCGAGACCACCTGATGGCGGGCAGCATAACGGAGATCCAGCACAATCTCAGGGCTCTCAATCGCGAAGAGATCGAGGCAGGGATGCGCCAGCACCTCTTTCGCGTGCGTGTGAATGACCTCAAACAGTGCCTGAGGCGTTCCTTCCAAGTTGGCGACGATGGCGGCGTTCTTCTCGTACAGCGCCGCCCGCGCGGCCCGCTTTGCCTCCATTTCAGCTACCGTGTTGGCTACGCTCATCGACCTCCCCTGGGAGACATCTTTTTGAGGCGCTGGTGCGCTGCGACGCTGGCATTAACGAGCGCTCCTGCCTTGCCAATCGCATCACTGATGGGTGGCGTAGGTGGGCACTTCCCTTCGGCGTGGAGGGAATAGCGCATGCCGCAGTTGCCACAGAACACAGCCGCCCGCGCGGGCCAGAGTTCTGGCGAAAAGCCTCGGAGAAGGTGTGATCGTCGCAGTGGCGTGATCTCGGTGTGCAACGCCAACGCCGCCTCTACCCGTGCGAAAAAGGCTGCGTAGCCCTCTAGCTTTTCCTCCCGATGCGCAGGCGCCACGGCACTCAGGAGCGCCAGGAGCCCCGCAGACGGCAGGCGTTCGAGCTCAACCGAAATCAAGAGATCATCTATGTGCCCGTTTAAATTCTCAGTGCAAAGATCGTCGATGTCTTCGATGATTTTGTTGACGACCAGTTGATCGTTCTCACTGCACAGAGCGTAGATCTTCTGCAACCAACCTTGCACAGAAAACTGGCTCATGGTTCGAGCCCCTGCAGCAGTCCCTTGCGGCGCTCTGGCTCGATCCCTTCCGAAATCAAATACTCTGTCACCCTCGCATAAAAAGCAGAATAGCCTTGGCATTTCGATGGCAGCACGGGGCCAAACGGATGCACTGCAAAGCCGCCATGCCCCCATCGCGTCGTCGCCAACAAGGCAATCACCTCGGACAGGGCCAAGCGATGCAACTCCGTCAGGCGCATGACAGCTTCTACGCAACCAAACTTGCCCGCAGAGAGCCAAGCATCAATGCCAGAGAAGATCAGCTTGGTGCGCTTGCGAGACTCCAAACTCGGATCATAAAGAGCCTCCAGCCAGGCACTGGCCTCTTTCTCTTCAGGCGTCATAAGGAGCTCTTGCGCTTGGGCGTGACAACCTTTAGTTGGCTGGTCACAGGGCAGTTCCAGACGCAGTTGTCGAGACGCCAGCCACCGAGCGTGATCGCCAACTGATGACGAGCTCGCACTTCGGCGCGGATCTTCGCTTCGTCTGGGCGCGCAGGCGTGGCAGCGTTGATGGTGAGTCCGCCTTTGGCAGAGACCACCAGAGAAACGCCCTCCCAGAGCGGATAAGAATCAGGTTTCAACGTGGCCATGCTGTTCTCTGTTTTGTTGAGATTTCCAACTTGGGATGTACCTAAGAACTTGCCGATTGTCAACATGCGATGCCCTCCTCCTGCTCGCTTCTACTCTCGCGACATTGCTGCCGCGCTCCTCTCTTCGTGCCAGGGACGATTTTCTCCTCCTCACTTCTATTCTTCCCATCTGTATTGTGATGGTAACTGATATTTCTACTCACGGCGCCACGCCCTATCAGCCTGATCTTCTCGCTTCTATTCTCGTCTCGCTGAGGATATGTCTTCTCATTCTCGGTCATCTACCGTTTTTATTCTATCTATGTATTTACCGATGTAAATACCGTGCTGCCAGCTTCTATTCTAGTACCATCATGTATGCTAGTACCGATGAGACATCTCATTGGCGTTTCGTTTGCTTCGGTATTTCTATTCTTGTTTGTTTTGAGAGTTGATGGCGCGCTGTCGTTTCAATTCACATGACAACTTCCAAGACCACTCGACTGACCCGTTGGTTTCTATTCTTATTGTTCCACCAGCACCGTGCAAGTCGTCATAATTTATATTCTATGTTGCATTGAGCAGGCACAAGCATATAGTGAGGGTTACAATTCTGACTTCCAATAGCTTCATGCAAGTATGCCAAATATATCGAGCGGATGATCGACGTTTCTATTCTAGCTTTAACAAGATAGCAGTAAAGCTGGTCATGACAATCGACTGTATGGCCGACCTCGTGGTTTACATTCTTGGTTTAACATAGAATCACCTATCTCTTCCTTGCTTATATTCTTGCGGGGGCGGTGTCCCACTCAGGAGATTGTCGTTTTTATTCTTGTTCCCTGCGGCATCGCGCGCATCCAGTCTCGTATTGCCAGCAGGAGACGGACGCTGCGGCAGAAGCAGCAGCTCAATTTCTATTCTTCTCTGACGCAGAGCTTTCCGTGGGGCAAAAGTTAAATAGACATGAACTCTGATCCAATGCCGTCGCGATGAGGCCGCGCCGAGTCGGGGGGTAAGTGCTGGCAGATCCCACGTTTACATTCTTACCTCTCCACCGCTAGGCATTGCTTTCGGTGTTAGGTTCGTCGCCGTTTCTATTCTAATCTAGATCACTACCTACATGAGATAGATGAGATCACCGCCATGGACACTTAGATTCTAGTCTCACCTTTATGTCTTGAGATGACAAAGTAATCGCTCCGCAAGGTAGGCGCCTTCCCCGTTTTTATTCTATTCCCCAAAGGAAATCATGGGCGATGTAGTACCGATAATTTACATTCCATTAGAGCGGCTGCGGCTGATGGGACTGCATGGGCGCGTTTAAATTCTAGCCTCAACGCCCCCACGTTGAGACACAGGCACAAAAAAGTACGCTAATAAAGTAAGCCATGTTTAAATTCTAGTCCCAACGCCCCCACGTTGAGACTTGGTTCGCTCTAGCTCCTTCACCTCACCGCGAGTCGTGTTTCAATTCTGAGCCCAACGCCCACGCGTTGAGCCAAGACCGCGACGACAAGACCGTGTTGGTGCGTACGAGTTTAAATTCTTATCTCAACGCCCCTAGATTGAGACAGACCAGATGATTGGCATGCTGTCGGCGGCGCGCCAAAACAGTTTAAATTCTGAGCCCAACGCCCACGCGTTGAGCCCCGTAGCGACGAACGCACGCGCACCACTCTCCCTACTCGTTTAAATTCTGATCCCAACGCCGAAGCGTTGAGACAGCCCACCCCGCAGGGCGACGGAGAACAGTGGCCAGTTTAAATTCTTAGCCCAACGCCCCCACGTTGAGACACAATCAACCATGTAAGTTCCGCACTGGCTACGTTGGTAGGGTTTCAATTCTGGTCTCAACGCCCCCACGTTGAGACCCAAGACCCCCAGCAAATCCGCGCTACCAGGGCTTCCGTTTAAATTCTAGTCCCAACGCCCCCACGTTGAGACTTTGCAAATCAACGCTAGATCAATATGCTATGCATAATGTTTAAATTCTAGTCCCAACGCCCCCACGTTGAGACGCATTGAGCCACTTTTTATCTTACCCAAATTACTACAGTTTAAATTCTAGTCCCAACGCCCCCACGTTGAGACACAAGTCTGGGAGCAGAAGGATAGGGAGAGGGCTTTTGTGTTTAAATTCTAGTCCCAACGCCCCCACGTTGAGACTTGACCAATTATAAAACGGGGCCAAGATAGCCTATACCCAACGTTTAAATTCTAGTCCCAACGCCCCCACGATGAGACCAGCAGCACATCAAGGTCTGGGATTTTCTTAATTGCGTCGTTTAAATTCTAGTCCCAACGCCCCCACGTTGAGACCTGCCTGCGTTTTGATTGCCCCTGAATTTACCCTCCAAAGTTTAAATTCTAGTCCCAACGCCCCCACGTTGAGACGTGGGAGCTGGCAGCGAAGCATCCAGTAGAGGCGACTCGTTTAAATTCTAGTCCCAACGCCCCCACGTTGAGACCGCGATCGTAGGAGGCCTCCTTGTTGGCGCAGCCGCCGTTTAAATTCTAGTCCCAACGCCCCCACGTTGAGACATCTGACAAAGATCAACGCGATCACCGCTGACGTGAAGTTTAAATTCTAGTCCCAACGCCCCCACGTTGAGACGCCGAATCAGCATAAGAGAGAGAGACAGGAAAAAGAGGAGTTTAAATTCTAGTCCCAACGCCCCCACGTTGAGACCAATGTATTTGTCAAAAAGAAAATAGAGCCGTTAGTTCTGTTTAAATTCTAGTCCCAACGCCCCCACGTTGAGACGCGCTGGCTTGTCCAATCCAAGGCCTCGCGAAGAGGTTTAAATTCTAGTCCCAACGCCCCCACGTTGAGACTCCCAGATGGACGACGTTTAGGCCTCTATCAATCAGTTTAAATTCTAGTCCCAACGCCCCCACGTTGAGACAGCGTATCAAAAAATGGTAACGAAATCAGCAGGCTACACCCCAGATTGCGAGCGCGCCCCTTTGTTCACTTTTCAACGTATCAAATAGAATCAACAGACTTGCTTGTCTTATTTCGTACGTGCCTAGTGTTGCTAGACAAATACCCATCTGCGAGCGCCTCCCGTCTTTTCGACGGCACCTTCGCGCTCGCAGCGTTGCATTCCCACGGCGTCGTTGTGATGGCCGTGTCTGGCTGACAGCGATGGTCTCCAAACCATCGCCTCTTACTTTCGGCGGGGCTTCTCGCCACCGCCTGCCTCTTCAATTTTCAAGGAACAATCAGTTGCCCAGTTGATGCGAGACAACCAAAGGCACCATCAGCAGAGACATGATACTTCATCCCCCTGTTGATGGCGCTTTTGACTTCTCTGCCTGCCGCTAGATCACAGCACCATCATCTCAACGCCAGCAGGCATCCGATCCTTGTCGATGGTGATGTCGTAGTCCCCAATCTCGCGCGGTGTCTCGGTGTTCTTGCGCACCTTAATGCGGGCAAACAAGTCGTTGTCATGCGCATTGCCCAGGGGGCTGGCGTGCTTGAAGATCACCAACTTGACCAGCGACATCATGCCTCGGCTGGCGGAGCGGTCATGCTCCCACATGTTCTGGAGCGAGTCCCAGAGCAGGTCTAAATCATCCTGCCCAAAGCCAGTCTGCTGCGCACGAGCGGCGTTCACAAATCCATAGGTGCGGAAGAGCGCGTAGGGCACGAAATACTTCTTCCCCATCGTCTGGTTGCTGCCATTGTGATCATCCGACTCCGCTTGGCTGGTGACCGCGCAGCGGGTGATCGTGGGCTCTAGCACATCCACAGGATCGTAGCTGCGCGCGTTGGTGATCTGAAGCGGCCCCGTAACCTGCCCTGCGTTTGGACCCGTGCTGAGCACCGCGCCAAAGGTGCGGATGTCCCAGAAGGATTCGCACATCCGTTGGCGGACGGTCTCCACCTCTCCGTTCTGGCCCGTCCCTTTCTTGCGACGCGCCTCGCCGTTTGGCAGGTCTGCGTTGATGTCAATGCCGAGGTCGGTGTACCCCTGCTCAATGGTGACATTGAGGATCGATCCGTCCTTCACAAAGATGGCGCCGCCTGGCTTCTTACCCGCCACGAGATCCACATAGTTGCGGATCTTCCTCTTCTGGCACACATCGGTCAAAAACCCATGCCCTGTCATGGCATCGGTGCGAGGCAGGTTGCCAGCGGCGGGGTCGCCGTTGTAGTTGCCCTCCACGCACTCGAAGAGCATGACGAAGCCATAGCGGTTCTTGATCGGCGCCTGCTCCTTCGGCTTCACATACTCACGGGGGGTGAGTACGGCGGCGGACTTTGACTTCTCGGTGGTGGCGGTTTCGGTTTTCTTGGCCATGGTAGTAATCTCCCTCTTCCTTCAGTCTATGTTGGTTACAAATTGCTTGGCTCGCCTCCCGCGAACCCTGGGTGATGCCATCGGCGGCAACGACCTCTGCTTCTTAGGCGCGGGGCGCGGTCTCTGTGACGACAGGGGCAGGGGCCACTGCGACGACAGGCCGTTCAATGATCCGAGAAACGTTGATCCTCGCGCTGCTGGTAGTAGCCCAGCGCGAAGGTGCCCTGCTCTAGGAGGCTGAGCTTCTTCGGATACGCGCTAGGCAAGGCGCCCATCACCTCGCCAATGCAGCGATCCCAGTAGCCGCCGTACTTGCTCTTGGCAATGTGGTGCGGCGTGATCCGCATGATGCGCGGAAAGGCGATGCTGGGGTTGAGGCTGGCCGTCGCCCAGAAGTCTTCTCGGATGCCTCGGCTTAGGTACGGCAGCGCCGACTTTTGGGCGAGCTCTAAGAGCGCAAAGAGACGCCCCAGGATATAGGGGACAGCGGTGTTTTCACGATCTAAAGACATAGGTACCTCCACGTTGTTTCGTCGCAGCACGGCGGCGAGGATGTTGTAACGGATTGGCGGCTGCTCAACAGGGAGCCGCAGCCTGGCGATGATGGTTTGCAGCGCAGCAAAGGGAAACGGCTGCCCAGAGAGCGCTGCGTAGGTCCAAGCCGCGCAAAAGGAGACGGGCATGCTCTCTTTTTGGTGCGCCGTAAATGCGGAGAAGATGCGCCAGAGGGGGTAGACCATCGGCTTGTTGACCCCAAGGTGCAAATCCGTAAAGTACGACCGCAGGCGGTTTGCCAGTTGGCTAACGGGCTCACTGATGTAGCTGCGCACCGCAATGCGCGACATGTTTCCCTCTAAGACAAGGCCATAGAAGAGGGTGTCGTTAATGTCGCGGGGCTTGCCCTCCCACAAGCTATCTGGCAGCGCCACCACCTCTTTGGCATCCAAGAGCTCGATCACGCGATCCGCCGCTGGATGCTGGTTCTTGGTCCAGACCAGCAGGGTGCTATCTCCATAGCTGATGCCGTACTGATGGCGACGCTCCTCGGTGCGCTTCAGGAGGTACTGGAGCCCCTGCGCATACTTATCAACGGCGTCCTGGCTGCACGGCGCGTTGTCCCCCTGCTCTTTATTATGAGAGCAAGTGCTTGGGTCGTTGAAGGTGACCAAGGCGGCGCCGCTGGTTTGGCTGCCCTGCACGCCCTTGATCATGCGATGGATGCGCGTGGGGGCGGTCGGCTCTCCTGTGATCAGGCAGAGGCCTGTGGGCGGCTCTGCGGCGTGCAATCCCTGCCGCTTCGCCCACTCTGCACGCACGGCGGGAGCTTGGTAGAGAGGCAGAGCCTCAATGTCTAGGTAGACTAAGATAACCTCAGCGCCGCTCCATCCGTCAGGCGCCTTAGGATCGCCTGCAAGGGGGCCACTCGCCTTTACGTCCGCGATCCAGTCTTCGCGCTGGCCACCAAAGAGCGCCAAGGCCATAACGCCGTCATCGCCTGTCGCAGCCGCAACCTCCAGGGCCTGCGAGATAAAGGCGGCGTGCAGGTTCTTGATGCGCTGGTCCTGCCGCGCGGTCTTGTCGGCGTTATCCAACACCTCCCGCCCAAGGCCCAGCACATACTGCGCGTTGTCCACGAAGAAGCCTGGGTTCACGCCTGAGGTGCGAGTATTCGCCCATGGCACCATCACCTCAGGAGGGTGATCCTTTTTCTTATCCTCGACGGTGGGCTCTAGCGCCAACAACTGGCCGTCGCGGCTGATGCGCAGGCGATAGTTGATCTTCTTTGGCGCGTAGCCTGGATCAGGGTCTAAATTCTCGCGGACGCAGAGCTCATAGAGCGCGGTTAAGATCATAGGACACCTCGGCGGTTTCTCTCTAACACAGAGGACAGAGACGGCACCTCAATGACCCCATCCTGTAGGACAGCGTCAAAGTAGAGCGGCATGGGGTTCTCTGGGTCGGTGTAGTCAAAGTCAAAGAGCATCCAGCCCAGCGGCCTTGTGATGCCCACATCAATGGGTGTTGGCTCGTCTCCTTCGACGAGGCGGATGTCGTCGGTGGCCATCTCTCTGCAGCCAAACCATGGCTTCTGAAAATACTGCCCGATCTCCAGCCTGTGGCGGGCGATGTTGAGATACTTCTCGACGCCCTCTGTGGCGTGCGGCATGACGGCCATGCTGGCGGTGATGACGTAGTCCACATCCCGCAGGCAGAGCGTGTGCCGCTGGGTGCGCTTTTCTTGGATGATGATCGGCTCCTTCGCCGCCTTGGCCGTGACCTCGTTGCGTCGCAGAGACTGCCACCGAATGGGGGCGATCACCTTGATCTGGTGGATATGCCAGTTGACCTCTGGCTTCCACGTCACCGACTGGAGCATGCCTCGGATCGCCGAGGGCGTAGGCACCTCATACGAGAGCCGCTCCGCTTTAAACTCAGGCCTCGTGAAGCAGGCCCACTCTCCCTTTGCGCGAATCTTGATGAGATTCTTCACTGGCTTACTGTTTGCTGACATCTGTCCTCCTTTTCCCCGCAGGGGTTGACTACGTCTTTGTTACCTTCGCAAGATCGGCGCGTATCTGCGCCTCTATCGAGTCTATCGTAGACCACGCGCGCTCCTGATCGAGATGCCTACTAAACTCTTCGGTGCTCACCACGATAGATTCGCGGCGGCGACCGTATCTACTCGCGAGCGCGGGCCAATACACCTGACCCAAACGGCGCAGCAGAATGCAGCACATGGCACGCGCATCTAAGTGCGCCAACAACCTGCTGCTCCCAATGTCAGCCACGGTGATCCCCATCCGCGCGGCAACGAGGCGCTCTATGAGCGGAGCAAGACTCTCTACGGCATAGACTCCCGCCTGCCTCTCAAGGGGCTGCAGGAGGCCACGCCTCGGCGCAGTATGGTTTCTCGACACGGAAGACTCCCTCTCTGCTGTCGTCAGACAGGCGACGGCGGCGCGGGTAACTTCTTAATTCTGGCCAAGACCAGCTTCTCCACTTCCATGCGCGTTGGCAGGTGGACGCGATCTAAGTAGGCGTCATACATCCGCGCGCCGCGCATGAGCGTGTCGTGACCAAGACCATAAACTACGGCCAAATCAGGCCACGAGGCCTCCGCCAAGCGATACAGCACGAGGCAGCAAAGAGAGCGCGCATCCACTAGCACTCGATAGCGCCGCTTCGTATAAATGTCATTGACGGCAATCCCCATCTTCGTGGCGACGACGTCATCTACGATGGACACCAACAGCGCCAACGGCAGATGGCTCTTTTGCCTGATGGCAGAGACGTTGCCGATCGGCGTCTTACGCGACCGATACCGCTTGATGCGCTCCCAATCCTGGGCACGGACAACAACAAGGCCAGCCTCTTTCAGCATCTTGATGTCAGCCTCTACTAAGATGGTCGCCGCGCGGCGCCAAGCGGTCCTCATTCGAGTAACTTCACGTTGGCTCTGTGCCTGGAAATGCCATCTCAAGAGAGGCAGCCATATGACAGCAGACCTGCGCCTGAATGACCAAGATCTTCGTGAGGCACTCCCCAATGGCGCCCGCGAACGTATCGTCCGCACGAATGTTGTGCCGACTAAAGACCTTTCCCGTGAAGGTGGCGGACATTGGGATCGGTTGCTTGTTGTCGTACTTCTCTGTGCATTCGGCGCAGAAAAGAAATTGTATTAACGCTAATGAGCTCATGATGCGTAAACCCTCCGCAAGCCTTGTGGCAACGCGCGTTTCAGTCTAACTTCCTAAACGAGATCACCCACACGAAAGGATCTGCATGCCAATCCTCATGCGCGCCAGGATGCAGGCTGTTCCAACAACTGCGATAGGCATTGCGAGCGGTGGAAAACACCGTTGGCATTTGCTTGACCCGATGCATGGGGCCGTACCACCACTTCTCGTCATGGTCGAGCCCTTCGGCCTGCGCATCCTCTTCGGTGATGGACTGCAGGCGCTCCACGCGTAGGCTGGTAATCTCCAGCGTAATGCGACTGGCCCAGCGCGGCATATAGATCGGCGTGCGCCAAGGACTTTTGTTATCTCGCCCTTCAATGTCTGGTTCGGTGGCGCGATAGTAGACCCAACGATCGTCCTTGGAGGGGCGTGGTGTTGGGGGCAACTGGTGCTCGAACTCAGGATCGCTCAGGCACCAAGTTTCGCGCACCCACAATTGATCGCCAGGAGCCCCGTATCGGCTTTTAATGAGAGGCGAGGAGGAGGTTCCATCGCCTGCGTAGTGCCAAAATCGACAGGCGTCATAGCGAT
>Ga0315284_10008562_pt1 | contig 14607 bp, 18 predicted proteins | sample YL17G09_16_MG_FD_203696 | JGI IMG/M metagenome (GOLD analysis project Ga0315284, IMG submission 203696) | Sediment microbial communities from Yellowstone Lake, YNP, Wyoming, USA - YL17G09_16 | ecosystem: Environmental > Aquatic > Freshwater > Lake > Sediment | place: USA: Wyoming | collected... | reverse complement strand
CCTGTCCACATTTTGGGCAATCTGAAACATATTTCCAGCACGGACCTAAAATATAATCTTTGTATTCTTTTTTTGAAGGTTTATCAGCTTCAAACTCATAATTGCAATCAGAACAAAAAAACTTCATTATAAAATATTTTAGGAATAAAAAATAACTGCTATTTATTACCTCTGTCTTTTGCCGGAATAAGAAGCACTGACACATCTGCGCTTCTGGCAATATTATGACTTACACTACCAATAAAGATCTCGTTAAAAAATCCGTGACCCTGACTTCCTAAAACAATAAGGGTATGTCCTTTTCTTGATTCTTCAAGTATTTCCTTAGAAGGTATACCATATAGTATTTTTACATCCACAGTTTCTGCACCTTTACTTTTGAGCTGATTCTTTAACATTTCCAAACGTTCAGTATCAGTACGGTTAAATTCTTCAAGTTTATCTGCAAGATATTTCTCAATTTTTATTTTATCCTGTACATGTATTAGGGTAACATTTTTGCAACCATCTTCAACCAGTTTTTCAACATATTGAAATGCCTTCATGGAAATGTTTGAAAAATCTGTGGCGAACAATACCTTCTCTTTTAAATTCCCGCATAAACTTACTATTCTACGTTCACCATTTTCTTCTATTACCTTTGTACGAATGAGTAAAAGAGGTTGTTCATGACTATGAAGAACCTCAGAAGTAACTTTCCCTAACCTGAATAATATATGGTTAGCAGCACTTTCTCCGTGTGAACCCATTACGACTAATGATACCTGGTTTTGCTTACATACCCGTTTTAACTCTTCAGACGGAATCCCTGGCATAATTATAAGATTCGTCTTGAAACCCTGAGATTCCAGTTTTTTTTGTTGTCTTATCAGATTTGTTTCAACAGACTGTTTTATAAGTTCTGCAATTGTATCAAGATGTCTTACCCCACAAGCATAAAAAAGGATCACTTCTTCAACCTCAAACGATTTTAATTCAGCCATGCAATCAATGATTGCATCTGAGGATGCTGACAAATCTGTTGCGATTAAAACTTTTTTAAACATCGCTAATCCTCTCATTAGTTATTGTTAAATAAACTGCATCTACAAATAATTCACGGCCGGTCAGAATACACTTCGAGTTAATTTAAGATAAAAACACTTTCTCCATCGTCTTGTGATCTGAAAGTTTTCCTTCCTGTAGATGGATTTTCACATTACCATATTCAGCTGCAACCGGACTATGGGTAACCATTATGACAGTCGTTTTTTGTTCTTTGTTTATTTTACTTAAAATACTCAAAATTTCTCCTGACAACCCGGGGTCGAGATTACCTGTGGGTTCATCGGCAAGCAGTAAATCAGGGTTATTTGCCAAAGCACGTGCAATGGCTACCCGTTGCTGCTGACCTGCTGAAAGTTCTCTTGGATAATGTGTAGTACGATCGTCCAATCCAACCCATTTTAACAATTCAATTGCCCGGTTTCTATTTTCAGCTTTATTCTTGTTCTTTACATTCAGTGCAATCATTATGTTTTCAACTGCCGTAAGATAAGGTACAAGGGCAAAACTCTGCATTACAAAACCTATATGGTTACTCCGGAAAATGGCCATTTCTTCATCACTGTCAAGGTTTAGTTCATTCCCGTCATAAATCATTCTGCCCGATGTTGGCCGCAATAATCCGCCAATTATTAATAGGAGGGTTGTTTTGCCTGAACCAGAAGGACCTGTAATGGTAATAAAAGAACCTTTGTTTATATCGACCGAAAGACTGTCAACTGCATTGATAGTTCCATTATGTCGTTGATAGGTCTTCGTGAGATCCTTAATTTGTATCAGCATACTTAATCCTCCTGCATATTTGAAAATGGTTCTATTTTCCCAGCCATATAGGCAGGTATAACAGAACCTGTAACCGAAATGAGTATTGAAATGGCAATAGAAACTGGTAAAAGCACATACAATGGATTTACTTCAATGCCTGCAAATTGTGGACCCAGCCACACAGCAGCTATAGTACCCAGAATATATCCGGCAATGCCACCTGCAAGTCCCATTATTACTGCTTTCATTATAAGAATATTATAAATGTGACGTTTTTGGTAGCCAATCATACGGAGTATGCCTATTTCTTTGCGACGTTCATTTACGTTTGCCCATATATAATTACCTATCGAAATACCTCCAACAAATAGGATAATGATAAGAAAAACCAGAGATAGTTTGTTCATCAGTTGGTTTGTTTTAATCTGGGTCGAAACAATCTGCCCGATAGTAGTTATGCGTGTATCTGGCAAAATATTTCTCATTTTTCCCAAAAGCCCGTCAGTGATTTCATTGCAGCAGCCCATAATTTCTATAGCGCTTATCTGTTCTCCGGTACCCAGTAGGGATTGTACTTTATGTAAGTTTGCAAACACACGGTCATCATCAATTGTTCCAGTTTCGGGGAGCACTTTTGTTACATTGAAAGTTCTGTTTTCCAGGGTAAGAGCGCTGCCTTCATTCAGATTTAATCTTTGTGCAACAGAGTATCCTATGAAGCAATCGTTGTTGGCAAGAGTATCAATTCCTTTCCGCTGAAGTTTTGCGTCAGCATACTTTTTTGGCACTGTTGAAGGAGCACAACTGGCAATTATTTGTTCCGCCTTTAGTCCGCCTTGTTGCCAGATCGGTTTTGACGCAATTTCGCTTTTTGGCAGGATTCCGGTAAGGACTATGCTTTCATTCCCAAATTTAACACGACGAGTGAGTTTTGGGGATAAATTATCAACACCGGGAAGAGTTGAAGTGACAATCTTTTCAACGTAGTCTTCAGGGAACGTGGGTGCATCTATATCAGCAGCATAATAATTATCAACGCTCGCCGCCTGTGGCAAAACGAGAATATTTGCACCCAGGTTATCGAGGTTTACCGCAACAGCTTTTTCTGAAACAACCGAAATGGAACGTATGCCGACTATTACACCTATGCCAAGCGTAATAGCCAACAAACCGGATAAGAGTTGGGATTTGCGGTGCCACAACTCTTTTAACGTTAAATCCGTCAATCTCATAGTTACAAATATTTATTTTCCACAACCTGCAGGTCCGCAGCCAGGTCCACATCCGGCTGCTACCGGTTTTTTTGCCGCTTCAACTAATTTTGCTGCATCAGGTATTGTGGTTGCTGTACCTGCCACCTGACCTTGCTTATTAATAACCAGGGTAAGCGATGCGCTTAATTTTGATTTATCAATTCGAAGTTGATTCATGAAGTTTGCTTCCTTACTGTCATCCAGATCCACATCAACAAGAACGGCTTCGTTATTTAGCATAGAAACAGCCTTTTTACATTCTTTGAGCACCTCTGGCTTGTCAGTGAATGATTTTTTTGAGAATGCTACAATCGCATATTTCCCGTTGTTTATAGCAGCATATACGTCTTCAAGCTTTGGTGATGGGACCAGTGCTGCAATATTCTCAGCTGTTGCCTGAGCCAGAATGTATCCCCCTGTAGGGAAACCTTTAGATGAAATAACAAGAATAAGGGGCACGGGAGCGCTTGATAGTCCGTACTCTTTAACCAGTTGTGCATTTGAAGCATCGTCCCTGTTCATTTGAAGAATAACCGCATTTTTATAAATGGTATTAGCACCATTTGCAACCATCATAGCTTTATCCGTTTCGGTTGCTCCCATACCTGTGACTACCAGGAAAACTGCTTTACCAGCATTTTTGGCAGCTGCAAGATTGTCAGTGGTACCTTTGCTGGTAATCGCAGAATTGGCATTTGTACCCGATGTTGATGAAGAAACCACACCGGATGTGGCAATAGCTTTTGTGCCAGATTGGGTCCCTGTCACCTGTGAACTGGCTGAGTTGCCGCAAGATGCAACCACAGTTGCAGAAAGCAGCGATAATGCGATAAAATGTAAGGGTTTCATAAGAATGGTTTTAAATTAGATTTGAATTATGGTCAGATAAAACAATTTTAAAATAGATTTTAAAATCAGGTTCCGTAAATTCAAAGATTATCCGCAGCATCCTCCTCCTCCGCTTCGCTTCATGCCATTGAGTATGAATCCGTTGGAACCATAATCAATGGTTACTTCCGTCATCGTATCTCTTGCGGATTCCTCAATAAAGAAATTCACGGAATCAATTGATAATTGCAGGTCCCCGCTTGAGGGTTTTTCAACAACAGACATTTGTACTGCTGGTCCGCAACAACCCTGTTGCGTAAAAATCCTAATACCTGCAGCCGGGACTTCTTCTGAATTCAACACTTTCTTTAATTCTTCCAGTGCTTTTGGTGATGCATTCATAATTTTAATTTTAAGTGATAATTATTTTTTGAATATTTCTTCTGATAACCTTTTTACCTTTTCAATTCCAATAATTTCTGATGGCTGAAGCGGTATGGAGAACAGTGGTTTAGGATTAAACAGATCCGATGCCTTATAAAGGTAGTGTTGCTGCAGCTTCCATCGCTCATGGGCAAATCCGGAGAGACAATCTTCACTTTTAAGTGTATTGTTCAGGAAGATTCCCTGTGCCATTATACCAACCCTTTCAAGATCTTTCATCGCACGGAGGCCTTCATGAATAGGAGTGAATTCGGGATAAGCAACAAGCAGGAATGTTGCATCGTCAGGGTTTTTTAACCTGGTAATCAATGTTTCGATTTTACTGTTTCCATGGCTGGTTTCAGGTGTTGCTTCTGTATTGCCTTTTATCTTCATATCGATTTGCTTCTTATATTCAAATGGCAATTCCAGAAGTCTTAAAGTATGTCCGGTTGGAGCTGTATCGAGTACAAAATAATCCCATTCTGGTTCATTCAACAGATTCGCGAACTGTTCGAAAATTGCAATCTCTTCGGTACAGGGCGATTCCAGTTCTTCTTCAAGTGAGGCCAGGAGTTCATTTGTATAATTGTTTGCCCTTGCATCGTCCATTATTTTAAGACGATACTCCTCAACTGCTGTTTTCTGGTCTATATTCACTGCCCATAAATTTCCATCAATATTTACAGGGATGTGGGTCACTTCCGTTTCCAGAACCTGGCCTATGTGAGCAGCAGGATCGGTAGTAAACAAAAGAGTTTTCCCCTTTTCAGCCATTTTCATGGCAAGTGTGCAAGCTGTCACCGTTTTCCCGACGCCGCCTTTCCCTGTCAAAATAATAACACGGTTATCTGTTTTCTTTTGAAGTAATCGGCCCAACAGCTCTGGTGAAGAAAACCCGGTGAAGGGAATACTTTTGGGCCATTCGACCTGAATAACAGCTTCTTTCTGGTCAAAGGCAATTTCTCCCAGCAAAGCAATATTTGTAACCCCTTTTACTTCAGATTGCTGCAGGGGAACCTCCGAAAATTTATCAGGGAAAAGATTTTGAAGTTGCTGAACATATTTCTTCTGATTTTCAGCCATGCTGCCAAAAAGACCTGTTAAGCTTGAATGATTTGGATACACACCATTTATAACAAGGTGGAAATTATGAATGCCTGTTCGTTCAAGTTCCGATTTAGCGCGCATAGTTTCGTAAACTGATGTCTTTTCTGGTCTGCTCACGAGGTAAACTGTTGTACGGTCAGGGTTCTGTAACATACTTACGGCATGTGAATATTTTTGTCTTGAACTTTCAAGTTGCGAGACAGGACCAATGCAAGTTTGTCCCTGACCTTCGGCGCTTTTCTTAATGTACTTGTCCCATTCATTGGGCAGAGTCATCAGACGAAGAGTATGGCCGGTGGGTGCCGTGTCGAAAATAATCAGATCGTATGTTTCATCGCCCAGAAAATCTGTAAATTTATCAAAGGTTGCTATTTCTACAGTGCAACCGCCATTGAACTCTTCTTTAACCTGTTCCAGAACTGCTCCTTCGAGAATTGCTGAAAGCGGTTCGAGCATCCGGTTCTTATATGCATCTGTAATTGCATCTGAATCCATTTGTGCAAGAAAAAGATTAGGGGAGACCTCAATAGTATCCACACCAACTTTGCGTTCAAAAATGTCACCAAGATTACCTGCAGGATCAGTTGATACAAGCAAGGTACGTTTACCTTTTTGCGATTGATACACTGCCTTTGTAGCAGCCATTGTAGTTTTTCCAACCCCTCCTTTTCCTGAAAAGAATATATATTGTGTCATAAAATCAGATTTGTAAATTATTTTTAATAGTTAAAGAATTAATTTTTGATTCGGCAAAACGTCTTATTTTAGAGATGTTTACTTTTTTTTCGCTGCATGCAACTTCACCGTTTACCAGGACAAAAGGAAAATTAACTGATCCTGCTTCAAGCAACCGCTGAGCATCCGCATCATCGAACCATTGCTCCGTCATGAACTCAGTGTGCTTGAAGAAAACCCTTTCATGAAAGGCATTCTCCATTTGATTTTTCAATAGCATTGCCACGTCGTTCCAGCTCATTTTTTTCTGGTCACAGGCTGCCTGGGGTATTGTATAAAGTACTATTTGCAGTTTACCTTGTTGTTCCATGGTTAACTGAATACCCCTATTATTTTAGAGTCCGGTTTAATACTTTTTACTTCAGGGATATGAACAGCAAGTTCATCGATAGTCGGATAACTTCCTTTTTTAATGATCCTGCCATCCAGTAAGGTCAGAGGCAGCTTACCCGGTCCTTCGGTTGTAATGAATTGTTTCACAACAGGATTCCCCGTGAATGCAAGCGGCACCTGGTTAATTGCATAACGTTTCACTTCTACAAATGCTTTTGAAAGAATATTTATAGTATTCTGAAGTTCAATCAACGATAAGTCTGGTTCCGGTCCACACACTCCTGTGGAGCAGCATAAGGAAGGTTCAAATATTTCTATTTTCATAATTATATATTTTTGTGGCGTAAATATACGTTATATTTTAATAGAACGCATAAATACGTTAATTATTTTTTAAAAATTATTCCCTGAAAATTTCCTCCGGTTCTAAGACCGAAAAATAACCCATATGTCTGAAAACTCTTTGATGCTAATAAATGTTTAAATTTATACTGAGTTAATTAAAGATTTTCTTCCATGAAAAATTTGATAATAATCGGAGGTAGTGATGCTGGCATAAGTTCCGCTTTGCGGGCCATCGAACTTGATCCGGAATTTGCTGTAACAATGATTGTTGCAAATAATTACCCAAATTTCAGTATTTGTGGATTACCATATTATATAAGCAATGATGTTTCTGCCTGGAAAAACCTGGCACACAGGACGAGGGATGAAATCGAAAAGGAAGGCGTTCGTTTATTATTAGAACATAGAGCAACTTCTATAAATGCCCATAACAAAACGGTCACCACAATAAGTAAGTCGGGAACTTTAAAAGTACTTGATTATGACAAGCTGATCATTGGCACTGGTGCGGTTTCTGTGAAGCCGCATATCGAAGGGATAGATCATCCGGGAGTTTTTTTCTTACGTTGGATTCCAGATGCTTTCGCAATCGATGAATATATAAAGAAGCATAATCCACAAAACGCGATCATTATTGGTGCCGGGTACATCGGCATGGAGATGTCCGAGGCACTCTCCCGTCGTGGTTTGAAAGTGACCGTTGTTGAATTCTTTGATTCAGTAATGCCGTCGGTAGATGTCGGGTTAGGGATAAAAATTAAGGACTTGCTGGCAAATAATGGAATAACCGTGCATAATAACATTGCTGTTGAATCTATTAATAAGAACGGTGGTACCCTCATTGTAAATGGGAACAAAGGATTCAAAATTCAGGCAGACATGGTTTTGGTATCTGTTGGCTGTATTCCGAATACAGAACTTGGCCGTCCTATCGGGATAAATACTGGTGTAAAAGGCGCTTTCAAAGTGAATCAGAAGATGGAAACAAATATACCGGATATCTATGCAGCAGGTGATTGTGTTGAAACATGGCATAAAATATCTCACAAATACACCTATCTTCCTTTGGGCACTGTTGCACATAAGCAAGGAAGGATTGCAGGGGAAAATGCCATAGGTGGAAACCGGGAATTCGCCGGGTCATTAGGAACGCAATCAGTGAAAATATTCGATAAAGTTATTGCCCGCACAGGACTCAATGAAAAGGAAGCCATTGATGCAGGATTTACACCTATAAGCATTGACTTCGAGACCTGGGATCACAAAGTATATTATCCAACAGCTGAAATAATTTACATGCATATTATTGCCGATAGAATGACTAAAAGAATTCTGGGAGCACAGATACTTGGTACTTATAAAACTGAAGTGTCGAAACGCATTGATCTCTTTGCCACAGCGCTTTATCATGATATGACCGTTCAAGAATTTAGCAATTATGACCTGAGCTACACACCACCACTTAGCAGTCCCTGGGACCCCGTACAAATGGCTGTTCAGAAACTCGAAAAATTATTTTATACTCTTGGAAATTAGCTGGTCTGAGAAGAAGCAAAAAAAAATAGTCATAATCCTGAACGATTATGACTATTAAAAATAATTCCTATTCTTAAATTTCTATTTCCCTTAACGATTACAGTTCATTGGCCCGTTGATTGTCCCCGAGCAGACAATCATGCAGCTTGTCCTGGAAACTCCATTACTGCATTTCCCACCTGTGCAATTTGTAAGGTCACATTTTCCTTTTTTGCAGGTTGCCGGATCACATTTACCATTACATGTTACTGGATCGCATTTCCCAGCTGAACATATTTTTGAATCAGAATTTCTGCGGTATGCGTCTGTTAGGGAGCAACATGAAATGCTTTGTGACATTTCTGTGGCAGCCTTTTTGTTTTTGGCATCACCAGCCTGTGCATTGACTGCAAAAACTATTAATAAAGATAATGCCACTAATCCTGTTAATGCGAGAAGTATTTTTTTCATAGTTTAAAGTATTTTATAGAATATCAATCAACCAAACATAATAAAATTTATTATTACCAACAATATTCATTACTGGTAATCTTTTACGACCTGCAGTAACTCAGGCAGATCCATACCAATCTTCTTTAAAAATTCAACCTTAGGAACACCATTATTATTCCATCCCCGTCTTTTATAAACGGCATCCAATAGCTTTTCATACTGGTCTTCACGATATTTTCTCAGTGCCTTCATTTTATCAGATGTGGTTTTTCCCGAAGGATCAAATCCAGCAAGTTCTTTAAGCTGCTTATCGTATCGTTCGGAACGTGACTCATACTCCTCTATTGTTACAGGCCCTGCTGCACGATAGGGTTGCCTGTCATGGATTCTTGTTCCAAAACCTCTTCTGAAATTGAATACTCTTTGAAAATTGTAAACTCTTTCCGAGTCCTGAATCAACCTGTCTTTATCAAATTCCCGTCCGGTAACAGCTTTGTAAATAGTTACATAATTATCGACATGGTCAGGAACTTTTGATGGTTCATTGCTTTGTGCATTACTTTCAGGTTCCACATCATTCCACGGAAGTTTGCAAAGACCCACAAGTCCAAACCATGTCCTGAATATAGGGAAGTAATGGAGTGCTTCAGCCTTCTTCTCAAAAGTCGGAATCTGATTATTAACCATATCCATAAAAATGAGCCATGCTTCGTCGTGTTGAGGTCCTTTATTGGTCATTGCATATCCTCCCTGCTGGGCAAGCGATTCCTTCGACATATATTGTGAATACTCAAGTCCCTTATTTTCCATTGCTATATCATTGAGAAATGATGCATCGCCCCATCCGTTTCTAATAAACAACTCTTTCATCTTTCTCACACCTATACCGGCAATTTTGCCAAATCCTTCTCCTCGGGCAAGCATATGGAGCAATTCAAGGGCTTCCTTTGAATTGCCGAATTTCATTTCAAGACCGCTTGTACGTTCCACGTTGAGTACGCCATTTTCGAAACACTCCATTATGAATGCAAGAACTGTTGCCCATGTTATCGTATCCATTCCGTAAGTGTCGCAGTAAAAATTAACCTCGATTATATAACCAGGGTCAAATATCCCGCAATTAGATCCCAGACCGGCAGCATTCTCATATTCAGGACCGTCAACAATGACTTTCTGTCCTTTATATGGGCCTGTCTTAAGTTCAAAATCATCAACACCTTTGCTGCACGACATATTACAGCCGATCCAGCAACCATCATAAATATTCTGCGTAAAATTCTTTTTCCATACAGATGAGTCTATTTTGTATGCATCAGAATGGCTCCCGAATTTAAAATTCATCACCGGAAGGAGGTCATGATCATTCATAATCTCCATAAGGTGAGCAGTCCCGACCTGCTTCATCTGGCATTGTTTATCATCAAGCTCCCTGATCTCCCTGTTAAACCTACGACCTCGTTCCATAATAGCCTCAAGGTCAACAACGTTATTCAGGTTTCCTTTTACACCGGGTATTTTACACACCAACGCTTTAATTTTTTTATCGCGGAAAACAGTGCCTATACCGCCTCGACCTGCCTGTTTCAGTCGTATTTTTTTACGTTTAGAATCATAAAAACTAAAATTCAGCATTCCCATGAGCGAATGTTCAGCGGCTTCTCCTGTTGAGACAATACCTATGTTTTTCTTTTCAGATTCATTGTCAGCAAAGATATCTGTCAGTTGTTCAACCAGAATATGAGTATCTGCAGCAACACCTGAAGCCTCAAATATTTCAACCTTATGGTTTATACCATCTATATATATGATAATATCTTTTGTTGATTTACCCTGGAGTTCAAGAGCATCGAAACCTGAGAATTTCAGAAAGGGGCCAAAGAATCCTCCTACATTGCTGTCAATTACTGAATCAGTATGTGATGATATGGAAACAACCAGTGACTTACCTGTACCAGAATATTGTGTTATACCTCCAATTGGTCCCGATGAAATTATTATTTCGTTTTCAGGGTCACTCCATTTTGTATCAGGTTTTGTTGCATCCCATAATAGCTTAAGACCATAACCTTTCCCACCGATAAATTTTTCTTTCATCGACAGAGGCACATCTTTCCCCTTTATTTCTTTAGTACCAACATTGATGTAAAGAATTTTGTCTGTATAACCTTTATTAAGTGGTGTCCAGGAATAGTCCCATCTTAATAACAACTTCTTCTCTTCTCTATACATTCGGGTCAATATTTATTGAAAGATTCTGTTTTCTTTTAAAACATGCCTCCAATGATGTACTTCAGCATACATATCAGTCTTTAAAGGAAATGGCATCACCGCAACAGATTGGTATACAGATTCCGCATCCATCGCATTTGGCTTCATCTATTTCCAGCTTAGCGCCAAGTATAGCATTTTCATCTTTAAGATAAAGAATTGCCTTATTTGGACAGTCAATTAATGGTTTGCAGATTTCAAGTTGAACACTACATTTATTTAAATCGATCTGAACTTTCATAAAAATACGTTTACCTTTTGTTTTGTGTTTCGCATGGGCATGGTACAGCTTTAATTTTCCTGTGTTTATTTTGAGTTGCACAGCTAATTTCTGTGGTTAAAATTATAAGTACTAAGAAGATTATCTTCAGGAAGGACTTATAGTTTCCTGTCATATATTTCATTTAGCTGAATTTTGATACTTATTAATACATTCGAAAAATCCTTCTAGCAATTCATAATACCTTCCAAGTTCTTTTTGATTTAACCGGTATTTAATTTTAAGACCATCAATTTGGCCTTGAATCAAACCTAATTCTTTTAACTCCTTAATATGCTGTGAAATGGTAGTACGACTGAGCGGAAGTGACCCGGAAATATCACCAGAGATACTTACCTTTGTGTCAGAAAGGTACCGTAAAATCGCTAATCTCGCAGGATGTGATAAAACCTTTGCAAACCTGGACAATTCCTGCATTGATGGATCAAATATTTCTGATTTATTCATGATACATTCACTTGATGGTCATTCGTAATAACAAAAGAAAGTATTGCTAGACTTTGAACATACTCAACACAATCAGTTTTTGTCCGGATGAAAGCTCTCCTTGCTTAAATTCAACCCATTTCATGACCTCAGAAGCCGGTGGTTCAGGCGAAAATGTATAGGGAGGACTTTGAATGTCAATAATTTCCGAATCGTGACGATGATCTTTTGAGTCCTGCACAACGTAATTAATTAATATTTTCATGACTTATCGGTATTAATGTCAAAGAAAATCAATGATGCTTCAATATTCATAATAGTATAGAAACAATAACGTAAATATACGTCATTTTTAAAAAAAAGGCAATTAAAAAATAAAAAAATCGTTTTTGTATTGCAAATATATAAAACATTTCGTTATTTTGCGAAACTAAAAACAGAAATCAGTATTTACAAACAAATAAAAGATGCCTGAGAAAATCAAATTAACTCCCGATGTACTTGAAATTGCTAAGATAGCCAAAGCTTTAAGCCATCCTGTGAGAGTGCATATCGTAAAAAAGTTATCATCACTGGATGCCTGCTGTTACAGCGGAGACCTGGTTGAGGAACTTCCAGTAGGAAGATCCACTTTATCTCAACATTTAAAAGAGCTCAAATATGCAGGATTAATACAGGGTGAAATAAATCCTCCCTATATAAAATATTGTATAAACAGGGAAAAATGGGAAGAGGCCAAAACGTTAATGAGTGACTTTTTTAATGAAAAACAAATATCAATCAAATTGAAACAGCTAAAATCCAATTCACACATGATTGTCTAATCAAAATAATTTTCTAATTCTCAAATATTATTTAGTATGAACATTAAAATTCTCGGGCCGGGGTGTCCAAAGTGCAAAACTCTTGAAAAAGTAACGCGTGAAGCGGTTGCCGAAACAGGTATTGAGGCAACTATAGAAAAAGTGGAAGATATTGTTAAGATAATGGAATACAGGGTTATGCATACACCTGTATTAGTTGTTAATGAGAAAGTGGTACTCAGCGGACAAGTTCCCACAGTTAATCAGGTAAAAGAAATCCTAACTAAAAATAAATAATTAAATCATTATGAAATCACATAGATTTATTTTAACTCTTTTGCTGATAGTTCCCTTTATTGCCTGCATGGCACAACCATCTAACAAGGGAGTCAAAGCTTCGGAAAACAACTCTGATAAAATTGAGGCTTATTATTTTCACTTCACTGCGCGTTGCACAACATGCAGAACAATAGAAGCCAAAGCCAAAGAAAGCCTTGAAACACTTTATCCTAACCAGTTTAAACAGGGTTTAATTACATTCCAGTCGCTTAACCTGGAGGAAGCATCCACTAAACCGCTTGCTGATAAACTCGGTGTTTCCGGTCAAACACTTCTGATAGTTAAAGGTGATCAGAAGATCAACCTTACAAACGAAGGCTTCATGTATGCAGTGGTCAAACCCGAGAAATTCAAGGAGATAATCAACGAAAAGGTCGATGGGCTGCTGATCAGATAACTTTATGGAATTTCTCACAAATTTATTGGGAAACAGCACAATGCCGTGGCTTACGGCATTGCTGCTTGGTTTAATGACTGCTATAAGCCCGTGTCCACTGGCTACCAATATTACAGCAGTGGGTTTTATCAGTCGCGATATTGAAAACCGTAACAGGGTTTTCATAAATGGACTTCTTTATACCCTTGGCAGGGCTATAACTTATACAGCTATTGCACTTATAATTCTGCTTGGAGCCGACCAGTTAAAATTCTCAGGTTTTTTTCAGCGCTACGGTGAAAAAATTATCGGCCCTCTTCTGATAATAATCGGCCTTTTCATGCTCGATATAATCAAGATAAGATTACCAGGTATCAGCGGGCTGACCTCAAGGATGGAAAATAAAAAGAAATGGGGTTACCTCGATGCGATATTGCTTGGACTGGTTTTTGCACTTGCTTTTTGTCCCTATAGCGGTGTCCTTTACTTCGGAATGCTTGTTCCACTAACTATTGCCAGCCAGGCATCAGGACTTTACCTGCCGGTTGTGTATGCCATTGCAACAGGCATCCCGGTTATTATTTTTGCATGGATAATTGCTTATACAGTATCCGGTATCGGAGGTGCATACAATAAGATAAAGGCCTTCGAACTATGGTTCCGGCGGATCATCTCAGTGCTTTTTATTATTGTCGGAATATATTATATAATCAGAGTTTACTTTTAAAAAAATTTATAAAAATATTTCGCGTTTTTACGAAATAACAATTTTCAAATTTTCAAATTAATAATATGGAACTCAAAAAAGAATTAAAAATACTTGGCTGGATAGCTGCAATCTTTGCATTTGCATTTTTCCTGCCGATTGAAAGCGCCAGGTTTAATACAGCTATTGCAGCAACTCTGGACCTTGTAAAATGGTATGCACAAGAACATGTTATTCTATGTCTCCTGCCGGCATTTTTTATTGCAGGCGTAATTTCTGTATTTGTTAGCCAGGCTTCAGTGATAAAATATTTTGGTGCACAGGCAAAAAAATGGGTGGCCTATACTGTAGCAGCTGTTTCAGGCACAATACTGGCTGTTTGCTCCTGTACAATTCTTCCGTTGTTTTCAAGTATCCATAAACGCGGAGCAGGGTTAGGTCCGGCAATAGCATTTTTATATTCGGGACCGGCAATCAATATTCTTGCTATTATTCTGACAGCAAGAATACTCGGCTTTGAGATGGGTGCTGCCAGGACTATAGGAGCTGTTTCTTTCAGCGTAATAATTGGTTTGATAATGGCATTTATCTACCGGAAAGAAGAA
>Ga0315284_10008561_pt1 | contig 14607 bp, 16 predicted proteins | sample YL17G09_16_MG_FD_203696 | JGI IMG/M metagenome (GOLD analysis project Ga0315284, IMG submission 203696) | Sediment microbial communities from Yellowstone Lake, YNP, Wyoming, USA - YL17G09_16 | ecosystem: Environmental > Aquatic > Freshwater > Lake > Sediment | place: USA: Wyoming | collected... | reverse complement strand
AATAGATGTGTATAATTTATGCTGGATCGCCAGAAAAATATATAGTGCAGTCACAACAGCAGATCCCGGCGCTTCTTTTATATCGTCTACTGGCGTGTCCATAGATTCATTCTTTGCTGGTCCTGATAATGCATTATTTACTGTTCTTATGCAGACATTCACTGCGCAAGCTCATTATGTAGGAACGTGTGGTATGGGTAATAATCCGGATATTCATTGTGTTACTAATAAGTTTTTACTACGTGGAACCAAAAATGTCAGAGTTTGTGACGCATCTTCTACGCCATTAGAAAAAGATAATTTGGGAAATATTTATCCAGTACAAAATGATGGAAATACAGCGAGAGGGGTTAATGCCATATCTACAATTTGTGCAGAACAATTATTGAGATCTCTCCGCGATTAATTAATTTTATTTTTTAATGCATGTGAAAATACATAATTTTCACATACATTCAACTATTTTGTATTACAATCCAATCATAATTTGGCGGAAATTCTGCAAATATTAATGACAGATTCGTAAAAGCTTCGAATTGATCCTCCGGATCTAAACTATTTATTAGGACTTTTAGATTATTACGGCTACCTTGAAAATAATTATTGCCAGCCAAATCGGTGTTTTTTCCATTACAAGAATAACACACCGCGATTTCGTCTAGACTCCATTCATCACTATTCGAACACTCTTCTTGGAGTGATCTTTTGCTATTAAAAGCATCTACGACTGAAGGATAATATTCAACATGTAAAAATCGCGCCATTTGTATCTCATGTTATAAACATTTAAATAATTCGGTTTATATAATTCAATTTTTTTTAATATAAAATAAATTGAATCATATATTATTAATGTATCCAAGTATTTCCATTACTGATCGTCAATTTGCCAAAAAATTAATTAAACAATTCAAATCGGATGGTATGGCAGTCATCACGGATGTTTTTACCAAATCAGCTTGTGATAAATACATGAATAGGATCATCAATAATTTTGTCAAATTAGAAACTGGTATTGATAAAAATAATATTGGAGAAACTTGGATTCCGCATAATTTGCCACCACAAACCAGACCCGGATTATTCCAAGCTTTGGTATCTAATTTTCCTGCTGTATGGTCAATCCGATCCCATCCGAATGTTAGAGCCATCTTTGAAATTTTGTACTCGAATTTAAGGGGTAGTCCGCAAACGGATTTTATTGTATCAGGTGATGGTATCAATATCAGACCCGGATTTATCGGACCATATACCAAACCGAACACTATAGATTGGGCTCATTTGGATCAAACTATACCGAACGATATCTACAAATGCATTCAGGGTCAAGCAGTTTTGACCAATACTACTGCTTCATTTGTGGCTAGTCCAAAGAGTCATTTAGTATTTGATCGCATACTTAAAAAATTAAAAATAGATACTAAAACAAATTGGTTGAAATTTACTCCAGAGCAAATTGGCCTAGTCAAAAAATTAGTTTTAGATATTGGAGGCCAATGGCAAATACCAATATTGGCTCCGGCCGGTTCATTTGTCGTATGGGCTTCTACTACAATTCATTCCGCCAAATTACAAGATCAATCTATTAAACCAACTTCTACGGATAAATATCGTGGATGGAGAGGCGTCGTTTATGTTTCATATAGGCCAAAAAATGAATTTACTAATGCACAATTATTGAAGAGAATCAATGCGTTTGAACAAAATAGAACGACAAATCATTGGTCTACGCATTTGTTTGGTAAAAGACCCGGTGGAAGATATTTGTATACAGAAAAAAGACATCCACAAATCGAGGCTATGTTGGATGATCCATTAGTAGTCTATGAAAAAATTGGCACAGTTAATTTAACTGATGAACAAAATAGTTTGATTGGTTTATAATTATAATTATTATATTTATAAAGTACTCAAAATAAGCCATTCACAATTCTATCGCGCAACTCATTGTAGAGTCGCAAAATGTATGCATAATACATTTTTTGCATATCGAATGCAGATAATCTCATCCCGCTACCAAATCTGAACTCATCAAAAGTTTTTAAATCATGACACCAGGCATTGAATTTTCCTAGTTTGATTATGTGATTTTGATAAAGGCATAAAATTGATTCTTTAATTTTCTCGACTTTATGATAATCATCACAAAAGATATTATTTTGAGAACTGCCATTGCTAAAGTCATAGGTAACATTATTATCCCAAAAATTAGTATTATTGAGAGATCTTGTGTTAAGAAGATCACAGATAGTATCATTATTCAGAGAATTCATGTTAAGAAAATCATAGATATCATCTTCATCATTATGATTGTTTAACCTGGCATTATTACTTGGAAAATTAATGTTAACAGAGTCATAGATATCATTATCTGAAAAACTATCATTAATAAATTTATCGTCTTTGATCGAATGATTTCTATTGACTCTCTCATGATATCGATCATCTGTTCTGGAAGGATAATCATTATCACTGTTTTTTTGATATTTTCTCTCCACATATTCTTCGTCAGGTCTTTTGCGTTTTTGATTATTTTCGACCGAGCGCTCTGATCCGGATACATGAAGAAATTTACACCGATTGCCATTTGTACAACGGTTTTCTGAATAATACCAACATGGTTTCGATTTATATTTATTTCGAGGAAAGTCATTCCTATATTGGCCACGACTCCTGTGAGTATTTCTGGATTTGATGATTTCTCCCGGTTCGCGTTCCTCCCCGTCATCTTGAAATCTATTCTTTAGAAATCTCTTATTGGATCCAGTATTCGTCAACATTGGAAACTGTAGTAATATGCAGATGATAATTAATACTACCTATCTAATACTTTATTTTTCAATTTTTTTTCTCACATCAGATTTCCCAAATAATTGCAAAAACATACCATATAACCATATTATACTGATTACGTAAATGAATCCGCAACTTAGAATCAGATGCAGTGGAAAAAGTCCAAATACATATGACTCATACAATTTTATTCCGCACATATATACTCTCAAAATAATATAAGAAATTATTTCCAATACAGTTAACAATTTGATAACTGTGTTATTGTTGTAACCAATTGTTTTCAAATGATATACTAAATAAACTGGATAATTTGATAATTCTATTGTGAAAAATGCTCCTAAAAAGTATTTCGAACCAAATAAATCTATTTGATCCGTTAATTTATATGTTGCCATCCACGAAATAACGTGATGAATTAGTATTGATAAATTGTATAACCTATTTGTTTTTATCAAATAATATGATTCGACAATACCATCTGCTAGATAATAGCCAGATGTTATATAAAATAGGAATCTAGGTTGGAAATCAAATAAATAAAATATTACGACAGATGTAGCATGCATCGCACTAATAAAATTTCTCGCGATTTTTGTATTGAAATTATTTAACTTGTGCATCAAATAAGTCAGACCGAACCAAACAAATGTGGAGAAAAAATAGATAAAGTACATATTTATTAATTATTATTTATTATGGCTTTATAATGATTCTGTAAAAAAAAATTGATTTCTGAAAGCACTATATTATAAATTATTAATATATACAGATCAAATATAATGACGGAATTGATTAATATCATAACATCTAAACCAGATTGGTCAACTAAAATAAATAACAAATCCATTGTCGAAAAATGGTCCACAGAATTACTAAAGCAAGATGTCGATCCCATTATCTTGACCCTAGTCATCAAATTATTACAAAATTATAAATCGGAATCCGAATATGACGATTGTGATGATTACAAATGGGCACTAAAGTTAGGTACGCATCCTGATGATTTTTCTCTTGCAAAAGATTGCAAATGTAAATGTAAAATATGCGAAGGTGCCGAGGGTCAGGATTCATATTCCGATGAATCCGATTCTGATGATTATGCTTATCGTCCAACATATACTCAACCATCCGAATGTACATGCACAGAATCAAAATTGAATCAAAAAAAGAAAACATTTATGCTGAAATTTATGCATCTCAATAATACATTAATTGATCCACAAGCCAAACATATATTCAAACACAATGTTAGATACTTAGAAAAAACTATTCCAGTTGATTATCATCCCGGAACTAATAATCAAGTTATTAATTTAGTGCATCCATCAATGTATTGTTATGTTGATTCGGTCACGAAAACTAAACAAAAAATGGATTCTAATATTTTATTTCAATGGTTGCCTGCTGAATTTGCAGTAAAACATGACAAAGTCAGTATTAATTCTTATATTAATAATTTAGATTATGAAACCAATTCCGAACTTTATGGATCGATTGCCACAATATTCGAATCATTTGTTCCAAAATTTAATCATGTATTAAAAGTATTACATAATACTGACAGAATAAATAATTTTAAAAAATTATCTGATTGCCAAGTTATTGTTAAATTGGCTAACACAATATTAACACCAGAATCACCAGAATTTCCAGCCGGAACATGGCATTTAGAAGGTCTTCCACATGAAAAAATAATTGCTACTGGAATTTATTATTACGAAATGAAAAATATTACATCTAATTATTTGAATTTTAGATCAACTATTACTGATGGATCCGATGTTGATTATCAACAAAATTGTTCCGAATATGTTAAAAAACATTATGGATTTGATGATGTTGATAATACATACAGTGGCCATGAATGTATTATTAATTTAGGCAGGATCAAAACTAAAGAAGATATGTGTTTAGTATTTCCGAATTTTATGCAACATCGAGTATCTAATTTTAAACTTGTTGATAATACTAAAATTGGCACCAGGAAGATTTTAGTATTTTTTTTGATAGATCCTTTAGAAAGGATTTTATCAACTGCTGACGTCAAACCTCAACAATCATTAATGACTTTAGATAATGCTAAAATTTATAGAGAATTATTGATGTTCCAAAGAAAGTACGAAGTTACTGATCAAAATTCTTTTTTTGAAAGAAGCTGGTCATTATGTGAACATTAAAATATATCATTGATTGATTAATCAATAATATATTTGTTAATCTAAACAATATTAGATCCAAAATATTTAGTTTGTTTCACAACAGGTTTTTTGAATAGATGTAAAAACATCCCGCATAACCAAATTATGCTCATGATATATATCAGACAGGAACTCAAAAAGGGTAAAAGCGGAAAATTTTTGGATATATATGCTTCATATAATATCATTCCACACATATATATCCTCAAAATAATATAGACAATTATTTCTACAATAGTTAATAATTTGATAACTATATCATTATAATTAATTGCTCTTAAATAATATACCAAATAAATCGGACAATTTGATAATTCTAGCATAAAAAATGATGGTAAGAGAAATTTTGATATAATTATGTCTGTCGGATCAGTTAATTTATATATTATTGTGGATGAAATTATGTGATGAATAACTACTGTCAAATTATACAATCTATTTGTTTTTACTAAATAATACAATTCAACGATACCATCTATTAGATAATATCCAATACTCACATAAAATAAATATTTATGTGGAAGATCAAACATGTAAAAAACTATTACAGACGTAGCGTGAAAAAAACTAATAAAATTTCTTGCAATTTTTATGTTGAGATTATTCAATCGATACATGATGCAGGTCAGGCCAAGCCACATCAATGCGGAAAAAAAATAAATGATATACATAATTTTAGAACAGTATACTAAAATTTAATAAAAATATATATCTATTACTTTTTTTTTCAATTTTTATTTTCGTTTATTCGAATGTCATAATTTACTGTAAAAATATACAAAAAGCTAATAATAAACACATAATATCTCCATCGTCGATGTCCCTAATTATTGCTCCATTTCTGTTTTTATATATTTGGGAATCATCTACGATGTCTACAATATTATTTTTTTTATAACAAGTATCACAATTTTTTGCATCTGGTAAAATCATATAATCTTCATGAATTTTCCTATTGCAAATATCACACACATAAAATTTAGCATAATTTGAATTTATAATGCTTTCTTGGGTTTCCATATATACATATATTAAAAGAATTTAAATGTTTATATTGCATACATTTGGTAATTTATGAATGTATTTTAAATGATAGACCTAAATTAAGGCACTGCATTGGCAACAACCGATATTGAAATTATAGTTGTACCTGTTGCTGTAGGTGGAAATGGTAAAAGATTAATATTATTTGTATCAAGAATTAAAATTTCATTATTATTTGGTGTGCGCTGTGGTTGTATTCTTCTAACTCTTCCATCCAACCATTCTTTAATTTGATAAAATTTAGTGAGTTTTTTATTAATGAAAAATGACCAACAATCATTAGTTACCACACTAACATTACTCGTTTGCCTAAATTGTACTTCAACACAAAAATGATAAAAACATCTTTTTTTTTTTCCTGATCCAACAACACCATGTTTTTGTTTTTTATCAAAAACCCATCCATTCGCCGGAAACCATACAGAACCTGCTGAATAAATTGTACTAAAATCTGTTACATCTTGTATAATTTCTGATTGATTTGTAATATATCCAAATTGACTTGGAAAATATAATTGTGAATCAGTGTATGATATTTCTTTTAATAAATCTATACTTCCCGAAAGATTTGCAATAGAATCAACATAAACTTTTGCCCAATTAAATGCCATTTGTTGCATCTTGCCTTCAATACTATGTTTACAATAAATTTTTGTTCCACATTCAACAAAAACATTTGGATATATTTCATATTCTTGACCAGGAATATAAAGACCTGGTTCGTTTTTATTACGTGGTTGCAGTACTACATTTTGTATTTGGGTATTTTCGTCAAAATTGTGTGACATTTATATATTAAGATTAGAATATAAAATAATTTAATATTGTATCATTATTTAGACGCCATGATGTAGCGCGAAAAAAACTAATAAAATTTCTTGCAATTTTTATATTAAGATTATTCAATCGATACACAATGCATGTCATGTCGAGCCATATCAATGCGGAAAAATAAATGATATACATAATTTAGAACAGTATACTAAAATATAACAAAAATATATATCTATTGCTTTTTTATTTTTTATTTTGGTTTATTCGTATGTCATAATCTGTGCCATATAATCCACCATAAAAATAAAAGTATGTGACATTATTCGCAAAAATATCAACCAAATCATTCAATTTACCTAATTCAGACATTAACATAATTTTTTTCCAGTCACGCTTTTTCATGAATTTATTAACCCAAAATAAGGGATTAATCAGGTCTGCAATTCTATCGGACCATATGATATTGGGAACTAATTTAAGATCAACTAATTTATTGCGTTGGTATGCACTTAGAGCCACCGCAATTAAGATATTGATATGTTTGGGACATATTTGCGCAAATAAATCAGTATTGGTTTTGTATTTTTTAACATTACGGTGCGCAATCGGGATACAATCAAAAATATTATTATCCAACAAATGACAATAATAAATATTATGTATAGCTATGATAGTTGATATTGCCGAATAACTAATTATTGTATCGAGCAGTGTAGTATTATATGAGCCAGCATTACATAGGTTTTGACGTATGCAATTACTAGTCGTATATGTAGTTAGTTTATCTGGGGTATATAATTTTCCTTTTTCATCCAATAAAAATAAAATATTATTAATATTCGTTGCCAAAGTAGCACCTACTAATAAACTATCAATTACATAATCAACTTCATTAGGATATTTGATATCTACATATTTCAAAATTAATTTTGTTATTTTTATAGAATCATATACAAATGCATACTGACCCAAATATATCAAATCACAAGTCTCATAACTAACCGAATCTAATAGAATTCGAATTGATTCATATACTTCTGTTTCTTTAAAATAATATTTTATTGTGGAACATTTGTTGAAAAAATCAATTTTGTAATTAGGATCAAATTGGGATAGAATTTTTATTATGTAATGTATGCATTCATCTGCATATTCATATTCCACAATACCATAGTCATAGTATGCGGATAATCCATTTTTGTATGAAATTACGGATAACATTATTATATATAAACAAAATGATATTTACTATTCAACCTCATAGTAACCACATTAAAAAAATTGAAAAAAAAATTCTTACATAAAAAAATATAGATAGTATCATTATTTAACATACAAAATGAATAGGCGTCCGGATTGGACTTGTGGCGAGTGCAAATATTTAAATTTTGGGTCAAATGATAAATGTAGAGAATGTGATAGTTTCCGATCGAAAGGAAACCCCGTAGAGAAAAAAAATGATTGGAATTGTTCATGTGGAGAATTAAATTTTGCTTCTAGAAATAATTGCAGAAAATGCGGTCTTTCCAAATCTAATCTTAAATCTAATTCTAATTCGGTTTCAAATTCTAATTCGGTTTCAAATTCTAATTCGGTTTCAAATTCTAATTCGGTTTCAAATAACAAGCCAGGTGATTGGTATTGTGTCTGCACAGAACTAAATTTTGCTTCTAGAAATAAATGTCGAAAATGTGGCACTAGTAAACCTAATACTAACGTTGCTTCGGTTACAGAAATGAAGCCAGGTGATTGGAATTGTGTCTGTACAGAATTAAATTTTGGTTCTAGAAATAAATGTCGCAAATGTGGCACCGATAGGCCTAATTTTAATTCTAATTCTAGTTTAGAACAAACCAATAATGATTGTGTAATTTGTTTGGACAGACCAATTGATAGGTGTATTGTAAAATGTGGACATTTATGTATATGTTCTGTATGTAGTTTTGCAATCAATAGTTGTCCAATTTGTCGCGTACCATTTAATCCTGATACGGATTCAATTAAAATATACAATGCCCATTAATTTTATTATTATAAATATTTATAATAATAAATCATAAATAATTTAACTATGTGGCATCATATTTTATTGGCCATTGCTGGTTTTAAATAAAATAATCATTTTATAGTTAACAATTATTTATATGAATAAAATAATTTTCGGAGGTCGGGTCATGGTAAATTTATGTTCGTGGTCAAAATGATTTGGTAGTATTTTGTCACATTTTTGGGATCAGATTGAAATGTGCATTTTGCACTTTTTCTTTACCTGGTCATTCTAATTGATATCACATTGATATATTTTGATTAGTCTTAATGCGATTTCCTCATAGAGAACAATTTTGACCAGCTCCTTTTTGAGCTTCTATATATTTAGTTTTGTACTTGAGATATTTTTTTCGATAGTCCACGTTTGTTTTTTCTTCCATTTTGGTATATTATTTGGTTCGATATAAAATTTTTTAGTTGGATATATATTTATGTCTAATTAAAAAATTATTACTTAATTAATAAGGCTGATACGGGTTCACTCAATTCATTGACGATATCATGACCATTTAATGCACATCTGACACCATTAATTATCATCACGTATTTAGTCCCAGGCAATAGTGTAAATTCATTTGGGTTGTCATTGCTATCATGGAAAGCCACTGAATATGATTTGCTCATTTGTACAGGAGAAACATTGGTATTCTTTTGGTAAGACCAGCACGTTCGGAATCCCGCAATACCATCAATAGTGTGTCCATTTGTTATTTCCAAATCAATAGTATCTACAATATTCGCATGAATTGGGTGTCCATCTGGACATTCCAAAGCAATAACATCTGCGGTACTAGCACGAATTGTAAATTTAGCTCCATTTGGAATATCCAAAGTGGCTCCTTCCATCAACATAGCCTTTTTTTTCTCATCTGGTACGGATATTATGTGTGATTTAGTATCAAAAACAATTTCTTTCGAATCGGAAATAGTAGCTAGGGCACATTTCGAATCAGAAATTATGCTCTCCATACATTCTTTGGCTACGGAAAGCATAGATTGGATATTGTCATCTCTTTTTTTAATTTTTTGACGCAATTTATTATTTGTAAAATATTGATCCAGATATGCCATCATATAAAAAATTAATATTATCGTATTTACGTAAGCATACGTCGTACTTATTGTAATTAAATATTGATAATAACACGTAGCAATATAGAATACCGCAAAAAAAAGTGACAAAATCATATTGGTATGGTAGAATTGAATAATTGAATGGTTAAATATCGTATATATCTAGCATTTTTATTTTTCAATTTTTTTTCTTACAATTTGTAAAATATTTAATTTCTGTCCACATAGAAATATTCCAAAGAATCTTTTAGTATGTACGCATTAGTCACATTTAAATTAACGTGTTGGTTAAGCAATGATTTTCGTTCTGCTTCACTAAAATCTATGGAATTTATTATGTTTAGCTTATACATACATTCTGATTTATATCGCTGAATATCAATAATACTTTGTTGTACTAGTAAATAAATTATCGGATCCGATTCTAATTTAGTATCAAAATTGCTATATTGTTCCATAATTTCTTCCGTATCTAAATTTTCAATATCTATGTTTGCTTCACAAAGAATATCATATCTTGTTGATAGATAAGTTTTCGAAAAATAATAAGGAAATTTATCCACGGAGTGTGACAACACATAATTTTTAATAATATCTAATTCTGAATCCGATTTTGTTAATTCAAATAATTGTCTAAGCTGACGACCTATAATCTTATACTGCAGTTGAAATTTTATGAAATAGTTTGCTGTATTAACATCATAGATAGGTCGAATTTTATATTGTGCCAAAATAGACGAATCAGTAATATCGGCATTTGCATCAAACATCATTGTCGGATTTGATTTCATGTATATTTCGTATTATGATTTTAATTTTATATTGAAATAATATATAAAAAAAATGGATGTTCTCTGGTCGAATCCTTGGTATTGATTTGCATATTATACGTATAATATTACGTACATCATTATTATAATTACGATAATGATATTTATGACGAAAGATTTTAAGTTTTCTTGGGAAATGATGCTGATTTTGTTACTTCTCATTATGGTCACTTCACTAAGTTTAATGATTTCATTACAGCCACGACTAGTATATCATCCCAAATCTATTGATTAATAATTTTATAATAGATATCTATCATAAAATTATAATGATGTAGCAATCGAATTAATACGTTTTTGGGCTACGATTAATGCCTTGATAATTTCTTTGTCTATTCCATTAGATCTAAAACTATCTAGTGTTGCTTCCGTGGCCCCTTTTGGCGATGCTACTGTTTGGATAATTTCATCGCATGTATTGGTTCGCATCATATTAGCAGTCCCTATCATAGTTTGTATTATCATTTGATTAATAACATCATCGGAAATAGGGTTTTCGCTTGTAACGATTTGCTTTAGACACTTCGCATACCATGCAAAAAATGCGGGTCCACATCCCGAAATTAATGTTGATGTATCAACTTGTAAATCATTATCAACTGATATTACCAAGTTAGGAGCGAAAATTTCATTCATAATTTTATTAGCATCTGGATGTTTGGAATAGTACGCAACCACTCCATGTCCAATACTACAGGGAATATTCGGCATACATCGAATTATGATTTGGGATGATGATACCCACTCATGTAACTTATCTAATGGCACGGCAGCCGCAGTACAAATTATAGGTAAATTTCTTATCTGGTTTATTTCTTCGCATACATCCTTTACTTGTCCCGGCTTCACCGATATAATAAGAACATCAGAACATTTGGCCACTAATATATTTTCTCTTTGTAACACCATTTTAGGTCCGAATATATCTCCTAATTCTTGTCTTCTGGCATAATCCCGATAACTACCAATAACGGAAATCGGCTTTAATGACAGACTAGGTCTTCTAATTAACATTTTAGCGATATGTTCACCCAAACATCCAGTTCCAATGATTCCGACCGATTTTAAAAACATTATATATTTGATAGTGATAATTCTTTATAAAACAATTCTTCTAATGTCATCGTTCGATAATTATTTTTTTCTAGCCATGGAATTAATCTATATATTATTGGAATAGTCCATTTTCTATCGTGCAAGATGACAACATCGCCGGATTCAATATGATTAATCAAATATAAATAATTTATGAAACTGGATCGTATAGCCGAATCATTTGGATAAATTGATCCTAATACTAGAGTATATTTAAGACCAGATACAATTTCTAACATCTGGTTTGTCCACATACCACAACCCGGTCTATATACCATTGTTTTTGGCAATTCAACTCCGGCCAAAGAATAAATTTCTCTAATTAGCTTATCACACGTCATAATTTCATTTATTAATTCAGTTTTTGAACATAACCAATGTGCCGAATTTGTTTTTCCGTGATTTCCTAATTGGTGACCATTTTTTACAGCATCGGCCAAACATTGTTTATTATCATCGGTAACATAATCAGCTATAATAAAAAAAGTAGCTTTGATATGATGTGTATCCAATGCATCGATTAGACCCCGATGGGAACCATATGGCACATCATCAAATGTCAAGGCAATCTTATTTTTTCTTTTCATAAATATACCTATCCGCTCTCGAATAGAAAAATAGATAATCAAAAATAATAATAATAAATAATAGCCATGAATGAATATCGCGCCAGAAAATACTAATACAAGTTTATCATCTTCCGACATACAAGAATAAAGTTTATTTACACGCCTAGTTAATATTTGTGGATAGAATTGCTCTACAAAACAATCCAATAAGAGAAATTTTGGTAGCCAATATCCAACATATCCGAATAATATAACAGATACCAAACCAATAATATCCATATAATAAAGTCCAAATAATAATACACCTATCAATAATTCAGTTGCCATCTTTAATAATAAATATTAGTTTTGTCTTTAAATAAAAAATAACTATTTTAATTAATGAATAAAAATTAATAAATAAGTCTCTGTGGCGAATTCTGATTTTGATTATGTCCTCGAGATTTTTGCCACAGGCAAAAATCCTCGGGGCTCCCAAACCCAACTGACCTTCATCATTATGACCCCAGACATAAACTTCATCCATTAATAAACAAGTATGACTATATCCACAACTTATTTTAATTTTAGGATATGTAGACATAATAATTAATTGAATAATTTCATAAGGAACATGTTTTTGAGAGTCAGCGACTCTCAAAAATCTGTTAGAAAAAGTGCATTTTGCACTTTTTCTCAACATGATCCCCAAATGTATCACGTAAATAATTATTTAGAACGAATATATTATATGCAGATTGGTTCATCCGAATACTATATATTAATGTATATGTGATTTTATCTAGTAGTTTATTTATCAATTTTTTAATTAATAAATAAGTTTCTGTGGCGAATTCTGATTTTGATTATGTTTCAAACCCAACTGACCAACATTATTATTACCCGTGAACAGACTAAGATCTTTGCAAAACCTGTCGTCAACAAAAAGCTAATAAGTGGTTCTTACATAGGAACTCTATAATATTTCATCTGGTCAAACATATTGGTTGATGCTATAGTTGTATTAATAACCATACATCCATAATCAACTGTTAATTTTGATAAATATTCTTTGAACAATGAAAAATATGGAAATTGTCCGCCTACCATATTATATAATTTTTTTTGGTTAGTAAAAAAATCTTCTTTAAATAAAAAATAATAATCGGTATTGATTTTGGTTAATTCATAAAATGGGTATTGTGCCACAATTATAACTAGTTTATTACTAGAAAGTAATTTATTTAGTGTATCATAAAAATAATCCGGAGCAGATATACTGATACAATCATCCAAAATTACGGCACCGCTATTTTCATTTTCAATGTATGAATTAATAATATTAATATCAATTGCATATTCGATCTTTGAATCAAAATATTTTCCATAAAATGGATTTAATCGTTCGGTTGGACTAATAATCAAACTGTTTTTGATAAAATCTGCATCAAATTTTTCTAAAATATTCTTAACAAGTAATGATTTTCCACAACCTCTTTTTGCCACAATAGTTATATTAGTGGTAGGACCGATATCATTCATATCTAATTTTTTAATTTTGGCAATATCAATTTCTCTATCTACTAATACTGGCTTTTTCTTATTAAAAATTTTATGTGGAACCAATTTCCAAGTATGTATACTAATTATAGTATCTTTATACGTATTATAGACGTATCCCGAATCAATAACTTTTGTTTTTTCTATATAAGATATGGTATTATTATTTCTAATCAAATATGCACCATGAACAAATGATTTATTTTTTAAGATATCATCTGCTGATGTATTATCAACAAATGTATAATCTAAATTTTGTAATTTGTTTTTAACAAATGTGAGAAAATCATCGGATGTCGAGACAGTAGCGATAATACGTTCAGTATCATAATTGTAGTTTTCAATAATTGAGTACATTATATATGTATATAATATTTTTTATTTTATATATTTGTGCAATAATTTAAGCATATAAAAACTAATATGCCATATATGCGAACATTGATTCATATCGTTCTGAAATACGAAGACATAGTAGGTGGTATCTGTCCAAAATGTCAAACCAGTTTAGATGAATGTGCTTTTCCAACAGATTATAGTAAATTATTGCATCCGGGAGCAATCAATGGACATGATTATGAATGGGGATCAGACATTATTCCTGTTAATCGTGGAATGATTTGGTGCAATACATGTAGA
>Ga0315284_10008560_pt1 | contig 14607 bp, 15 predicted proteins | sample YL17G09_16_MG_FD_203696 | JGI IMG/M metagenome (GOLD analysis project Ga0315284, IMG submission 203696) | Sediment microbial communities from Yellowstone Lake, YNP, Wyoming, USA - YL17G09_16 | ecosystem: Environmental > Aquatic > Freshwater > Lake > Sediment | place: USA: Wyoming | collected... | reverse complement strand
AGTGGATATTGAACCGTTGCCCGTGCCTCAGCGTCGCACGTGGTGGGACGCGGATATGACCACTGGCAAACGCACTCTCCGTTGTAATGCTGGCTTTGACAAGATGATGATGGGACTCATTCACTCTGCCGATGCTTAAGTATGTAGGGTATGACGGGTTTGGCACACAAAAGATTATAAAAAGAAAAACGAAATAAAAACTGGGGTTGCCCCCTATTTTTATTTTTTAATTGTTTTCTGGGGACAAACCCGTCATACCCGACATTACTCATTCACTTTAGCACTCAACTCCGCAAAGATGGAACGGAGCGTAGTCGTTGAATCCGCCGATAATTGGAGTTTGTAGGGTTGTTTCTTGCGACGGTGGTCGGTCGTCTTCCAAATCTCAAGATACACTTCCTCTGGAGCGACAGTGTATTCCCACTCACCCGATTCAGCATACTCTGCGGGAATAGAGTTGGTCTTCATAAGCACTCGGGTCGTAGAGATGAATCGCTCTTGCGGAGTGTAGCCTTTCTCCTTCAATACCTCGTTCCACGCAGAGGGGAGATGAACTGCTGATTGTGCCATTGTGTATTAGTCTTCTGGTCTGCCATTCCATTGGGTTTTTTACCGTCAGTTTTTTTTGAATACTTTACACAGCGAATCGCTGTGTGATATACCACAGCGAATCGCTGTGGGGAAGTGTCCAAAAAAAACTGACGACCCGGTTTCCAGAAACCAAACCCATACACATTCCCCGGTCAATGGCAACTGAAACCGCAACAAATACCATCATCATTCCAAGCGTCCCGGCGGGGTATTCCCCCCGGTCGGTAAAAAAGATTCAATCCGGCGTAAAACCCGCCGAAATAAAAAACGAGGACGAAGATAGAACAATGTCTGCCACCGCCACGGCAACAATGACCGCCACCCATATTGTCAAGTGCGAACGTTATGATGAAGACATTATGAAGCAGATGCTGGTGGATAAGAACATCTCCGCTGATGACCGAAAGCGTCTGAGTCATTACTTCAAACACGCACGTATCACTCCGAGCAAGGCGAATGTGTCATACGAACTGGGCAAGAACTGTCAAGATGTGAGAGTGGGACGACTCTACCCAGCGGGTGGAGTGGGACTACAAGCGTTTCGCCGTGATATACGCACTCCGCTCTTGGCGAAGTATTACTGGGACGTTGATATGGAGAACTGCCACTACAACATTGCGTTGAAGTTTGCCCGTGATTATGGCATTGCCCATAGAGCCATTGAGCAATACTGCCTCCGCCGTGATGAGTGCTTGTCGCTTTACTCTGATGACCGCAAAGTGGCAAAGACTGCGTTCTTGAAGATTGCGTATGGTGGCGACTTGGCACTCTACCGTGAAGACTATGAGGACGTGGGTTCGCATAACCCGAAGCCCGAAGCAATCACTTTCATTCGTGATTTGAAGACGGAAATGACTACACTCGCTGAGTTTATGTGGAGTCGTTATACACACCTACACAAGTTGAAGGGTGGAGTGGAAAACAAAGCCATTGAGAAACGCAACAACAACCGTGCCGTTCTGATGTCAATGGTGCTACAAGACGAAGAAAAGAAGTGCCTCCGTATCTTGGACGACTTCTTCCAGTCGGTGGGACGTTATATGGGCGTTCTGATTCACGACGGTGGAGCGGTGGAGAAACTGGACGGCGAGTTGGAGTTTCCCACTGAATTACTGGAGGCGGGTGCGAATGCGATTCGCACTGCGACTGGGTATGCTTTCACTCTGACGAGCAAGTCAATGTCGCACCGCTACGAAGCCCCCGTTCAGAGTGCCAATGCGTATGCGAAGATGAAAGCCGACTTTGAGAAACGCAACTTCCTTGTGGGAGCGTTGCTGAATCGCATCACTCGTGATGGCATTCGTCAAGAGTTGAAGATGGCGGAAGCGGGTGTCATCTATGCGAACTTGACCTTTGAGAAACTGAATCCAAAGACAATGGAGATGGTGGAAACACCCTTCTTGAGTGAGTGGGTCAAAGACAAAGAGCGTCGTGATTATGAGCGTTGCGACTTTGTCCCGAATATGTCAAAGTGTCCCGAAACGGTGTTTAACTTGTTCAATGGATTCGCCATTGAGGAAGTGTATCGCAAGGAGATTGAAACGGGTGGTGAGATTGACGAGAAAGAGATGATGGAGTTGATTGAGCCAATCCGTGAGCAGAATCGCTTGATGTGTAGCGGTGATGCTTTGTTCTACGAGAAGTGGGAGGCAAACATCATTCAGAATCCCGACATCAAACCCGACGTGAGCATTCTGTTCCGTGATAAGGGCGGATTGCTCTTTGAAGGCGGTGGCACGGGCAAAAACTTGAAGATGGACTGGTTCGGTCGGCAGATTATTGGCGAACAATACTACTTGGTCGTTGATGACAACGCTGACCTTTACCGCAGTTTCAACTCTATCTTTGAGGGCAAACTGTTGGTATTCGTGGAGGAGGCAGCGGGAAAAGCCAACCACAACAATGCGGATACGCTGAAATCCAAAGTGTCCAAGAAACGGGCAATGGTGAAGAAGAAGATGGTGGCGGAGTATGAGGTGAATGACTACGCTCGGTGGATATTCGCTTCCAACAATGCGAACCCGCTTCCTACGAAGCAAGGCGACCGTCGCTCCACTGCGTATGACGTGAATCCAGTGAAACGCAATGACAAGCCTTACTTTGACGCACTGAAGAAGGCAATGGACAATGTGCGTGTCCAATGTGCTTACTACCAATACTTGAAGACAATGGACGTGTGGCGGACTCCGATTGAGTTTCAACTGGGTCGTCCCATCACGGAGTGCTACATTGACATTCGTCAGATGAATGCTCCCGCTCATATGAAGTGGTTGCGTTATGAACTCCGTCGTGGAACACTGCCCGAAGAGGCTGGTGCGAGAGAGTTGTATGAGAAGTTCCGTGCGTGGTATGCTCTGACACACAATTGCGAACGTGGTGATGTCCCCATCAAAGAAACGGCGTTCTGTATTCAGATTAAGGAGGCTTTCGTTGATGAAGATGGTGAGATGGCACTATCCCAACACAAACGCACGATGGACGGTATGATTCACAAGTTTGACTTTGCGAAGTTGATTGATGGAATGGAACGCCTCCATATGCTACAACCGGGCGAATGCCGAGTGGAAGATGGGTGCTTGATTAAGATGGACGGGGCTATGTAGGGTATGACGGGTTTAGCACGAAAAAAAAAGATTTATAAAAAGAGTGGGCGGTTGCCTATTGTTTTTATAAACAATTTCCAAATTATATTTTGATGTCAAAACCCGTCATACCCGTCATACTGATGCGTAGTTATTTTCTACACATCAACTATGAGAGGTGAAGCATTCAAACGATACTATCTTGCGAACAAGGAAGCGATACTACAAGCCAACCGTGAAAGGGCAAAGAAGATGCGTGAATTACGGCAAACCAATGCGGAGGCAATGGATAAGCACTTGGTCAAGATGCGAGAGAAAGAGTCAAAGTGGCGAAACACTCATTACAAGGCAACCTTTGAAGAGTTGTCGCTACACTCCCCCGAGAAGTGGAAACCCTTTTTCAAACTGTTAAGCGAAGCCACTATACTCCATCAAATCACTCCAACAGTGTTTCAGTTCTTAACGACGATACACCGAGATGATGCGTTGGAAGCACACCAACAAATACGTATGAATAATTAGAATGCCGAAAGAGAAAGCAATAGAAGAGGATAAGACCCCAGTTTTATTGCCTAATGAGAAAAAGAAGCCCGGTAGAAAGAAGAAGGTGAAAACCCCCATTAAGTTCCACATTACACACGAGCCAGTTGTGTTAGTATTTAATTAAAGGTCAGTGTCGCTCCCATCGGTGCGGACATAATCCTTTTGCTGGGCTACGGAGTGTCCCATCGCTTCACTATCCTTTTTCATTTCCTCCAGAGTGTCTTTATACTTATCCGTAAGGTAAATGTGTCTAATCATTGAACTACCTACCTTCATACCAAACACTTTGTTAAGAAGGCGAGTAATCGCATTGACTGCCGTAAGCGGAGTGCCATCAGCCCCCACCAATAGTTTAATGGGTTCTGCCTTACGCTTTGCCATACCCTTCCACAAAGGGTGGAACTTGAAAAAGAGTTGCGTGGCATTCCATAGTGAATCTGGAATCGCTTGTTTCTGCGTGGCATACTTCTTGGCAGTCTTGTATTTCTCATATACCAACTGCTTCCCCGCAATATCCAAATAGTTCTTATCCTTTGGCATATTCTCATTCCACTTCTTCACAATATACATATCCAAATAATCTTGATTGCGACGTGGCGGAACATCAGTGTAGAGAGCAAGAACAAAAAATTGAAGGAGAGTATCGTATTGAGCGGAGTCTATAGACTTCTTGTTTGCGAATGCTCTGACTCCTTCCAAGAGTGCCTCCTTACGCTTCTCAATGTCTTCCCACGAAATCCAGTTCTCCTTCTGCTTAACGGTCTTCTCGCTGGTTTCGTTCTCCCGTGCCTCCTTGCTCTTCTCCATCATCGCATCGTAGTAGTGTTGAAAGACCTTCTTGAATCCCGGCTTCTCCTTATGGAGTCCCAGCACACTGACTATCGTAGCCAGTAAAGCCCGTTGAGTGGATTCAGCATACTCGCCAATCACCTTGTCCATCTGCTCGGTGTTTTTCAGAAAGGTAAGATTCTTGAATGCTTTTTTACCATTGAGTGCGTATAGACTTTTAATGTAAGCATTTGAGGTTGATTCTGCGACCTTGCGGGTGTCCATTAATTGCTTTGCCAGTTGGAGCATAAACTCGGTTGTTTCCATCTTCTATACTCTGGAAAGATATTTTTATGCCGGAGGAAACGCACTTTATTACTTCTTAGCCATCGCATCTTTTAGTTTTTTCTCACCACGTCTTCTTAGTTCGGCATCACTTAACATACGCCATCTACCGTTCCAATCACCATACATTAACATCATCAGCCAGTTGTCATCTTGTCGCATTTCTTTACCGTGGGTTTCTCTTGCCCAATCTTGTAAGTCCATATATCCATAATGACTCATCTTGTCGGGGAGTTGTTTTACACTCTCATCATTCATAATGTGGAAGCGGATACTTTCATACAAATTTCTAACTGCTCTTTGACCTTTCTCAGTCAATCTACCAAACTTCAATTTATACGTCATAGGGTCATCAATCATAAACTTCTTAATCAATTCATTTGTCTTATCTAAAGTTAAAATGCCTTCTGGTAGTGGTAATGCTCTCGCTTCTGATGATGCTCGTGGGTCTATTGTTTCTTTTGCCCGTTCTTGTTCTTTCTCATCGGCATCATCTCTGATATGAGCAGAATGCTCTACGACTTCTTCCGCTACATTTTGCTCGGGCTGGGCTTCAGCCTCCGCTTGTTCTTGTCCTTGAACGAACGACCGTCTTGCCTTCTTTTGCTCTTCCGACTCTTGCGTTATTTTCTTGGACTTCCGTTTTGATTTGAATGGTTCAAGTGGATACGGTTCGCCACGCTTCCGCTCAAAAGGCACGGCACGTGCGTGTCCGAAATGTTTTTGTATAAATGGACTTGCCCCGTATTCAACATCATTTGAGCCACTCTGGTCGGGATTTGCCAGTTTCTTATAATCAAACTTGGCTTTGGCAGACATTGTAGAATGAGGGTGAAGTTCCCACGTTGGGTTCTTGTATTGCCCTTGGTGCTTTAACGCATTCTCTGCCATTAATCGCCGAATGAATCCCGACGACTTTCCAAACCCACCCTCCATTGGATATTCCGTTCCCTCCAATATTGATTTTTTACTCCCGATTCCTTTGCCCAATAGTGGAATAATATGCTCCGCTACTTGTCCGAGTGCTGGAACTAAACCTTCTGTTATGGGCTTTACGGCAGAAGAAAGAATGGCTGAAGTGCCTCGTGGCATATTACGAAACGCATTCAGATTGAAGAAACCGCCCGTCATTGGTGGAATGACTATATCACCCAAACCAGCCCCGTGGAGCAACTCCGCTAATGCTGGATTCATATTCTATATATCCGGGCGATAATATTCTTGCCACTCAATATAGATGTCCGCAACAATGGTAAGACAGACGGGTATGGTGCGTATGGCTCATAAACAGTTGGCTGATGAACGGGCATTGGAAGAGCAAGTAGAACGTCATAATCCTCTGGACGGTCGTGGTGCGACTCCATCAATGGGTCTATCGCAGATTCGTGGCGGTCGCAAACAGAAGTGTGATTCTTGCGGTTGCGTGAAGTGTAAATGCTCTGACTCTTCGTCTGATGAAGATGCTATGGCTCAAGGTTCAGCACTCACCGAGCATCTCCATAAACTTCACGGTATGGGTTATGCCCGAGCGTTTCACAAGGGTATGGGCGGTGGTCTTGGCACGGGTCGTTATGAAGGTGAAGGTATGGAGGGTTGTGGCACTGGTGGTGCTTCTGCTGGTATGAAGATGAAAGGTGGCTTCTGGGGTTTGGCAGCACTTGCTCTTCCACTCATTAGCAAACTATTGGGCAGTGGTCATTTGACTCAAGAAGGACACGACCGGGTGATGGATATGCTCCATCATCACGAGAAGATGCGTGGTGGCTTTGATTGGGGCGGTCTGCTACAACACGCTGTTCCACTGGTAGGTCATCTGCTGGGTCAAGGTCATATGAGCGAGGACGGTCGCAAAAAGTTTATGGCATTTCTGAAGACAAAAGGCAAGAAGATGGAAGGTGCGGGTCGTGCCGTTGGTGGTGCTTCTGCTGGTATGATGATGATGAAAGACCAAGCCTATATTCGCCCATCACCCCGCAATCCCCCGAAGGAACTTCAGATGGAAGGCAAGGGATTTCTCTCTGATTTAGGTATTCCGGTAGTGAGCAACATTGCGGGTATGTTCGGACTCGGCAAGAAGAAACGTGTGGTAGGTGAATCAGATGGTCGTCGCAAACGTGCTGAAATTGTGAAGCGTGTAATGGCAGAGAAAGGTATGAAGATGATTGAGGCTTCCAAATACGTCAAGGAACATAACCTCTATTAATTTATGTAGGGTATGTAGGGTTTGATACATAAAAAAAAGATTGGCAGAAAATCAGTAATGAAAATATTATTTTGCGACAACAATTCTCAAAATATTATTTGATGTCTAAACCCGACATACCCGTCATATAAAAAGTTCCGAGTGTTCTTCCGAGTGTATTCCATTCAGATTTATAATGTAATGACAGTATATAATGAGTTCATTCGGGACGCAAAAACCGTTTGGTCAAGAGGCGGTTCAATTAACGTTTCCTACGGTATTTGAAGACGCAGTGGCTGGACGTATGCCAAGTGCGTATTATCCAGAGATGTCATATCAGCCCGTTGTATTGGAAGAAGCGAATGATGTTCAAGGACACTATCATCGTCAGAAGACAATGGACGCTCACCGAATGGCAATGGCGAAAGTCCAATCTACCGTTAATTCAGACCGCTACGCACAACAACATCATCAGAATTACGCCACACCCGCACCAGTATTATCACAACGTGTCTATGCGAACCCAAGCAACGGGAACATCGCAGATATTTATAACAACCGTCGTGTTTCGTTTGAGGCTGAACCCGGTGTATGGAGCGACTACCGTGGTGGTCTGAGTGGTGGAGTGCTTTATACGAATGACGCACAGAAGTGGGGTCGTCAGCAATTGCGTAATCGTGTTGGTCAGTTAGATGCCATTGATGCGGAGAAGCAAGGGCTACAACTACAACAAGCACCATCGCAAGACGCAATGGGAACAGAATCAGATAATACAAAGGTGAAACTGGAAATATCGCAGACGCTCCAAGCCATTAACGCATCAGTCAATGCGGGTCAAGCCAACAACTTTGCGTTCGGCGACTCTGTTAAGTTTTTGCGTCTGTTGTTTCGTTGGGCAACTACCGCAACACTGGACGAATTACAAGAGGTAATGGAATATTGTGAAAGTATTGAAACATCACTACGTGAATTAATCAGCAGTGGTGAAGATGGTAATGATGCGAATGGTAATTGGGCTTTGAAACAGAATCCGCAAGTGGAAGTGATGTTAGACACATTCAACAAAGTGGGTGATTATCTGAAAGGTATGATTGGTAGTGCTGACAAATCACCAGCCGAACGAAAGCGTGTATCGGCTTCGCTTGTCAAAGGATTGGGATTCACTAAACTACCGGGCGTGGGAAATATGAGTGCGGAAGAAGGTGCGAATCGTTTGAAAGAATTATCAAAGCGTGAGCAGATTCTTCGGGCTCTACAAGCGGGACTACCAGAAGATGCGTTTGATGACGAAGATGATGACTCTTTTCCAGACCCTATGTCAAACTATGGCAATCGTTCATCTCGTGCGAATAGTGTGATTCGTGGGCAGTTGGCACAACATATGGAAGAGCAAGACCGCTTATTCCGTGAAGCACGATTTGATAATCAGCCTCGTGAGTTCATTGGTCGTCGCAACGGTTCATTCTTTGGCGAACAACCCGACTTAGCGAATGATGTGGAAGAAGCAAGAGTTCATAATGAATTCCGTCGTGGCGACAATCAAGGTGAAGCACAAGCACAAGGATTGGAAGTGGGAGTTCAAGAAGTCAATCCTTTTGCTCTACCAGCAGTGGGTTCTATTCCCGCTTCAAGACCGGGAACTGTCCCTCCTTCTGGGGCAATCACACCTCGTCCCCGTTCTGAACGGTCTGGACGTTCATCATCTTCATCAGAAGCACCAGCACAACCAGCCGTATCAGCACCACAACGTCCAGACCGTTATAATGCTCAAGGTGTGAGAATCATAACACACGCCGAATACGAAGCAAGGGAACAAGCAAGGAAACAAGCCCGACTACAAGCACAACGAGATAAGCCCAACTTTCCTTATAGAATGAGTGATTTATACAACACTACTGAAGCACGTATCAAAGCAATTGCCCGTGATTTGCGTGATAAAGGCTATGGTGATTATAACCCACAAGACCGTTCAAAGGTGGCAAGTGTCCGTGGGCAATTGTTCAAGAAATATCCGGGCAAATGGTTATAAAGCATAGCCACTACACTCTGCTACGGTAATAATGTAGCGATTATACTATATTTACTGATATGTAATCATATTACACTATATACATTATTACATATAGCCATTTTACATATAGTTTAATCGGAAAAAATCCGGATTTTTTAAGCGTAATATATCAGACTGTAATCAAAACGCAATATAACTTGATTACAACGCAGTAATTATAGTGATTTCACTACATTTTTACCGCTTTAATCTCTTCAATATGGCGAGTTAAGCGATTGGTTTGATGTTCAATCTCTTCTTGACATAGTGAAAGCACTTTGCCTATGCTACATAGTATATTGATGTAGCGTGTTCGGAACTCGCAGTGATTATCCACTGTGTTGGGATTGAGCGGAGTGTCTTTAATCATTCGTGATAGAGTGTGTAGTGAATCAACCTTTGTTTCTACCAATGCTAAGTAGTCTTCCATTCTACTACCCAATGCGATATTTATCTGCGATGTCCGCATCAGCCGTGTAAAATGTCTTCCCTTTATCAACAAAGGAATAGACTCTCGCCATTGACCAATGCTCCTTACTAAGCCTTGCGGAGCGTGGATACTGCGATAGGTTCGGGTTCTTGCTAAAGTCCTTTTTCAATCTCACGGAGGCTATGTTCGTTTTCCACGCCCCCGCACCACGCCGAGCCACTTCATATAATGCCTCTACTGGTAAGTCAGTATGCTCTGCTAATTCTTCAATTGATAGTGTAGTGTCTTTTGGAAGACCCAACACTTTCAACACACTTTGTCTATGAGTCATTTCTATTAATGGAATGGATTTTGACTGGATTGTCTTTCACGATACTCTGCGTCTTGTCGCACCAGTTCGGGATTGTTCGGCGGTGCTGGGCTAATCAGCACATTCATAATCTTCTCTTCAATGACTGCGACCTCTTCCTTCTTTTCCTCCACAACCTCCTCTTCCTCCATTACCAACTCCGTAAGGTCGCCAATCGGAATTAGACAGACCTTCTGCGGTTTATTAGTAGTATCGTTCCTTGCCCCACGCACATATTCATTTCGCACTTCATACTGGTCAAACTGAGCCTTATTATACTTAATCACAAAGACACCGTCCGTATAGCAGAAGGCAAACCAGAACTGCGTTTCATCATCAAAGTGATTCGCAAAAGCAATCTTGTTAAATCCAATCAGTGCCGTATCGTATGTCTTAGAGCCAATGCGTCGGGACTTCAATTCCACAAAGATGGTCTTCGTCGGATTCTCAAAGTCAAATACTGCGTATCCACCTTTGCGATGTAGTTGCGTATCCAAGAAGGTCTGTAGAATATCCAAGTTGGCTTCCTCGGACTTCAAACCAAAAGCGATGTCATTTTTCTGCGTCGGGGCGGTCATTCTTTCTACCGGAGGCAAACATTATTCCCAGCCGGAATAAACGCATCTACTTATTTGCTTCCCAAAAGTCTTCCCAATCGGAGTCTAACAAGGCTAATTCTGTGCGTTCGTGAGTTCCAAATGGAAACTCTTGAACTGTATGTGAGTTCTTTGAAACCCATTTGATTAAATCAAAGATAAAGTCATATGCTTCACGTGAGTATTTGCCCCAAATGTTTTGTCCTTGAACCTTCTTAAACCACTTCACCATATCATCAATAGGGTGTCCTATTCCCATCTTATATTCGTGCGTGTCATAATCTTGTAGTAATTTCTCTTTCATAGTCTTCTTGATTACTTTCGGTATAATGGGTGGCGGTGATGCCTTTTTTGGTTTTTTCTCTTCTGGCTCTTCCTTAGTGTTTTTTCTATACTCCGCAGAGATTTCCTCAAAGAGTTCATCTGCTATTTCACTTGCTCCACCGTGTCCTAAGTATTCCGCTCCATACAAATCAATCTTGGGACTAATCTTCTTGTTATAGAAGTCTGTTAGTTCTTTGGCTGATGCTCCTTCACGTGCTTTGGCTTTGGCTTCATCTACCAATGCTCTAATTTCAGCCATTAAACGCTGACCGGGTTTCTCGGGTGCTGGTGCGGGTGCTGGTGCGACAACACCCATTACTGGCTTTCGCTTTATCTTAGGAACGCCTTTTGGTTTGGGTGCTTTAGCGTTTTCCAGCATTGCCATCAATTCCGCTTTCTTCTTCCCCGTAATCCCTTTCACGTTTAGTTCTTTCAACTCCGCTTTGATTTCGCAGATGGTCGGCATCTATATACTCTATCCAATATTTTAATCAAAAGTCAATATGAAATTGCCCGTTGCCATCTTTGTTGGATAGACATACTCGGGAACAACGAAATTGTAGTTTTGGGTTTCCTTTTTACTTTTCTGCTTTACTACCTTCGGCAACTTCGGAGGGCGAGGTTCTTTGGCTTTCTTCACTGGCTTTGGCTTTGGCTCGGGCTTATGTTTCAGATAGTATTCCTTATTATACTCTTTCATATAGGCTAAGTATTTCTCACGGTGTTCCCTATGATACGCCATCTGACGGGCAATAATCATCTCTTTGTTGCGTTGATAGTATGACATTGATGTGAAGTAAAAATGAACCCTTAAACTCAAAAACTTGAAATTATGTCGGGTATGACGGGTTTAGACACGAAATAATATTTTGGAAATGGTCGGGACAAAAAACTTTTTTCGTTTATGTTTTTTTCTAAAACTTTTTTTTTCGTCCCAAACCCTACATACCCTACATATCCGCTTTTTATTATCTATCTCATATAGAAGAATGTCCGATGTGGTCAGAACCAAAGATTATCCCGAGGATTACCCATCAGATGCCATTGCGATTCTTGATGCGATGTCTATGGGTGATAATATTACCCTTGTGGGTTCTATGTCATTACGTAGTCAGCAGTATGCGGGAGATTACGATGGATACGAAGTGGTTAAGCACAAAGGTAAAACGAGTGCGTTCCTTGTTGAATTGCGAAAGCGATTCCAATCCAATATCAAAGAACTCTGCGGAATGAAGTATGTATATATAGGCGACATTAAAGCGGGTGTAGTGGAAGAGTGGCGTGTCATTCCAAAGACGGCGTATGTGGAAGGCGGGAAGATAAAGGGGTTTAATTCAACCCAATGTCATAATAAGGTGCGACGTTTAGAGGAGGCAAAGGTCATCACCGAAGGCGAAGCGAGGGAAGCCATTACACTCCTTAAAGATGGAATGACTCCCGCTCAGTTTCTTATGGCACGGGACAAGTTGAAGTTCCACGTCTTACGTTGGACAGTGGGCAATGTGCTTGACAACTGTTTGAATTACCGAGGACGCTCTTTCACATTGGAAGAAGCATTCCCTACACCCGGTATTACCAAACTTGATGTAATAGGACTGGTTCAAAACAATCGCTTTACGGATTTCAGTGTCATCTACGAGTTCCGTTGTAATGGTGAAGTGCTGAACCCCGAACCCATTAACATTAAGGTCAGCCTTATGGAATCCATTATGGCTTACACCGCAGAAGGCAATTACTTTAAAGTCCTTAAACGACTCTTTGCCCTTTCTAAGTTCAAACACGACACCAAGATGTTAGAAGAACTCAATCCCATTCTCAATTCTGACTTAGGACGACTCTATCAGATTGTAAGTGATATGGATACACTCTTGACTCTATTTGAAGAGCAAAAGAAAGTGCCTATGAGTGTTGTGCGTTTTGAAATAGACCAGTTCATTCATAGACTCTCTACCATCTATACGCTAAACTCTTATTTGAAGAAGGACGATGCCATTGTGGCGAGTGTCAGAAACATTGCCAGACAACCCGATTCTAAGGTTGAACCCGCTCTACAGAAAGTCCGTGATGAACTTTACGACATTCTACAACATAATTCCAAGCCTTATGTGGTAAAGTTCGGTGGTTGATGAAAGGTTGATGGTGGTCATTTTAGTAGCGATAAACCGCCCATTTTTGATATATATTAATCTTTCCGTAAATATTTTCCATATAAGAGTAGAATGCCATTCCTATCGTTTGAGAAGGAAGCGAAAGCAAGACCGATTGCTCGTGTAAAAGGCGGTGAGCGGGACGGCGAAATCCTCTACCTCCACGAAGACTCCCATTCCGGTGCGAAAGCAGTCCCCAAAAAACGCACCTTTGACCGTTCCCGCTATGACCTATCCCATCTGAAACCAGCGGAGCGAACCAAAGCATTTGTCCGATTGGAAGAGGACTATGCGAAAGGAGTATCCCCCGAAGAGAGTAAGGAATCCGATGCCGTGAAGGCAGTCTATGATAAGATGTGTAAGGACGCTTCCAGTGATAAGACCATTGAACTGGACGATGACGGCATCTTTGAACTGCTCCCGAGTTGCGACCCCAAGAAGCGTGAGGTATGGTATATTGCGGGACAATCGGGTTCGGGTAAGTCGTGGATTGCGAAGCAGTTGGCACATTACTATCACAAGATTAACCCCGAGCGTGGAATCTACCTTGTTTCTAAGTTGAAGGAAGACGCTACGCTGGACGCACTGAAGTTTCTGAAGCGTGTCAATATCCAATCCTTCGTTGATGATTTCCCCGACTTGGAAGAGTTCAAGGACTGTATGGTCATCTTTGATGATTATGATACACTAACGGGCGAAACGGAAAAAGTGATAAGCAAGATTGTAGATGACCTTGCCATTATGGGTCGCCACACCAACACCACTATGTTGTGCTTGAGTCATTATTTAACTAACTACAAGAAGACCCGTTTGCTACTTAATGAAGCCACTCACGTCGTAGTGTATCCACTTTCCACTTCGTATCACGCTCTCCGCTATTTGCTGAAGAACTACATTGGTGTTGATGAAGAGGATTTGAAACGCCAGAGGAAGTTAGGTAGTCGTTGGCTGATGTATTCAAAGGGTTTCCCACAGTATATGGTGTCGCAGAAGAATGCCGAACTATTACATCAGCAATAAAATGTCTTTGCTATATAGATATGTCCGGTTATGCTCAATGGAGTCCCTTTACGTTTTACATTCTGAATGACATTGTATTCTTTGACGGTCTAATATACATTAGCATTCAGAACGGCAATACCAATCATCAGCCCAATAGTTCCCCTACGTGGTGGGCTTCTAACGGTGGTGGAAGCACTATCACTTCCATCTCGGCTGGTGCTGGAATTGCGGTGAGTGGTTCTACTGCGATTACCATTACGAATACGGGTGTTCGCACTCTTGCGAGTGGTGGAACGGGCATTACGATTGGTGGGACAACCACTGACCGCACCGTTTCTAACACGGGTGTGCTTTCGCTCACGGCTGGAACGAATTGTAGCATTGGTGGAACGGCTCAAAATCCCATTGTGAATGCCGTCTCTACTTCTACGAATCCCGTTCGCAACACCACACGGCAATCACTATCTTATACCATTCCAGACCCTCCCAGTGGCGGTTATGTATTAAATAACACATCTCCCGCTAATCCACAGACTGTTTTTACTATTACCCTTCCATCTGCCTACACGGGTTGTAGCAATTTCACTTTCTACATAGGGTCGCTCTCTACCACGGCATCTACTTCTGCTTCAGTGGCACTGGACTTTCTTATTTATCCAAGTGCTACATTAGATGGTGGTTGGGACTTCACACAAGGT
>Ga0315284_10008559_pt1 | contig 14607 bp, 13 predicted proteins | sample YL17G09_16_MG_FD_203696 | JGI IMG/M metagenome (GOLD analysis project Ga0315284, IMG submission 203696) | Sediment microbial communities from Yellowstone Lake, YNP, Wyoming, USA - YL17G09_16 | ecosystem: Environmental > Aquatic > Freshwater > Lake > Sediment | place: USA: Wyoming | collected... | reverse complement strand
TTGTACCAGTTAAAGTAATACCCTGCTGAAGATAAGCGGCAGCATTAGCAGCCACAAAAGCTGTAGATGTAATCTCTATACTGGTATCAAAAGTTGCCTTTTTAGATAATCCATTTACCGTGATTAAAGCCGTAGTCCCGGCATGGGATGTTGCCGAAGTCAGAGTAAATGTAGCGACATCGCTACCTCCTGATTTAGTCTTTACTACCGTACCTGCAAGATCCGTGGTGAGATTTGCTATAGTTACAGTAGCAAGTTTATTTTTTGCCGTTACCGTAAATATAATAGTATTACCACTCTGGGTCATAATAACCCCAATAGCAGCATAAGCATCGTAATTAGTTACCACAAAGTTCTGAGCCGTGGTTTCCAAATCTGTAGCCCAGGTAGCCACTGCTGCCAAACCATTAGCCGTAATAGTAGCAGTACCCGAAGCCCCGGTTAGAGTTAATGTAGCTATATCACTGGTAAGAAATTTATGTGTCCCAGCTGAGTAAAGATCGCTTCCCCCCAAAGCAGAAATTTTTTCTAATGCGTCCATAGTATATTGTGTATTAATAGTTTAACTTTGCGTTATATAAAATTGCGTCTTTTAATTTCTTTGTGTCCAGTCTCACTAACCTCATTTTAGCTTCGTGCCAGCTGCCATTTAACCCATACTCATCCAATTGTTTTTCTGCATCTGTCTGAACTATCCTATACTTATTATCTCTCATCTTAAGAGCCCCGGCACAACGAACTGTAACCCAATCCAGTATCGCTTTTCGACACTCGGGTGGGATCATCTTAACAGAATCCAGATTCTTAGAAGGAATTCCATCATAAGTTAATCTGATATAATCAAAACTAGAACAATCATCCGATAACCTTATTATACCATTTTGAACTGAGAAATAATATAAAGATGTTGAATCAATAGATACCTGAAAAAAAGGATCAGAAATATTCCACTGATTCACATTTGCAGTAACTCCAGTATTATAACCCCTTGTCTGAACACCCTTTCTCCAATAAACTGTCTCTACGTACCCAACTTCTTCCGGGGTACCTGTATAAATATGAATATTTCGTAAATTAAAACACCCACTTGGCATATCAACCATAAGATCATCCGGAAGTAAATAATCATTTGTAACCGGAAGGAAAGATATGTCAAAGCCGAGTTCGTCCAAAGCGTACTTCACTTGGGCATTGTAAAACCCCGGTGTCAACAGATGATTATCCTCATCATTCATTATAACCATGACATCTGCCAGCACTTCCTGGATTGAGAGTAAATTATTGTTGTTGATATCCATCTTGCTGATATTGAGGGTTCATAGTCGGATCATTAACTGAAGCAATCTTCTGAATAGGAAAATTTTTACTTTCCCAAGCAGCCCCATCATTAATCTTGTCTGTGGGTATCTGCAAGACAAACCTGCCTATATCTAATATTTGTCTCTTTAATATAGGTATAAGGTCCTGTGGAAAATCAAAAGCCAGATCTATATCCACTGTAAGATCATTTGGATCAAGGGTAGTTTTCAATCCTGCTTCTACTGAAGTAAGGTTTATCTCCTCTACACCCAATAAATATATCCTATCGTTAAGTCTGTAAAAATATGGATTAGCCGGTGTAGGACGTTCATCCTCCCTGAAATAAAGTCTGGCTGCCTTCCCGGGAGTGGTCCTGGTAAAAGTTACTGAAGAAAACATAGGAAGAGATAAGTCCCACTTCGGGGGATAAGTTATAAATGCAATCCCGCCATCCTGGTCAAAATCATATATAGCAGCGGGTAGGGTAAAATAGTTTCGTCCTGTTGTAGTATCGATATATGTAGTAACATCAAACCTTTCCACATATGCCCCACTGTCTATTTTTTCAATATGCTGTTTCCTGAGCCTGTCAGCAAACGTCATAACCCAAAAGTAGACCTTAAATGGAGTTAGATCTGCATCATCATATACCTGCTTAAGATCCCCTAGCAAGTCGTAAACCACCATCCTTATTGTTGCCCCACTCATAATATCATTAATGAAAGTAATTGATTCACTTCTTTATCCGTCACTTTTCCGTACAAACTATCTGCATTATGCTGGATGCTTATTGCATTCAAAGTCTTACCCACCAGTAATGAATGCAGAGATGTTGGAAACTCTATCTCCGATGCCGCTACTGTTACCTTAGTCGGATTCTTTAAGTAATAAATTCCAACTTTATCTGCAGTAAAACATGAAGCCGGACGAATCAATAAATATAGTTTCCCATCACCAAAAAATTGTCCTGGACCAAGATACCCCGGACGAACAAAGTCACTTAGTATTGATACACCTGTCCCCGCACTAAAAGGATCAGCCAGGGCATCGTTCCAATTCTCAAGAGTCATCCTTGTTGCGAACTTGTTCCTGGATTCTACCAAAACACTACCCAATATAGAAGGATCAGGTTCTACCCCAAATATTGTCCATAGATTTGTTATGGTAGAAAGATCTGCTTTCTTTGTAGTTGTCCCAGTTACATCCAATATTGCCACAGTTGATAGATCCCGTAAAGATTCCGGACTTAACTTCTTCTGCTCAAAAACACTGTTAAATACTATTATTAAATATTGAACAGCTTTATTTATAGCTGGTATCAGATCCTCAGCCTCCGTATATCTTCCTGAGTTACCATCATCCAGTAAAGCTCTTACATCTGCAAACACATCGGAGGCTAAGATCATGATTATTATTCTTTATTGTTTAACACCAGATTACCCAGGGTTTGTCTGCGAAGAATATTATCCTGTAACTCCTGAGCTTCCTTTTTATAAATCCTGGACATCTCATTTACAATAAGATGTTTAAGCTCATTGGGTGATTTCTTCTGCCAATTAGAAATATTAAGTTCCCTGGCTTTTTCAAATATTGATTCCGGAACCGCATTAGCCAATTGTGTAGCAGCCCTTTCTTTAAATTCCATTTCCTTGGTATCCATACCCATCATCTCATTGGTGTTCTCTGAAAAGGTTACACCATAATATGGATGATTCCTGAGAAACTCGATCTCCGGCTTAAGATTAGTTGTATACTGACTGAAGTTTTTGATCTCTTCTTCCCTACCCTCTTTCCGAATATCACTGGCTGCATAATTAAATACAATCAACTTAAACGGTGGTAGTTGCTCAAGACCCTGATGATCAGTATAAGAAGCAACAATGTATATAACACTCCTGGCAGTAAACGTAATAGCTTCCTCCATTGGAAGCAGATCATCTACCGTAGGTTTCCGGAATAAAAGTTTTTTACCCTGGGCAGCCCCCATAACCTGTTGGTTAAGTTGACTTATCTGCCCCTGCAACTGATGGATAAGCTCCATACCGGGGGCATCTGATTGAATCCCTGGTTTAACTTTAGACCTCTCTAATTCTTTTCTTAATTCCTCGAGTTCTTTATCTTTCTCATAAAGTTCTCTCTTAAGTTTAATCTCTGATTCGACACCTGATTTATTTTTTTCATTTTTTTCAGTACTATCAGAAATAACATTATCCCTTACGGGAATTACTGCAGAAGCAGTTTCCTGCTCGGCTGCAATTTGTGCTTTTGATTTAAATACCATAATTAAATATTAGTTAAAAAATAAGGGGGATCAGAAAGATCCTCATCCCCCTTGTATAATTCTATGAAACGATACCAGTTGTATCAATATAGAAAGAACTCAAAGGGTTGTTAAATTTAAGACTCAACATACCCTGGATCCACCATTCGGTGTAGTCATTTATTGAACCGTTAACCCCCTTAGGATTAGTCTGGCCGGTTTCTATAGGAGCATACCCTGTCATACAAACTGGCTGAATTGTATCCAGATCAAGGACAAAAATCCTGTGCTTCCATGTAGCCGGGAACATCGAAATCTCCTTAAAGAGTTCAGTAGCAACCGGAACAAACCTCATGTCACCAATACGGTATTCCATAAGATTAAGATCAGCAAGTTTATCACTCGTAGTATAACGCATACCCGATTCTTTCCATGATTTTGACAACTCATACAAAAGAGCATTCTGGGCAAATATAAATCTGACCCCGCCCTCTGATTTATAATCAGTCTGGAAAGCAAGAGCTTCAAATACCTCTTTCAAAGTAGCTGAAGTAACACCGGAACTATTGGCACAGGAAGCTGCAACCATGAGAGGATAAATCCCGCCCATTGTTAAGGCTTTATAGTTACCTGCGGTTAAAGCTGCATCATGTTGAGGATGTACGTTAACTTCACCCCTCTGACCATTCCAAAAATTACAGAACATATCCTGAAGTAAAAGCTGCAGTTGTTCCTGTTTATCAAGATCAAAGTAATTGGTTGTCCCTAAATTCTGGAACTTAACTATTTCCCTTCTGGTCCACCTTTTATCACGTTGCATCATCTGAACGTAGTTATAACGCTCAATTTTTGACATACGATCATAATGTGTCAGAAAATTCATTCCATCAGCTATAACAGACCCCTGAATAGAGAAGTAATCATTAACAGCTACGGCAGGAAGGTTTGCGGCACCATGGTTATTAAGTTTACCAACAGTCACAAGACCACTGGCAACAGCTGTAACAATTGCTTTGGTGTTATCTGGGAAAACAATAATCTTGTTCGGAGTCACATTAACCTCTGTTCCGGCAGTTACAGTAATAGCACAAGTTGCACCAGCTGCTGTAATAGCCGTAGCTTTTAAAGCTGTACGACCAAAGGTTTTCTCCATATAAGTAAACACATCCCCCGCAACATATTCAACCGGTTTGTCAAATAAGAGGCGGAAGATTTTATACTTTGCCGGTACGGCATCAAAAATAGCTGCAGCAATATCCCTTTTAATAAGAGATGTTGCCACAGAAGATGTCATATTGGGCTCCACAAGATATTCTGATCCGATGGCATTAAGGCTCCATGAAGCCTTATTTTGAGTTGCAGCCGGATCTATGGGGGACGGAGTTGCGACATACGCACTCGAGGTATCAAATTGATCAGTCATTTTTCTTAGTTATTAAATTAAAAATTAAATTATTTCTTTCGTAAAAAAGCAGTCTCCCTGGCTACTATCTCAGCTGCCACGTTTTTATCCGGGGCACCACCGGCAACCTGGGGTTTGTCACTCTTGAGTAAAATCTGCTCAGTTGATTTTGTAACCTCCTGATTAGTCATTCTCTTTACTATGTCACCTATAGTCTGAGCCTGGGTGGCAACAGTCTGCTTTCCATACTCCATATAAGCTATCTTTTCTGCGGCATCCAGGGAATAATTTTTCTCCTTTGTAAACAATATATCAGAAAGACCTGATTGCATAATCTGTCTAACCCGATCCACTTCAGCCTTCCCCATATGAGGATTGCTTACAAGCATGTTCGCGATAGAAGATTCCACAGAGGACTTGAATTTCTCCTGTCTTTGTTCTGTGGCTTTCTTTGTATTAGTTTCAAAGTTGATCAATTCATTCCTGTCAGTCTCATACTTAAGCCTGATAGAATCTGAAAGAGCATCCTTAGAATTATCATCAAGTGCATCAAAAGTTTCTTTTGTATAGGTTCTGTTGGTATAACGATTTGCCAACATAACCGGATCATGGGCTTCAAACGGTTTATTATAATCGAGAGTAGCCTTCTGTTGTAATTTTTGTAAAACGAGTTTATAATCCTCTCCCTGTACAGCGGCATTCAATATTAAAGCCACCTCCGGAGGAAGGTTACTAATGGTAGATGTAAATCCATCTACCGCCTTCTGTAATTGTGCGGCCTGAGCTGCCTGTTCTTTTGCCTGTTTAAGTTCATTGAACACGGGAACCAGATCTTTAACATCATTTAATTCAGCCCCTAAAAAATCTTTTGCAAATGCTTTCACATCAGCAAACGAAGTAAGGTTAACAGTCTCAAGAGGAGTACCACCATAAACCTGAGTACCCAATGGAGTAGCTACTGTAAGTGGAGCATTAACCACTGGCCCTTTAACAATAGGGGGAACAGGAACAACCGGAGGTACAGGAGTAGTGTCTACAACAGGAGCCGGGGCTTCTGCAGGAATCACCACCTTCTTATTACCTGTAAGTCCTTCAGCACCTGCAAGCATAGAATCAACACTTTCATTTTTTTCCATAACTAAGATAATTTAATTTGACTGATTTTTTTATTATTTTTTATTTTAATAACTATCATAAATGCAAAGATACAAATAAACTTAATTACATATGTATATTTTTCAATATATTATTTAAAAATTTTTAATATTATTTCATTTTAGCCTTTACTGCGGCCATTTTTACATCTCTATCAGCTTGTTTATTAAATTGTTCACGCGTTTTATCTGCTATGTTCTCATTATATATTACATTCCCGGCAGCCTCTTTTACCTGAGTCTGTTGTGCCTGAATCTCAGAAGCCTGTTGTGCAGCCATTCTTTTCTGGTTAGCAAGACGTTTTTGGAATTCCCTAAGTTCCAGAAGAGCTTCTTCCATAGTACATCTTCCATATAACTTAGCTACGGTTTCCTGATCCAATAAAGCAAACTGCAGCCAGCTCATTAGTGTTGAATCCACAGTCAGTCTTTCATTCATAGTATCCATACTCCTGACAAGACTTACACGCATTGATTCAGTCCTGATATCTTTTGAAAGTTTTAATATCTGTACACCATCTTCTCCCACAGCATCCACCAGTTCTGTTTCATGATCAGCATAATATCTCTTACCAGATGAAGCAATAGACTGATATACACCATGATATACATCACTGATGGCTTTATAAAATGGTTCCTGTATAATAGACCCCCTCTGAATCATAAGTTGCATAACTCCTACAAGCTGATCAGGGTTTCCCGAATCCCCCTTAATACCCTCATTCACACCTGTTACCTGTTCTATACCCTGTTTAAAACTATCTATCAAAGCAGAAAATGCTATCACTGATTCCTTTGGAGTAGAGTCATAACGACCCACAACATTCTGTACACCCCTGCCTTTGGCATGAATACCAATAGCTTCTCCTTTATTAATCATGGAGCGTACCTCATCTTCCGGGGTTCCCCCAATTAAATCTTTATCAAAAACCACTCCCGCACCCCCGGAGTTATTGATTTGGTTTTCCATCACAGAGAGGAACCTATTGATCATTCTTTGCGGATTAATAACCACATCCACAGGAGAAAGTGTTACACCATCCATATATGACCATGTACCTACTTTAAATGGTGGGGTCATATTAGTAGGCTTATATAAATCAGGTTCCTGGTAGAGTACAATCCCATGCTCTAAAGATACATCCTTAACTTTACTTTGGGAAGAAGACCCTAATATTTCCTGGGGGATAAAATCACAATATCTCCACAGATCTACATATAACTGAGTAATATTAGATCCCTTTAAAACCCGTTTCTGATACTCCGTCAGGTTCTCATATGGAACCAGATCCTTATTTGTATACCTGGGTTCAACCTCATTTGCTTCTATATAATTTATTCTCTGAAGTATTCTCTGACCAAACTCATCGGTTACATACCCAAAGGTATCAACTGTCATATCTTTCCAAAATGATGTATAAACCGGCACCTTACCATTAGTATTAAAAATACTTCCCGTGGCATAGCTTGAACCAGTCATGTTTGAAGCTATCCTTTCAATATTCTTCCTGGCATTCATATCAATATTCTGGTACCGCTCAAAAAGTGTAGTAACCTCTACATCTTTATACTTAAAGAAAAATGAGGCATCCATCAACATAGGATCCTTTGCAGTCCTGTCCCATCCAAACTCATCGGGAAGTACATGCTCAAACATCCACTCCCCCGCATATGGATACGGCTGCATGATACCTATACCCGCAAGAGCTATATCCAAAGCCAGTAAAGGTTTCATATCTTCCAATCTGTTAAGATTTTTAGAATATCTGAGCAATCTATTAATGGCTATAACAAACATATCCGCATACAAGTTATTGAACTTACTCTCCACTTCAGCAGCATCAACTCCCATAGGAAAATTATTCTCCTGCATATAATCAGCAAACCCCGGAAGTTTCTTTGCAACAAAGTTATACATCAGTAACTTTGACAGGGATCTTTCCCTGCGGCTCTTTGCCATAGGTGAAAGATTCTGAACCTTCATATCAAATGTCATCCTTTCAGCATTACCACGGTATTGCTCTACCATGGGTTGAATATAGTTCCTTGTTACCTGTAATCTATTCCTGTCATTATTATTCTCATCCTTAAAAAAAGCCTCAAGATCTTCCTGAACACACCACTGTTTATTCATGTAAAAGTTCTTGTTAATAGCATATCTGTTAAGATAATCCTGATGTAGTTCCCCTAATCCTGAACCAATTACCCACCGGGCATAATTGATATGATACTGCTCACCCTTTTCATTCTCGGGTGTTTCTACTCTATTGGGTTTGACCTGTTGGCCAGATATTAAATATAGCATGGTAATATATTATTAATCAATTAATTGTCTTTTTTCATATGCCAATCCCTCATAACTGAAGACTCATCCTCTTTTACCTCTTCTCCTGTAATATTAACTATAGCAAACCCCTCTTCTAATTTTGTCAGGAGTCCGGGAAGTTCATCAGCTATCTTTGCACTTACATCTACATATCTCTTATAATCAACAAGTTCTGTAGTAGTAGCATCCTCTCCTTTACCCGATGTCTCCTTAGTCACAAATACATTAGGACCCAAATCTATAATACTCTGATAATGGTCATAGATATTCTTGATCATCATATAAGCCTTAAATCTTGCTCCCGGATCAAAATTACCCATCTTCCTGATAGCTATGGCCATATTAGAATCAAACTGAAGGGAGAGTATTCTGTCCTTCTCACCCTTACCCGGATTAAACCCCGATCTCTTCAAAGCTTCCGCTACCCTGGCATAGTCATCATGTTCATATAAAACAAGATCACTGGTAGGGTTTGCATAGTGCCATATAAAAATAAGAGCCTTAGCACTCAACTCATCAAACTCTGAGATACGTTCTAACTCAGGATACCTGTGTTTATAATCCTCTGCCTTTATCCCCGATGGGTCAAAAATTTTAATATTCATTTGTTACATTTTCTAAGTTTGACATTTCTCCATTTGCATATGTCTCATACACTGGTACCTTAACTGGTTGTCTTACTACACTATAATCCTTTAACCTTATAAGTTTATGTTTAATAGCATATCTCTCAGGTACCACAACCTTTCTGGTTGGAAACAGATGAGGATGAGATAATCTGCATATATACGCATAAGCAGCTGCATACAACACATCATCATAATGCATGGTGCGATTCATTGGTCCCCATGTTTCCTTACCCATCTTGGATAAATCCTGTACAAATGTAGTTAATTGCTCAAATATAATTGGAATAAAAATACGATCATGATAAGTTCTGAATAATTCTGTCATATAATCAACAATCACATTTGCCCTGTTACCTTTATTATCCACCCCCAATAAACGAGCCCCACCAACCAACTTAGAGGGTAACTGGGTATTAAATACCAGAGACTCAAAGAATCCCTTCATCTCTTTATAATCTATATAGTTGGTTCCTATATTAGCCTCCACTAATTCCTTTATTCCCATATTTACTCCCGGAGCGGTATTATAATATAAACCCAAAAGAACACTCTGAAGAAAGGTATACTTATGATCATGTTGCCTACGGAAATTAACAACAGCCGGGATAGTCTTGGCATATTCATCCCAGATAGCACTCGCAAATTTTGAGTGTCCGGTTTCAGTTGCGATAGGGTCAGTACCCTGCCAATACCTGTTCTCCCATCCCTCTTCGGGTTTAAGAAACATACAAACCGAAGCTTTTTTAAAATCCTCTGTATCATCAATAACAACAAACTTTGCCCCAAGTAACCTGTAAGGAAGATCAGACTCCGGGGGCATTGGGGATAATTCATCAAACACCGGTTCAAAGTATCCATACACAGGTTGTTGTTTTGGAGAAAGGTTCCTGCATCTATCTATCCCACCCTCAATAATCTCTCTCGATACCAAAGTACTGGCGGTAGTGAGAAACATATCTTTGAATGAGCTCGGATAGTGCTGATGAAATTGAGTCTTGGATGTCTCTAGGTCTATATCCTCTTTCATTGCCCTGGCACCATAATACCAGAACTTCTCTTTCTCATATTCCTGTTTATCAAACCTACAGTGCCAGCTGAAAAATAATGGAACGAATCCGTTGTCATACTGCTTGGCTTCCCAAAGCCCAAGAATCCTGTACCACTCTTTCTCGTACTCTCCCTTACCTTTATCCATGGATCCCCCGGTATTCGCGGTTATAAAACCATTAGCAAGATAAGTATGTGTTTCAGATACATTCAAATTATATACAGTCTTACCCCCAACAAACTCAACTTTAGTTACCCTATCATAACGTAAGTGAGTCATATCAGTCATCCCATTAAAATATTCCCCCTTAGTTGGATTAGATTCATTAATGATGTAATCTGCTTTATCGTTTAACCTACAATTTAATCCCAAATCCTGTTTAATAATCCTATTTAAAGCATCCTGTTTATGCTTACATAATAGTTTAATTTTATTATGAAATAAGAGTACATCTTTTTTCCTATTCACATATAAACGATAAATATAGGGTTTCTGACCCAGGCTTAGCTTTACTGCATCTAAAGATCTAATCTCCTTTATTAAACAGCTTCCTATACCTAATTTATGTAATAGAAATTTTACCTCGTTTAATAACCCCTCATTTGTAGAAGACAATACTACTTTAATCTTATGTGTTCTTACATTATAATTAACATTACCATCTGCATCATAATATCCACCAAGTAACTCCCTAATACTATCTTCATTGAAAGTATGTATGTCTTTTGGTAATCGCTTAGAATTACCTGCTTGAGTATATAGACCATGCTTTCGTAATTGATCCATAAAATTTAAAATACCCACACTCTCAAATAGATTCCCATTTTTGAGGTTAAACGATTTATGAATAGATGTTTTAAAATTAGTTTTAACATAATCCCTAATTTCCTGATCCGCAACAGATAGTTGAACATTACTTCTTTTAGAGTAATTACCATCTCCGATTAATAACCCAAGTAGTCTGGCGTATGAAATATTACAGGTCCCAAAAATAGGTACGGAGTCCAGCATAACTAATTGATCTCCCACCTTAATTTCTTCTGCTTTTTTAAATGTAACATTCCTTACATTAAATTTACCTCTCTTATAAGTTCTATAGAGTCTATTAGTCCACATAATTGGATGGTCAAAACTACACTCTATGTAATTATTGCCTGAAGTAGTTATACGATAACAAGGCTTTTCAATAGGAAGATTTAAACCATTGATAACTCCTAAACCATGCTCCACCCCATTATACCCAACCACACCATCTTTTTTATTAAGGTTCTCAATATTAACTAATTTACCATTATTTGTCCATACCTTAGTACCAGCACAAACACATCCCCACATCATTATTTGCCTTTTCAATTCATACTTTCCAGTCTTGGGATTGTTCCAGAACATAGTAGGACGAGCTTCATTAAGCATTGCACCCAGAATACTTATGTTCCCTATTTCATCAATCAGAGCAAGCTGAGGGGATCCCCCATTGATAGCTGTCTTTTTTGGGGCCACTACATCAATCCTGGAATTTGGATAACCCTTTTCTCCCTTCTTAAGCTTATCCGATAACCAAAACCGGGTTCCGGAATCAGATTTCACCCTTGGCATCATCCAACGTGGAAGAGCCCCGAATGGATACTTGATCTTATCTGAAAATATTTCTTCCCCAGTATCTTTATCTTCAGTTACAAACTTAATATAATAATTTGGCTGGAATATAAGTTTTTTATCAGCGAGCAACCCCATGATAGAAGTCCAACCTATTTGTCTGCCTTTACCACCTATCACATTATAACCACAATCAAAAAGATAACACACTACAGCATGAGACTCTCTGGCCTGATACTTAACATAACCCGAAGAGATATCACCCTCTTTAAGTTCCCCATACTGGTTCACGAAATAAAGAGAGTTCTCATCACATCTGTCATATTCTCTTTGTTTATACTCACGTTTGGCATCATCAGTGTGGTAAGAAGCAATGTTATCATCTTCCTGTAACCATCTGTAAGCCTGTATTTTATATAAGGTAAATTTTCTATACTCACACTTATTGGGAAAGTATCCGTACAACATTGAATTAATCCAGTGTACAAAATCCGGAGTATGTTTTAAAACATCTTCCGGAATCCAGTCTGATTTAGTAAGATTCTGCTTAAATGAGTGATAATTATTTGAATCCGCAAAGGGATCCATAGATTTTTCCCAACTTTTTTCCAGCCTGAATGCTACTGCCGGATCCTTCATACCACCCGGCATACCCGTTTTTACTAATCCCTCTTTAATCAGGATTTGTATCTTATCGGGTTGAAGCACACCTTTCTGATGCTGCTGCAGGAGATACTTCAGGTATCTTTTTTTTGATACGTCAGGATCTATTGGCATATATTTAAGTTTAATTCACCGGTACCGTTGTCAGCAATATAGCAACAATTCCTGACAGAATAAATTGTAAAATATCCATCATACTGACCCAGGATGGTGCCTCTGTAAACTCTATACTCCGATACCCCCTCTGTAGATTTCCAGGATAATATGATAGAGTTCCCTTTATGTGGGGCATATACCTGAAGAATATGATCAGATACACTTTCTTTATAACCCACAGAGGTTATAGCATAGTAATATAACCCGCGGGGAAGTTCCCCCTCATCCTGAACAATAATAGATTCTGGTATCACAACTGGTGACACCAGAGTAAGCATTTCATTATTCATACATACAAAGGTAATTTATATTTTAATATTTTTTCGATTTTAATTGATTTTTATATTCCATCATCTTAATTTTTTTTAATAAAGCATCTACAAGACCAGATAAATTACCCATCATTACAATAGTTTTTTTAACCATAGTCTGGTTCATGGGATAGGTCATAATATATGCCAATAACTCCGGGAGCGTATTACGATCATTAAATGATGCATCCTGAGGAGTCTCATTACCTATACAAATATTTGCAATCTCATTCAGGTCATCAAGGATATTATCCTCCTTGGCAACCTTTAACTGAGCCGGGCGTGGACGATTATTCATACCAGATGAAAATATTTTTCCAGTGTCTTGTCATAAGTAACCCCCCTGGATCTGGCACGTTTAGCCTTAATAACCTCTATAGGTTCTACCCCCATAGATCTCAATTTATTTGGGGTTCCGGGACCGGACATATCCGATATGGAGAAAGAATGTTTAATCCCCGGATCCGGTTCTTTTTTTACAGAACCAACTTCAGGCATAGTAAAACCAATTAATTTATCCTGTTTAGGGACATCCATGTGTACATCAGATAAATATTTTACCAGAGCCAGGTATATCACATCAGACATCGTGGCATCACCGGTAGCAACTTTTTCATCCAACTGTTTTTTCAAAGATTGTGGGATAGTAGCATAAACCCTGGAATTAAGTTTTTTCATAAATTCTATTTTTACAAAGATAAAACTTAATTATCTAATTTCCAAGAGATAGTGCAAAATTGTGCAAAATATTTTATATACTGTGCAATATTGCACTACACTCTGATAATCAATATATTATATTTTCCCTATTATATAGTACACGCGTACACACGCGTATATCAGGCGTGCGCTCGCCCGAACTGTAGGTAGTTTAACAAGTTAAACTTAATCAATATATAAGAATATTCTTAAATATTCAAGAAGAATATACGCGTGCGAGCGTGCGAGCATGCGTACACACGCGCAGCGTGTGAATATGTTTTACACTGTTAACACTGCACATTTGACCAGGCTATATAACCAAGTCATATGACCATGCTATTAGTGCTGTACATTTAACCAGGCTATTGATATTACACATATGATCTATGATCTATGATCAGATAAAAATTAATTTTATAAAAAAAATTAAAATAAATTAAAAAATATTTGCATATTAAATAAATTACCCATACCTTTGTACTCAGGTATTAATTAATTTTAATCTAGAAGAATATGAAAAACAAAAATACCAAACAAAAAGATATATATCCTCCCCGCTTGAAATATCTTCTAGATAGCTTCAAAATTTTATTAATACCGCAAGTAGGGGAGGATTCTTATTTAACTAAATCAGAAAATGACAAGTAGAGAGATTACTCAATTATTGGTTAATGTTGGTCAAATAACAAATTTTACAAAATCTGTAAACATTAACAAAGATGCTATTGCTGTCCATACCTTAACGCTTAAGGCTGCAAGAACTAAAATGGATAAGTGGCAGGAGATATACAAGGATGAAAAACAAAGAAAATTATTATCTCCCCCCGAGCAACAAAATCTTATGAAAAACGCCCAGGCTTTATATGACATTCAGGAAAAACTTGTTAAAGAGCTTGATTTCCTTGATATGAGTAAGCAGCCACTTTATGTTATTAATGCCATAAAAGAACTGGAGCATGCATTTTTACTCCTTGAGTGGTTACAGAATGATATTGGAAAAAATGGAGAAACTATTATTCCCCATCTGGCCTGTATAAGGGAAAAAACATTTTCCGGTGGTG
>Ga0315284_10008558_pt1 | contig 14608 bp, 11 predicted proteins | sample YL17G09_16_MG_FD_203696 | JGI IMG/M metagenome (GOLD analysis project Ga0315284, IMG submission 203696) | Sediment microbial communities from Yellowstone Lake, YNP, Wyoming, USA - YL17G09_16 | ecosystem: Environmental > Aquatic > Freshwater > Lake > Sediment | place: USA: Wyoming | collected... | reverse complement strand
TTGAAAGAATTTTTGGCAAAGAAGGTGTTCAGATTGTTCACCTTTCAGGTTTGATAGGCTCACTGTCGGCTGAAACAAGTACATTCTGCCTCGAACTGGCCAGGGCTGCAAAAAAGCATGGGACCCGCATTTCTTTCGACCTCAATTACCGGGCTTCTTTTTGGAAGAACCGTGAAAAAGAACTTCGTGATGTCTTTACGGAAATTGCAGGCGTATCTGATATTCTTGTTGGGAACGAAGAAGATTTTCAGCTTTGTTTGGGCATCGAAGGTCCTGAAGCAGGGGGGAAGGATATTGCTGGCAAGATTCAAGGTTTCAAGGGGATGATAAACCGTGTAAAGGAAGCATTTCCCAACGTGTCGGTTTTTGCTACAACACTAAGACAGGTAATAAATACCAACAGACATATGTGGGGGGCTATCATGTTAGAAGGAGACCAATGGCATGTTGTTGAGCCGCGCGAGATAGCTGTGCTTGACCGTATTGGGGGTGGAGATGGTTTTGTGGGTGGAATGCTTTACGCGGTGCTCAAAGGCTGGGAACCTCAAAAATGGATTGAATTTGGCTGGGCAAGCGGCGCGTTGGCTACCACTTTTCTGACCGACTATGCACAACCCGCCGATGAAGAGCAAATTTGGAGTATTTGGGAAGGCAATGCCCGGGTGAAGCGATAATTTAAATAATCTTGAAAGGTTAAAGCTCTTTCAAAGCAGTATTCTTGGATGAATTCCGGATATCGTCATAAAAGGAATCTACTATCAGGTTTAGTTTTCCCAACTCCTCGGTTTCTTTGTCAAAGGTAACTTGCTGGCCCTGTTTATCCAGGGAATCGATCACATAACTAATAGTGATCTTGGCAGGATCGAGTGCGGGTTGATAGGCAACTTCACGCACCTCATGGGTGAGTGTTTCGATTATGATATGGGCATTCAGGAGGTCATAGATAATGTCACGTACAATTCTCACCGGAATACCAAGCTGGCCGGCAACATTGGCGGCATTCAAAGGGGGAAGTCCTTCCACGAAATTTTTAACAATTTTCTGTGCCACCAGCAATACTAATACTCTCCGGTGCTTATGACTAACCTGGACACCTTCTGCTTCCTGCTCATAATGCACGGCGTTCTGATAAGCAAATGATATTTCAGCGCCCAGCAATACGATGAGCCAGCTTAGTTCGAGCCACAACATAAACAGGGGCAGGGCGGCAAATGTGCCGTAAATAGCACCGTATCCCGATAACAACGACTGAAAATTCACATACGCCCACTGCAGCAACTGAAACATAGTACCTGCAATGATGCCTGCGATCAAAGCCGGTATAAACCTGACCTTGGTATTCGGTATAACAATATAGATCAAAGTGAAAACAAACCAAATCAGAGTAAAAGAAAGGATAGTAACCAGTACTTTCAGAACGGAATCGAGGTAATGAAGAAAGGGAATGCTGTCGGATACACTTTGCATTTGTGAAACATTGAAACTGCTGGCAATCACTAAAAATACCGGAGCAATTACCAGCAAGGATATGTAATCGGTAAATTGACGGGCAAATATCCTCGATTTTTTAATTTGCCATATGTTGTTAAACGAGCTTTCAATATTTCCCAAAACCTTCATTACCGACCAGAACAATATTACCAATCCAATACCGGTAATGAATCCTCCGTTGATTCTGTTCAGATAGCGGTCAACAAAACCAAGTAGTACTTTAAGCATATCATCATGCTCCTGAAACCGCTCTGTGAGAATATTCTTCAGGTATTCCCCCAGTCCAAATCCCTGCGAGATGCCAAAAACCATAGCCAATACAGGGACTATGGAAAGGAGGGTATAAAATGACAGGGCAGAAGCTCTCAACTGTATTTTGTCCTTATTAAAACCCCTGACAGCAATAAAAAGAATCCGTCCCTGTCTTACAAGGAAACTAAAAACAGGATGTTTGTCTTTAGTCGATATTTTCCAGATATCCTTTTCAAAGAATTGTGTGATTTGCTGAATTATATTTTTTTTCATGGTGAAGTTCCCGGTATAAAAATACGATTTTTTATACATTTACGCTGAAATGGCCAATAGGTTTTATATGTCTCTCCTCAATCTTGAAAATAAAAAGCTGCTTATTGTAGAAGATGATGATATGAGTTACCTGTATCTCAACCAATTGCTTGTACTCACAAAAGGAGCCTTCGTAAGAGAAAAAAGCGGCCTCGATGCTCTTGAACAATTTCGCCATAATCCGGGGTTTGATTTAATACTCATGGATATTCAATTGCCGGATATGGATGGAAAACAGGTAACCCGGGAGATCAGAAATATAAATAAAGCAATTCCTATTATTGCACAAACCGCAGACAAATCTCCTCAGGAAAAGGAAATGGCTATGGAAGCCGGATGCACTGAGTTGATTACCAAACCGTATACCATGGAGGAATTGTTTGCTGTGATTGAACGGCATGTCAAATAGTGACGAGGGACTCAGCATGACAGATTAATAGTAACTCGATCCATCCCAGCAGTGTGTGCATAGTCTTTCTTTTGGCATACCAATGGCCTCAACCAGATCATCAAGTTTTTGGTACATTAGTGTGGTAAGATTCAGGTTTTTTCTGATTTGCTCAACCATGGAAGTGTATTTCCCGTTGTTGATATCAGAATAATCCTTCATGTCAAATTCATCTTTGCCTTCGAGTATCCTGACTGCCTTGTGCGTTGCCAGGTCGAGATTTGACCTGGAACGGCTGAAGTTCAGGAATTCGCAGGGATAAGTAAGGGGAGGGCAGGCGATGCGCATGTGGCATTCTTTAATGCCGGCTGCATGCAGATTGCGGACATTATCCTTTAATTGCGTTCCCCTTACAATGGAATCGTCCAGGAAAATTCCTCTTTTATCTTTTACCACCGACTGATTGGTAATCAGTTTCATTCGGGCCACCAGATCGCGTGTTACCTGATTTTGAGGCATAAAACTGCGGGGCCAGGTGGGGGTGTATTTGGTATAAGGACGCTTCAGCGGGATCCCTTTCGCATTACTGTATCCGATAGCATGGCCTATTCCTGAATCGGGAATACCGGCAACAAAATCAGCTTCAACTGAGTCTCTTTTTGCCAGGGCAGCACCACAGCGGTAACGGGTCTCATCTACATTGATGTTTTCATAAAAGGACGGGGGATAGCCATAGTAAACCCATAAAAAGGAACATACCTGCATTTTATCATTCGGCTTCCGTAATTGTTCATAACCGTCGGTGGTTATCCTGATAATTTCACCGGGGCCCAGGAATTTTTCAACTTCGAAAGAAAGGTTTGGAAATGAGCAGGTTTCAAATGTTACCGCCCGGGCATCCTCTTTTTTTCCCAATATAACCGGGGTTCTTCCCAGCTTGTCCCTCGCGGCAATGATGCAATCTTCGGTCAGAATCAAAAGAGAACATGAACCTTTAACACGATTGTATACGTTTTCGATACCTGAAAGAAAATCATCACGCTCTGCTATCAGCTTGGCTACCAGTTCGGTTGGATTTACCGAACCCTGACTGGTCTCAGAAAAGGTCTGGTGCTTCTTTAGAAAATAGGTTTCGAGTTCGGCAAGGTTGACAATCCTGCTGACTGTGGCTACTGCAAAACGTCCCAGGTGTGTGGTAACCTGAATAGGTTGTGCCTCGGTATCACTGATCACGCCAATGCCAATATTCCCTGTGAAACCTGGCATATCGGTTTCAAACTTGTTTCTGAAGTAGCCATCTTCTAAACTATGAATTGCACGCTGAAATCCGTTTTCTTTCGAATAGAATGCCATTCCTGCCCTTTTTGTACCCAGGTGGGAATGATAATCTGTACCGTAAAACACATCGGATACACAGTCATTCTTTGATATACAGCCGAAAAAGCCGCTCATGGTATCTTGTATTTAAATAATTTGAGTCCTTAAAAGTAAAAAACTATTGCATAAAAAATACGGGTATTGATAAATGTTGTTTTCAATGTTTTTTTGTAAAAAAGGATTATATTGTCTTTAAATATTTTTAATAGCTTTGTTCGTATATAAACCTTTACATGAAACGCATCGGATTAATAGGCGGTCTGGGACCTGAGTCAACTCTTGACTATTACAAAGAGATTATCAATGCCTTTAAAAATGAAAAGGATGATCTTAATTATCCCGAGATGATAGTTTACAGTGTTAATTTGTCTGAATTTATGAGGCTAATAAAAGACAGGGCTGATGATAATATCGTTGATGATTTCCTGGATAAGCTTAAGGCCCTGAAAAAGGCCGGTGCCGATTTCGCTGCAATTACGGCCAATACGCCGCATCTGTTTTTCGACCGGATAAATGAAAGATCGGGATTACCCCTCATCAGTATCGTGGAGGCTACCTGCAGGGAGGCAATGAAACAGGGACTGAAAAGAGCCGGTTTATTCGGGACCGGTTTTACCATGGGGGCTACGTTTTACCAGGACGTGCTTGGCCGGCAAGGTATTGAAGTGGTCCTTCCCAATCAGGAAGAAAAAGAAATCATCAATAACAAACTTTTTAGTGAGATTGAGCTTGGCGTTTTCAAAGATGATACTCGCAGTTTATTGGTGGATATCATTGCCAGGATGGTCCTGGAACAACATATTGATTCGCTCATCCTGGGATGTACCGAGTTTCCGCTGATCCTTTCCAAAAAAGAATATGCCGGGATACCCATGCTAAATACAACGAAAATCCATGTTGAGGCAATCGTAAAATATTGTTTGGGGGATTAAGAATTAAATGAGTATCAGGTAAGATACAGAATAATCTGGTTGACAAATCTTCAGTAAATTATTTAGAAGCATTATACAATCAACAATTTCAATCAGATTGTACGCATGACGAATTTTTAATAAGGAACCTCGTAGAGGTTTAAATTACTGTAGAAACAGAAATGAAAGCTACAACCAGTACCTTGTAGAAGTACAATTATTTTGGTAATGTATTGCATTTCTTTAGTATAGGTCAGAATAGTTCATGCTTCAATAAATAATTAAACCTCTACGAGGTTCAAGATACAGTTGATTTTATTCTTTTTGTACGTATTCATATTTAACCGCTCTGCGGTTCACTATTAAAGGCAGCCAGATATTTTTCGATATAAACCTGTTTCGATTTTGCTTTGTATTGCATGATATACCTGGGGTGTTCAAGGGCAACTATTTCTTTAAAAAATCTGTGTTCAGCATTCAATTGTCGCAGGAAAGCCTCGTTTTTACCGGTACCCAGACAAAAGCATACGGATCTGTCAATACCAAAATCAAGCTGTTTCTTTAAGGTTACCAGAATGAAGTCATATACCAGTTGAGTTAATGCCTTACTGTCGTAATAATTATAATTAATGGTTTTGCCTTTGTTGTTGATAATGGTAAAACCAAGCGGGCATATAGCACTGACAAAGAATTTATTATAAAATACATACGTGCCTCCAAAGGCATCTATCATGTCATACACGAATGCTGAAGAAGGTTCATACGTCCGAAACCCGTCAAAGGCGATTCCGCATTTTTCATTTAGCCGGATGGTATCGGTAAAGGGAATTCCGGTGGCACCTGCGCCAAAACGGCCGGGATTAATGCCCAGAATTAAATGCCTGGGATTGCTATCAGAGAAGAATTTTGTATAGAAATTTTTTGTAATAGCCTCAACGGTATGATTGTTCTTAAAAGGATTCATGATTTCAATTCCGGTCGGGAGGGAACCGGTATATTCCAGGGTTTGGTCAAAGGCAATCACTTTTTCGCCAAAGGTCATTGTGTAGTTTGAGGTTTGAGGTTTGGGGTTTGAGGTTAGCCTGGGTATAAAATTAGTGAAAACCTCAAAAGCTTTTTAGACCTGTCATCTTTTCTATCATCTTTAATTTTCATGCTGAACTTATATTTTCAATTTACTCCCCCGAAGAATGTAACACCAGGAATGGTGCAATAGTGGTTGATTTCATCGGCCTGATCCAACAGGTTCTCACCGCTGATGAACAGGCCCAGATATTTCCAAATTATGTAAGATATTCTGGTATTTAACAGGATATAGCTTTCGCGGATGTTGATATTATCGGGAGGGACAGAAACATTTCGGGATAAAAATCGAAGACAAAAAACGATTGGGTAAGCAGGTTGGGAAGATGATAAAGGAGGCGAAGGAGTTTAGGCAAAAGTATAAGTATTAAAACAGTTGTTTGGCAGTTCAGATGCTGAGGTGTTCAGCGGTTTAGGTGGTTAGGCTGCAGGCTGTTAGTGAGTGGTTACCATAAACATTAACCGTTGCTGTTTGTTGATTATCTTAAAGTATAATCTTTAATCTTGAATTATGAAATCAATTTTTCACCGGGCTGATACCCGCGGACACGCCAGCCACGGCTGGCTTGACACCTATCATACCTTTAGTTTTGCCGATTATTTCAACCAGGAGCGCGTCCATTTCGGGGCACTCCGTGTGCTGAATGATGACTGGATTGAAGGAGGCAAGGGTTTCGGACGGCATCCCCATGATAACATGGAAATTGTGACTATCATGCTCGAAGGTGAGCTTAAACACAGTGATAGCATGGGCCACACCCAGGTTCTGCATGAAAATGAAGTACAGGCCATGTCAGCAGGGACCGGAATATTTCATTCCGAAGTGAATAATCTGCCAGATAAACCGGTGCGATTACTGCAGATATGGGTTTTTCCGGAAGAGCAGAATATTAAACCACGCTATGAACAGAAGACTTTTGATCCGCGGATGCGTAAAAACCAATGGCAGTTACTGGCTGGTCCAAATGCACAAAATGGAGAAATGGGTATAAAACAAAAGGCGTGGTTTTCAAGGATTGATCTGGCAAGCGGTATAGAGACCTCCTATAGGCTCCGTGAAAAGCAAAACGGCGCTTATTTGTTTGTTATTGATGGATCAGTTAAATTTGACGGGGAACAGCTTCTTTATAGGCGTGATGGTGCAGGAATTTGGGAAACAGATTCTTTAACAATACGCGCTATTGAAAAAACTGAACTGTTGGTGATAGAGGTTCCGATGTTGGAATAGGGACAAGGGACAAGGGACGAGGGACAAGGAAGGGACTGGTAACTGGTAACTGGTGACTGGTGACTGGTGACTGGTGAGTTTTGGGAGTTGGGAATTGTGCGATGAAAGCCTTCAAGCGGTCCATAGACCCTTGAAGGGTATAATAATTACCTAGCAAGACATACAGGATAAATATGAATAAATTTCTTGTTCTGGCAGCTTTGTCTTTTAGCCTGGTTCTGATTGCTTGTAAGAGTCCGGGAGGAGTTGATGGCGCAAGCTATTATCTTGATCCGGTAAAGGGAAATGATTCTAACGACGGAACTTCTCCTGAGAATCCCTGGAGGTCACTGGAAAAGATTGCTACAATTGAGTTGAAAGCAGGTGACCGGGTATTGTTACGGGCTGGCCAGGTATTCCGGAGTAGCTTAAAAATGAATAACCTGCATGGCACCATAGTAGCACCCATCATTCTTTCAACATACGGGAAGGGCAGGGCCATTCTTGATTCAGGTGACTCCCTTGCAATTCTTGCGGAAGATTGCAGTTATTTTATTTGTAAAAATCTTATTGTTAAAGGATCGGGAAGATTAGCAGGGAATGAGGCCGATGGTCTTTTATTTCGTCGTGTGCAACACGGAGTAGTGGATCGTGTAGATGCATTTGGTTACCTGTATAGCGGAATCCATGTAGTTGGAGGCAGTGATATCACCATCACCCATGTTTATGCCCATGATAATGGCTTTTGCGGCATTTTCGCCGAATCGGGCGAACCGGAATATGGTGTAGATGGTTCGAAATTCAAAACACTGAAACGGGTGTATATAGGTTATTCAGTGGCTGAGAACAATCCCGGTTGTCCCTTGATTACTGACAATCACAGTGGTAATGGCATTCTGGTTGCAGGTGCAGTGAACGGCATGATCGAATATTGCGAGGCCATGAACAATGGTTGGGACATGCCCCGTGAGGGTAACGGTCCGGTTGGAATATGGGCTTATATGAGTGACAGCATAACCATACAACATTGCTATTCACACCATAATAAAACCTCGCAACATGGAAAAGACGGCGGAGGTTTTGATTTCGACGGAGGGATGAGAAACTCCATCATGCAGTACAATCTGTCCGCCTTTAATGAAGGCGCCGGCTATGGCATTTTTCAGTATGCCGGTGCAACGGAATGGACTCAGAATGTGGCCCGGTATAATATCAGTTTTAATGATGGAAGCAAAAACAGTCACGCCGGTATATTCGTGTGGTGCGATCCGATAGCTCAACGCATGAAAAACTTTCATGCCTATAACAATACCATTGTTTCAGAATATGGGTTGGGAGTGAATTTCGAGCCGGGTGCATATGAAGGATTCGTCTTTGAAAACAACATTTTCCTGATAACCGGTGAAACTGACAGGTTTATTGATGGGAAATTTTCCATGGCGACCTTTAACAATAATCTTTACTGGTCATCTTATCATTCCGGACTACACAAATCACAACCCATACAATATTCCGATGCTGCATCCATACAGTCAGATCCGAAAATAGTTCTTCCCGGCAATCATGAGCTTATATTAATTAAAACAGATTCATTGGCAGCACTGCGATGGTTTGATTTGCCTCCGGGGTCTCCCTGCCTGCAAGCCGGAATAGTTATTCAAAATAATGGCGGATTTGATTTCTGGAGTAATCCGGTTTCATCGAACGATAACCCCAATCTGGGAGCCTGGCAGGGTAATTAAACAGCTAAACCGGAATTTATTACAGGATTGGCATAGATCTTCAGCAACAAATCTTTATGCAGGGTAGTATCGCCCGTAAAGATTGACAATTCCTTTTCCATATGGGATTTGAATTCTTCCACCTCAATAGCCGAGTAATGCCGGGCAAATTTTTTACCATGACTGAGCATATCAAACGAAATATAATTGGCAGGCCAAAGCCGGAAATGATCGTAGATAGAAGAATCGATCAGCGCAGCCAGTTTATTGATCTTGTCGTTAATATTCTGTAAACCGTCGGTTTGCGGTATAAGCTGGTTCACTGGAGTGCCCGCGGCAAGATGAATGCAGCCTTTTTGTTGTGTGATACCTGTAATAATACTCATCAGGTCCTCCTGGGGCCCTTTCTGATAAGGGATGCCTTTTGCCGCTGCTAATAATTCTTTGATTTTGAAAGCGCAGCAGGGTTCATATTCATAAGAGACCGCCAAAGGAACAATATTTAGTTCCTCAAAGGACTCCCGGAAATTACAGGTGCCGCTGATATTGAACATTTTAAGCAACCCCGATTCAGTTTTATCGTTTCCATCCTTGGTACGGCCATTCCGTTGTGCAATCCACGCCGATGTCCGCTTTTGTGTAATGGTATATCTGATATAAGCTGACAGGATCTGTGAATTTCTGAAAAGCTCCATTCGGTTGCCACTCCGGTATACTTTGAACATCCTGTTCACTTTTCCGAGGTCGATAATAAACTGATTGGTCATTAAGTTACTACCGAAAGTGATTTCGGAGGTATCATGACCATGATCAAGCAATACTACCTGTAAGATGGCGGAGTCCAACACAATATCCCGGTGATTGGCAATAAACAGGTAAGGAGTGCCGGGACTTAACAGATCAAAACCGCTGGTAGTAAGTCCTTTTGAGGTTTTGCGTACAATAGAATTAACAAGCGGATGCATGAACCGCTTCTGAAAATCAAGTGCAGTAAAGGTCTGTGACAGATCATCGATGATCTGGTTTTTATCTTTATCGGGAAATAAAAAATCCAGGATCTTCCCGAATTCAGGTACAGTGATTATTCTTTTGAGAGCAGGATTGATTTCTTCATCATAATAGGGCCGTATATCCTCAAAATCTTGTACTTTATACATGACAGATGGATTATTCGTCATTCGAGTTCCTTTTTCAAAGCTGCCATTTTAATGGCTGTGATGGCGGCCTCATCTCCTTTGTTGCCATGCTTGCCTCCTGACCGATCCTTGGCTTGTTCAAGCGTATTGGTCGTAAGAACACCAAAAATAACCGGAAGACTATAAACCAGGTTGAGCTGCATAATACCCTGGGTAACGCCCTGGCAAATGAAATCAAAATGCCTGGTTTCACCCTGAATTACACAACCTATACAAATAATTGCATCGAATTCATCACTTTCAGCCAACCATTGGGCTCCAAGGGTAAGTTCAAAACTACCGGGTACATGTTTAACAACAATACTGTCCTTTCGTGCATCATGCCGGATAAGCGTATCAATTGCGGAATCGCACATGGCAAAGGTTATATCCTGGTTCCAATCAGAAACCACGATGCCGAATTTCATGTGCCGGGCACTGGGGATATCCCCGGAATCATAGGATGATAAATTTTTTTGAGCAGTGGCCATAGCTTATAAAATAAAAAAGTATCAATAAATAACCATTCATTGATACTTCTTTTGCTTCATTTACCCGTGGTTAGTTCATTTTAACTTCCAGTGCAGTAATATATCTTTTAATCTGCTTTCCTTCTTCTGTCTCAGGATAATTCTTTTCTATGGTCCGATAAGCTTTCAGCGCTTTTTCATATTGCTGAAGACTCTCAAATACCAGACCGGCTTTTTTCAAATATAACGGGGAGGTAAAGGAGTTCTTTTTACGCTGTCCAGCTTTTAAATAGAAGGAAGCAGCCTTTTCCTTATCTCCCAGTTCGAGGTAGCAGTCACCAATTGAGCCAAGGGCTATAGACGCAACCATAATATCTTCAGCGTCGAATTTCTCAAGATGGTCGATAGCATCTTCATATTTTCCGGTTCTCAGGCAGCAGATACCGGCGTAATAATTGGCCAGGTTGGCAGCTTTTGTTATGCTATATTCATCAATAACGTCGAGGAAACCATAATTTGCGCCGTCACCATCCAGTGCCAGCTGAAATGAATCCTTCTCAAAATATTGTTCGGCAACATACATGGCTGCCTGAGCCTCACGATTGCTGGGCTCGAGATAGAACTTTTTGTAACCAAGATATCCGCCGACCACAACTACAATAGCAAGGATAATAATGGTAAGACTTTTCTGATTCTCTTCTATATACTGCTCCGTGCGGCTTAACGCGTTCTCAACGCTTTGAAACCCGGTAGGATTTTCTTCGGTCTTTTTGCTCATTACTGCATTAATTTTTTTAAGACAGATCGCAAATGTAATTTATTTTATCATTTTTCATGAAAGAAATCCATACTTTTATTTTCTGTGAGAGGGATCATTATTTATTTTTTCTCTTAATTTCATTATCTTTCCTCTTTTGGTAACACCTGAAACCAATATCTCGTAAATCTTTTAATTGTTAACTTTGAATAACTATGCTTAATTCTATGAACACCTCCACAGAAAATATAGCAATGGCGCCGGACCTTAAAAGCGGAACAATTCTGGTTCATCCCCGGTTATGGAGCATCAGGTGGAAGATACGGATGGCCTTTTTGTTAAGTACATTGGCAGCCGGGTGCATCATTGTTTTCATCGTATATGTTTTTCAACGCAAATCGGTCATCGAGGAAACTTATAACAAGCTTGTGCTGTTACAGAATGCAAAATCGGGATATGTTGAGGATTATTTCAGTCATCTGAACAATCAAATTAAAACCTTTTCGGAGGATCGTCAAACTGTTGAAGCATTTAATATGCTTACCGAATCGTTCCTGAATATCGAGAATGACAACTTTAGCACACCTGCAGCAACTAGTTTGGATAAAATGAATACTCTGCTCGAAGGGTTCTATACTTCAGAAATTATTCCCATTCTGGAGGTTACAAAAGACCAAAGAGCCAATCTGCAGGCTTTGCTGCCTGCTGATAACAAGCAACGCATCATGCAGTACCTTTATCTGGCAGGAAATTCAAAACCCCTGAATTTGAAGGGTACAATGAATAAAGCCGATGACGGCAGCGCATATAGCAATTTGCACGCCCAATATCACCCTGAATTTCTCAAATTTGCACGGCAGGCAGGAATAACCGATATGTTGCTGATAGATTACAAGACGGGTTATGTTACTTACTCCGTACAGAAGAACCTCGATTTTGCCACTAGTTTATTCGATGGTCCCTACAGGAATAGCGCCCTTGCTCTGGCATTTAAAACTGCCATTGCGCAATCCGCAAAGGGCTCGGTAATCTATACAGATGAATCGCAATATGTGCCGGCATTGTTAAAACCTTTACTGTTCATTTCAACCTCGGTTTTTTCAGAGGGTCAATTGGCAGGCGTCTTTGTTTTTGCTCTGGATCCTCAAATCCTTGATGAATTATTGATGTTGGATAAAGAAGGCCTGTCATCCGTGAAAAGTTTGAAAGCAATCATTATAGGTCCCGACTTTTTATACAGAAACAATGATCCTGAGTTTGTTTCGGATAATGAAAACTATCTCCGAAAACTGAGTAGAAACGGCTATACCGGTGATACGCGGGTGACTGCTGAAAGGCTAAAAACAACGGCCATGGTGCAACAGGTAGATCCTCTGGCATTTCCCGATGTATTAAGAAGGAAGTCCAACCAATCGCGTTACATGAGCGAAACTGGTGAAAGGGTTTTGTGTTCCTATAAGCCACTGGAGATTGACAACCTGAATTGGACACTTGTGACACAGATCAGCAAGACAGACGCGCTCGCTCCGATTACCAGGATTACCTTAACGGTGGTTATCATTGCTTTGTTGATTCTGGGATTATTATATTATGTAGTCAGTTTATTCAGTCATGCAGTTTCGGAGCGCATATCCGCGCTAAAGGACAATCTGGTTTCCCTGGCAAAAGGTGAGAACGTTCAGGTTCTGAATGCTGACTCCGGTGATGAAATCGGACAGTCGATTGAAGCGTTGGGTAAAATATCGAGACGCATCACGGAAGCCTCTGTATTTGTAGCCGAAATGGGTAAAGGGAATACCGACCTCGATTTTGTGTCGGTCAACGATGAAGATCAGTATGGGCTGGCTTTGAACAGTCTGAAGAAAAACCTGGTACTGAGAAGTGAAGCAGAAGAAAAGCGCAAAAAGGAAGACGAAATCAGAAACTGGACTGCCCATGGAATTGCCATGTTCAATGATATTTTACGTTCAGACAACAATGACCTCGAAAAGCTTTCATTCAACATAACCAGGAATATTATTCAGTATCTGTCAGCCAATCAGGGAGGGCTTTTCATGCTTGAGGAAGAAGAGGGTGAAAAATACCTGAATCTGGTGGCTTCCTATGCCTATGACCGTCAGAAATTTCTTAAAAAGAGGATCAGTATTGGAGAGGGATTAGCGGGTAATTGCGTACTGGAGAAGAAGACCGTTCTGCTCAAAAGAATTCCTGACAATTATATTGCAATTTCTTCAGGACTTGGGGGATCAAAACCGGGTTGTCTGATGATAGTCCCCTTAAAAAAGGTAGAGGAGGTCCTTGGGGTACTTGAGGTGGCTTCATTTAATGAGTTCAAACCCCATGAAGTGGAATTTGTTGAAAAGGTTGCTGAAAGCATTGCTGCTGCATTGATAACAGTCAGGTTGCATCTTCAAACTTCGCAGTACCTGGAAAGATTCCAGCAGCAGGCTGAAGAAATGAAGGCTCAGGATGAAGAACTCCGGCAAAACATTGAGGAGTTGCAGGCTACCCATGAGCAAATGGAAAGGCTCAAACAGGAGGAGAATGAACGAAATGAGAAAATGATAAAGGAAATGGAGGATTACCGTAAACTGCTCATTTCAGTTATCAATGAAGTTCCGGAGAAAATATTTTTGAAGGATGATAAAGGCAGGTTTATCATTGCCAATAAACCGGTAGCTGAAAATTATAACCGGACAGTAGATGAAATATTGGGAAAATCTGATTTTGATTTCTATACCAGGGAAGAAGCAACAGAATACTTCAAACATGAACAGGAGATCATTAAAAGCGGTAAAACACAATCCTTTGAAGAAGGTGATCCTTCCAAATATGATAAGCTCATTGTAAGATCTATCAAGAAGCCTTTTTATATCGAACATCTGGGGATCACCGGATTGTTTGGCGTCCAGTTTGATATAACGGATATCAAGCGAAAGGAATATGAGGCTACCAAGTTGGCTGAAGAAATCAATGCTAAGCAAAAGGAAGTCCAGCAAAGTCGAAAACTGTTAATTGATATTCTGAACAAGGTGCCGGCTAAAGTTTTCCTGAAAGATGAGAACGGTGTGTTTGTGGTTGTCAATAAATCTGTTGCTGATGTTTACGATAAATCACCTGAGGAAATCATCGGTACTTCCGATTATGATAATCATCCTGGAGAAGATGTCGATAGCTGGCGCAAACAAGAACTTGAGATTATGCAAGAGGGAGAGAATGTTTATATACACTCGGAAACCAGCAAGGGTGTCACCCGCTATCTGAAAACCATTAAGATGCCTTTTATGATCGCCACAACAAGCCAAACCGGTTTACTGGGTATTCAGTTTGATGTGACCGATCTGAAATTGCTTGAAAAGAAACTGGAGAGATTAAATAAGGAAATTTCGGAATTGAAAAGGAGAAGGTAGAAGAAGTTGCTGGTATTCTGTTTAATCGTTTAGTCGTTTCAATAAATAAACAAT